>Ga0070733_10000184_pt1 | contig 58059 bp, 48 predicted proteins | sample Coa_R1_9_FD_66450 | JGI IMG/M metagenome (GOLD analysis project Ga0070733, IMG submission 66450) | Surface soil microbial communities from Centralia Pennsylvania, which are recovering from an underground coalmine fire - Coalmine... | ecosystem: Environmental > Terrestrial > Soil > Unclassified ... | reverse complement strand
CGCAGGCCGAAATTCTCCAGCATCGGCAGCACGTCGGAAATGGAGTGCGGTTCGCCGAGCTTGATGATCTTCAGGTGCACCCGTTCGGGTTTGCAGTTCGCCGGGCGCAGCAGCTTCAGCCTTACTTCGCCCGGTTGCTGCCGTAGCACCTCCAGGTCTGCCAGGTCATCGAGTACCTCCGCGGGTTGCAGGTCCTCCTGGTAGGCGAGCGGGAAGGCGCGACGGTAGTAGTGGCTGAGCGTCAGCGCTTGCGCTTCACCGCGCGCCGCCGACAGCACCTCGCGCAGCTGGTCAGTCCAGGTGAGCGCTGCGGCTGCGATGCGCCGCTCGATATCGGCGTAGTCGGCATGATGCTGCTGGTTCGGGTCGGTGCGCACGACCACGTGCAGGCGCGCATGGTTGGAGCCGGAAATCTGCGCGGTACTCTCGACGCTGGTGCCGGCGAAGCCGGCAAGCGCGATGCGTTCGATGCGCTGCCGTACGTCGGTGTTGTAACGGTCGCGCGGCACGTACACCAGGCACGAGTAGAAGCGGTGGTACGGATCGCGCCGCGCCAGCAGTCGCGCCGTGTGCCGTTCGTAGAGATTGACCACGCCGCGCACGATGCGCACCAGCTCCGCCACGGTGGCCTGGAAGAGTTCATCGCGCGGGTAGGTTTCCAGGACGTGCAGCACCGCCTTGCCGTCGTGGCCGGTGGGATCGAGGCCGAAGTACTCGATCACCTGCGCGACCTTCTGGCGCAGCACCGGGATGTCGCGCGGGCTGCCGTGATAGGCGGTCGAGGCCCACAGACCGAGGAAGCGGTGTTCGCCGTTGACGCTGCCGCGGGCGTCGAAGGTTTTGACGCCCACGTAGTCGAGGTACTCGCCGCGATGCACGGTGGCGGTGGAGTTCGCCTTGGAAATGACCAGCAGCTGCACGTCGCGCGCCCGCGCGCGCAGCTCGCCGTGCAGCAAGGTCGGGGTCAGGCGGTGGTGACGGCGGTGCTGATAGTCGCTGAGGATCCCCAGGCCGGAGCGCACGTCCGGCACCAGCCGGTCCTCGCTGCGGCCGCGCTTCAGGCGATAACGCCGGTAGCCGAGGAACACGAAGTGCTTCCCCTCCATCCACTCGAGCAGCGCCCGCGCCTCGCTGACCTCGGTCGCCGGCAGGGCAGGCGCCTGCTGCGCGAGCGTAGCGGCGACGGCGCGCATGCGCTCGCGCATTGGCTTCCAGTCGGTGACGGCGACCCGGACGTCGGCGAGGGTCGCCGCGAGTTCGTGCTGCAGCGCTGCGAGCCGCGCGGCATCGACGACGTGATCGATCTCGAACAGTTGCCAGGACTCGGCCTGCGCCGGGTGCTTGCCGTTGGTGCCGATATCGATGAGTCGTCCGCGGCCGTCGCGCCGCACGCGCAGCACCGGGTGCACGATCAGGTGGATGGCAACCTCGGCCCGCCCGAGCGCCATGCTGATGGAATCGACCAGGAATGGCATGTCGTCCGTGACCGTGAGCACGAACGTGTGCGTGGAATCGAAACCGTCCACGCCGGGGTCGGGGTTGAAGACCCGCACCAGCGTGCGGCCGGGTGCTCGCCGCCTGCCCAGCGCCAGGTGCGCAAGCGCTGCGCGCGCCAGCTGCCCGGGTGCACGCGCGGCGAGGTCGTCCTCCGCGACACCGCGGAAGTAGGTGCGCAGGAATCCCTGCGTGAGGCGCGAGCGCACGCCACTTCCCGCGCGGGCGATCCGCTCGATCAGCGCGACGCGCGCGGCGGGGATGCTGCGTAGCAGCCGATTTTCTTCAGGGGCGACTTGCGCATGCATGACGGCGCGCGATTATACATGCCGGAGCTGACGCCTCGCGTAGCTACCGGACTGCCTGCCCGAAGCGGCCGCTTCCGGGGCGGCCTCGCAGGGGCGGCCGCCGGGCCTATAATGCCGGCTATGGCCGCGCTTGCAGCAGCGGTTTACCAGGTAAATCCATGAGCGACCTGCACGATAACCCCATGGGGACGGACGGCTTCGAGTTTGTCGAATACACCGCGCCCGATCCGCAGTTGCTGCGCACGCTGTTCGAGCGGCTGGGCTTCCCGGCGGTCGCCCGGCATCGCTCCAAGAATGTCACCCTGCACCGCCAGGGCGGGATCAATTTTCTCATCAACTCCGAGAGCGAGTCGTTCGCGCAGGCCTTCGCGCGCGCCCACGGGCCGTCGGCGTGCGCCATGGCATTTCGCGTGCGCGATGCGGCCTACGCGTACCGGCGCGCGCTGCAGTTGGGCGCGAAGCCCGGTCCGCAGAGCGCCGGCCCCATGGAACTCAACATTCCGTGCATCGAGGGCATCGGCGGCTCGCTCATTTATCTTGTCGATCTGTACGGCGAGCGCTCGATCTATGACGTCGATTTCCGCCCCGTGGAAGGCGGCGCGCGCGCTGAGGGCGCCGGCCTCGAGCTCATCGATCACCTCACCCACAACGTCGGGCGCGGTCGCATGGACGTGTGGGCGGGCTTCTACGAGAAGCTGTTCAACTTCCGCGAGATCCGCTACTTCGACATCGAGGGCAAGCACACCGGGCTGCTGTCGCGCGCCATGACCAGCCCCTGCGGCAAGATCCGCATTCCCATCAATGAGTCGCAGGACGACAAGAGCCAGATCGAGGAGTACCTGCGCGAGTATCATGGCGAGGGGATCCAGCACATCGCCCTCGCCAGCGCCGATATCTACCGCACGGTGGACGTGCTGCGGCTGCACGGCGTGGCTTTCCAGGACAGCCCCGACACTTATTATGAGGCGGTACCGGCCCGGGTCCCCGGTCATCGCGAATCGCTCGAGGCACTGCGCAAGCGTCGCATCCTCATCGACGGCAACCCCGAGAAGGGCGAGGGCGTGTTGCTGCAGATCTTCACCCAGAATGTCATCGGCCCGATCTTCTTCGAGATCATCCAAAGAAAGGGCAACGAGGGTTTCGGGGAGGGCAATTTCCGCGCCCTGTTCGAATCCATCGAGCAGGATCAGATCCGGCGCGGGGTGCTGTAGTCGCGCATGGCCGGTGCGGTTCCCGCGCCGTACAGGCTGCTACGCGCGGTGTTCGCGCGCGAGGTAGTCGACGCTTTGCATTTCGATCAGACGGCTGGTGGTGCGCGCGAACGCGGCACGCAGCCGCTCGCCCTGGTAGAGCCCGGTGGCGGGCGCGTGCGCCGACACGATGAGGTTGACGTTGTGGTCGTAGAACTCGTCGACGAGCGCGATGAAACGCCGCGCCTCATCGTCGCGCGTCGGGCCCATCACCGGCACCCCGGCGAGAATCACCGACTGGTAGACGCGCGCTATCTCGATGTAATCCTCCTGGCTGCGCGGCCCTGAACACAGGGCGGTGAATTCGAACCACACCGCACCGCCGCCGCTTTGCCGCACCGGGATGCTCCTGCCGTTGATGTCGATGACGCCGCCGGCGTGCCCGCCGTGATCGGCAAGTCCTGCGAACAGCGTCATGAGGCGCGCCGCCGTGTCGGGTGCGCCGGCTGCGAGCCAGGTGCCCGCCTGGGTGAGGCGGCGCAGCCGGTGGTCGGTGGCGCCGGCGAGCCGGAACACATCGAGGTTGCGCTCGAGCAGCTGGATCGCAGGCACGAAGCGCTCGCGCTGCAACCCGTCCTTGTACAACTCCTCCGGCGGAGTGTTGGAGGTTATGACGAGCGTGACGCCACGGCGCAGCAGGCCCTCAAACAGGCCACCGAGAATCATGGCATCGGCGATATCCGTCACGTAGAGCTCATCGAGGCACAGCACGCGCGTCTCGCGCGCCAGGCTCGCTGCCACCGCATCCAGTGGCGAGCGCTGCCGCTTGAGGCGCGTGAGTTCGGCGTGCACGTCATGCATGAAGAGGTGGAAATGCCGGCGGCGGCGCTGACCTGTTGGCAGCGAGTCGAAGAACAGGTCCATCAGCCAGGTTTTGCCGCGGCCGACACTGCCCCACAGGTACTGGCCGCGCGGCCCTGCATGCCGGGCACGCCCGGTAAGTCCTGCCAGCCAGCGCGAGACGCGAGCCTCCGGTGCGCCGTGCACGGCGACCAGGCGGCTGCGCAGCTCATCGAGGCGCGCCACGGCGGCAAGTTGTGCGGGGTCGGCTGCGAAGCCGCGCGCCGCCACCTGCTGCTCGTACAGCTGCTTAAGACTCGCGCTGATCCGTGCGCTCGGGGCTGGCTCGCTCACTAAAGCCTACAGCGACTGGTAGTTAGGTCCCGAGCCGCCCTCGGGCGTCGTCCAGGTGATGATCCCGTAGGGGTCTTTGATGTCGCAGGCCTTGCAGTGCACGCAGTTCGCCGCATTGATCTGCAGCCGGCGTCCGCCGCGCCCGTCATCCACCATCTCGTAAACGCCCGCCGGACAGAAGCGCTCGCACGGGTTGCCGTACTCGCTGGCGCAGCGCCCGGCGCAGATGCTCGTGTCCGCCACCTTCAGGTGGACCGGCTGGCTCTCCTCGTGCACATTGCCGGCGAAGAATACGAACGACACCCGATCCCGCGGCGGCAGCGTGCGCGTGACCCAGTGGCGATCCGGTGACTGGAACTCATCAAGTTTCGCCAGCCGTGACCAGTCGGCCGTGTTCTTCAGGGTCCAGGGAGACTTCCCGGCCGTGAGCATTTCCCAGGCGGAGTTGATGAGCCCCAGCCACAGGCCGCGCTTGAACGCCGGCTTGAAGTTGCGAACGCGCCTGAGCTCCTGTCCGCCGGGGGAAGCGCGCCAGCGGGCGTCGAAGCCGTGGCTGTCGCCGGTTTGTGCGAGTTGCTCGCCCGCCAGCGTTCCGGATCGGATCGCCTGGTGCACGCCCTTGATCTTGGCGAAATTCAGCGTCCCGCCTGCATCCCCCACCAGCATCGCGCCCGGCATTTCCAGCGTCGGCGTCGACTGCCAGCCGCCGGCAGCGATGGTGCGCGCCCCGGCCGAGACGATCTCCCCGCCCTCGAGCAGCGCCTTCACGCGCGGGTGGTTCTTGTATTGCTGGAACGCCTCGAAGGGTTGCAGGCGCGGGTCCTGGTAATCCAGGCCGACGATATAACCGACGTACACGCGATCGTTATCGAGGTGGTACAGGAAGCTGCCCGCGTAGGTGTGCGAGTCCGCCGGCCACCCGAGGGCGTGTTCGATGCGTCCCGGGTGTACGCGCCCGGCCGGCAGCTGCCACAGCTCCTTGAAGCCCAACGCGAAGGTCTGCGGGCAATGCCCGCTGTCCAGTGCGAATTTCGCGATCAGCTGTTTTGAAACCGAGCCGCGGCAGCCTTCCGCCAGCACCGTGACCGGTGCGTGAACTTCCACGCCGGCCGTGAAATTCGGGCCCGGCGCCCCGTCGTGATTCAGGCCCATATCGCCGATGCGTACGCCTTTGACGTGCCCGGCCTCATCAAACAGCGCCTCCGCGGCAGCGAAGCCCGGGAAGACTTCGACCCCCAAGCCCTCCGCTTTTTGGGCCAGCCACGCGGTCAGCTGCCCGAGCGAGACGATGAAGTTGCCGTGGTTGTTGAATGGCGTGCTGTAGGTCATCCCCGCCGGCAGGAGCTTCACCAGGAAGCCGGGCACGGGCCGGAATGAGCCCTGCTGCGTGAGCACGCGGAAATCATCCTCGCCCGCCGGCACCTTCATGCCGGGATATTCGCTCGCCCATTCGGGCAGGAGCTGCATGAGGGGCCCGGGTTCCAGCACCGCGCCCGACAGGGAATGCGCGCCGACTGCGGCAGCCTTCTCGAGCACGCACACGTTCACCGCCGGCTTGAGCTGCTTCAGGCGGATCGCGCAGGCAAGACCCGCGGGCCCAGCGCCGACGATGACGACGTCGTACTGCATGACGTCGCGCTGGATGCTGCCGGTGGTGTTGCTGGCTTCGCTCACGCGCTGCGGCCCGTTGAACCCTATTTCGGTTGCATGCGAATGGCGCCGTCGAGGCGGATGGTCTCACCGTTCAGCATCGGGATCTCGAGCACACTCGCAACCAGCTGCGCGAACTCATCCGGACGCCCGAGGCGCGCCGGAAAGGGCACCTGCGCCGCGAGGGAGTCCTGCACTTCCTTGGGCATGCCGTCCATCATCGGGGTGTGAAAAATTCCCGGGGCGATCGCGACGCAGCGAATGCCGAAGCGCGCCAGCTCGCGGGCGATCGGCAGCGTCATGCCGGCCACCGCCGCCTTGGTGGCGGAGTAGGCCGCCTGGCCAATCTGGCCTTCGAAGGCTGCCACCGAAGAGGTATGGATCAGCACGCCCCGTTCGCCGTCCACGCCGGCGGGATTGTTCTGCATGATCGCCGCGGCCGCCTTGTCGCACAGGAAAGTGCCGATGAGGTTGATGTGGATGACCTTGGTGAAGAACTCACCAGCCATCGGCCCGTTCTTGCCGAGCACCCGCCCGGCGCCAACCACGCCGGCGCAGTTCACCAGCAGGTTGAGTCCGCCCATGCGCTCGTGTGCGGCCTGCATGGCGGCATTGACCTCCGCTTCGGAAGTGACGTCGCAGCGCGTGAAGCCGGCGTTCGCGCCGAGCGCGGTCGCCGCCGCGTGTCCCGGACCTTCCTGCACGTCCAGGATCACGACCTTGCCGCCGTGCGTCGTGACGTGACGCGCGACCGCATTGCCCAGGCCCGAAGCGCCGCCCGTGACGACTGCGCGTGCATCCTGGATTTTCATAGCACCTCCACCGCCAGCGCGACCGCCTCGCCGCCGCCGATGCACAGCGCGGCAATGCCGCGCTTGCCGCCGCGCACCCGCAGCGCATGTACGAGCGTTGTCAGGATGCGCGCACCGGTGGCCCCGATGGGATGCCCGAGTGCGCACGCGCCGCCATTGACGTTGACGCGCGCGTGATCGAGGTCGAGGTCGTGCATCGCCGCCATGGTGACCACGGCGAAGGCTTCGTTGATCTCGTAGAGATCCGCGTCATTGGCTTTCCAGCCCAGCTGTGCCAGCACCTTCTTGATGGCGCCGCTCGGCGCGGTGGTGAACCATTCCGGCTCCTGGGCGTGGCTCGCGTAGGCCAGCACGCGCGCCAGGGGCTTAATTCCCTGCGCCTGCGCACGGGCGCCGCTCGTCAGGATGAGCGCCGCCGCGCCGTCGGAAATCGAGGATGAGCTGGCGGCGGTCACCGTGCCATCCTTGTTGAAGGCGGGCCTGAGTCCCGGGATCCTGCTGACGTCGCAGGTGCCCGGGGTTTCGTCGCGCGCCACCACCGTCTCGCGCTGACGGCTCTTGACGGTCAGCGGCGTGACCTCGGCATCGAACTCGCCCGTGTCAACCGCGCGCACGGCGCGCTTGACCGACTCAATGGCGAAGGCATCCTGCTGCGCGCGCGTAAAGTTGTATTTGCTGGCTACCGCGTCGCCGAAGGTACCCATCAGCTTGCCGTCCCAGGGACTTTGCAGGCCGTCGTAGAACATGTGGTCGAGCACCTCGCCGTGGCCCATGCGGTAGCCGCCACGCGCCTTGGGCAGGAGGTAGGGGGCATTGGACATGGACTCGAAGCCACCCGCGAGCACGAGCTCCGCCGCCCCGCTGCGAATCTGGTCGGCGGCGAGCATCACGGCCTTGAGCCCCGAACCACACATCTTGTTTATGGTGGTGCACGGCACGCTGACCGGCACGCCAGCGCCGAGCGCTGCCTGGCGCGCTGGCGCCTGACCGAGTCCGGCCGGCAACACGCAGCCGAAGATCACTTCATTGAGCTCGGCGGCGTTGACGGCGGCGGCCTGGATGGCCGCCCTGGCCGCCGCGGCGCCGAGCTGCACCGCGGTGAGCGGCAGGAGCGCGCCCTGAAAGGCGCCGATCGGCGTGCGTTTGGCGGAGGTTATGACGACATCTGGAGTTGACATGTGACAGCCTATGAGTTTGCGTTTAGTCAGCGAGCAGGTGGCGCGGCGCGCCGCGTGCCAGCCCGCGCCGCAGTGCGGGCGGTGCGGCGCGGGGCGCGGCGGACGGTCTTTGCCGCGCCGTTGCCGCGCGGGCGCAGGCCGTTTTCGAAAATGGCCAGGAACGCGGCGGCGATCTGCGCGCCGGTAAGGGACTGGTCCTCGCGGTACCAGTAGGCGATCCAGTTGAGCGCGCCGGCGAGGGCGAACGCGGTCATCTTCGGATCACACGGATGGATCGAGCCGTCCTGCACCCCCTCGCGGATGAGGCGCCGGATGCCGTGATCGATTTCCGACTTGAGTGCCTTGATGTGGCGGCTCATGGCGGCAGAGAGGTCCTGGTCCTCCGCGTGCGCCATGCACCAGCCGAACTCCGAGGCCATCGCTTCGCCGTAGTGGCGCAGCACCGCCCGGAGGCGCTCCCGCGCCGGCACCTGCAGGGCGCGCGTGTCGCGAAACGCCGCGCGGATCTGCTCGACGCCCGCCAGGAAGCACTGAAACAGCAGCTGTTCCTTGCTCGTGACGTAGTAGTACACGGTGGGCTTGGTGACCTCCAGCCGGGCTGCGATGTCATCCAGCGAGGTGTTGTGGTAGCCCTTGCGATTGAACTCACGGGCCGCGGCGCGCACCACCGCGTCGCGCTTGAGCTCGCGGCCGCGCTGCCGTTCGCGGCTCGAGGCCCACGGCGAGGTCTGCCCGGCGGACTGCCTGGCCGCTGGCGCGGGTGTGGAACGACGGTGATTCATGGCCTACGGAGTATTATACGTTTGGGGTGCTGACGGCGCAGGCGGCGCCTGCGTGGCTTGGCCTGGGACGGGGCCGCGCCGGCGCGGCCGGCCGGTCGCCGGACTTTGAGTTCCTACTCATTGGTAGGTATCCTACTCGTGAGTAAAGCGCCAAGTCCACCGAGCAGCAGGATCGTGCACGGCAAGCGGGAAAAGAACCTATGAACGCCGATCTTAAAGGTAGCGCGGCCGTCGCGGGCAAGGAGCCGGCCGCCGACCGCGCGCCGCTGCGTTTCGTGTCCGCCGCGTCGCTGTTCGACGGCCACGACGCCGCCATCAACATGATCCGGCGCCTGCTGCAGGCGCGCGGCGCCGAGGTCGTGCACCTGGGGCATAACAGGAGTGTCGCCGACATCGTGCGCGCCGCGATCGACGAGGACGCCGACGCCATCGCGGTGAGTTCCTACCAGGGCGGCCACAACGAGTACTTCGCCTACATGGTGGATATGCTGCGCGAGCGCGGCTATTCGCACGTGCGGGTCATCGTGGGCGGTGGCGGCACGATCGCGCCGCACGAGATTGAGGCGCTGGAGCGCCACGGCGTGGAGAAGATCTACACGCCCGAGGACGGCCGCCGCATGGGGCTCGCGGGCATGATCGGCGATGTCTTTACGCGCCTGGCCGCCGCCAGCAAGCCAGCCTACGAATTTCGCCCGCTGAACGCGCGCGACCATGGCCTGATCGCGCGCACCATTTCGGTACTCGAGGGCGCCGACTACGGCGAGACGAGCGGCGCGCAGGTGGAGCAGATCCGCCGCGCCCTCGGCCGCTCCCGCAACAAGGTGCCGGTCATCGGCATCACCGGCACCGGCGGTGCGGGCAAGTCGAGCCTGACGGATGAGCTCCTGGCGCGCCTGGTGCGCCACTTCCCGCAGGCGCAGATCGCCGTGGTGGCGATGGATCCGACGCGGCGGCGCAGTGGTGGCGCGCTGCTCGGGGATCGCATCCGCATGAACAGTCTGTCGGCGGAGAACATCTTCATGCGCTCGCTCGCCACGCGGCGGGCGCATCTGGCGACCGCGGCGGTGCTCAAGGACGTGATCGAGCTCTACAAGGCGGCCGGCTTTGATCTGGTGATCGTCGAGACCGCGGGCATCGGCCAGTCGGACACGGAAATCGTGGACCTGGTCAACCTGTCGCTGTACGTGATGACGAGCGAATACGGTGCGGCGAGTCAGCTGGAAAAGATCGACATGCTCGACTTCGCCGACTTCATCGTGCTTAACAAGGCCGAGAAGCGCGGTGCCGAGGACAGTCTGCGCGACGTGCGCAAGCAGTGGCGGCGCAATCACCCCGATCGCGCGCGACTGCCGGATGCCGAGCTGCCGGTGTTGCCGACCATCGCCAGCCGTTTCAACGACCCGGGAGTCAACGCCTTGTTCGCGGCCGTGTGTGCGCGGCTCGAGGCCGAAAAGATCGGCGGCTTCTCGTGGCAAGTCACGGATCCCGGGCCGACGACGCTGACGGCGCGCACGCCGCTCATTCCCGGCGCCCGCACCCGCTACCTGGCGGAAATCGCCCAGGGCGGTCGCGCCACCCGCAGTCGCATCGAAACTCAGGTCGAGGCGGCGCGACGCGCGTTCGGCCTGTACGAATCGCTAAAGGCGCTGCACGACGCGCGCCTGCCCACGCCGCTCGAGCCGTTCGCGCAGGAACTGCTCGCGGAAACCGGGGCCGATGCCACGCGCCGCGGATTGCGCGCAGCCTACAACCGCGCGCTCGAGGAGATCGGGGCGGCGGGGGTGGGCGAGCTCAAGGCCTGGCCGGCGCGGGTGCGCTCGGCCACCGAGGGGAGCTACTCCTACAAGGTGCGCGACCGCGATGTGAAGGGTGAGAACTACACCGAGAGCCTGTCGCGCCTGGCCGTGCCGAAGCTCGCCGTGCCGCGCCTGAAGGACTGGGGTGAAACGCTGCATTTCCTGCTCACCGAGAACCTGCCCGGTGCCTATCCGTACACCGGCGGTGTCTACCCTTATCGGCGCGAAGCGGAGGATCCCACCCGCATGTTCGCCGGCGAGGGGGGACCGGAGCGCACCAACCGGCGCTTCCACTACCTCGCGCATGGCCATGGGCCGCGCCTCTCGACGGCTTTCGACTCCACCACGCTTTACGGCGAGGATCCGGACACGCGGCCGGATGTCTACGGGCGCACCGGAAACTCCGGCGTCTCGATCGCCACCCTCGATGACATGAAGAAACTGTATTCCGGTTTCGACCTGTGTGATCCGGCGACCTCGGTGTCCATGACCATCAACGGGCCGGCGCCGATCATCCTGTCGATGTTCATGAACACGGCGATCGACCAGCAGGTGGAGCGCTACCTGAAGGGCGATGGCCGCTGGCCGGCCGCAGAGAAACAGATCGCCGCCCTGCTGGCGGAGCGCGCCGCGAGCGGCGCGCCCCCACCGGCGTACAAGGGCGAACTGCCGCCGCACCACGACGGCTCCGGGTTGGCACTGCTCGGGGTCAGCGGGGATGAACTGCTGCCGCGGGAGGTTTACGAGCGCATCCGCGCCGCGGCCCTGCAGGCGGTGCGCGGCACGGTGCAGGCGGACATCCTCAAGGAGGACCAGGCGCAGAACACCTGCATTTTCTCCACCGAATTCGCGCTGCGCATGATGGGCGACGTGCAGCAGTACTTCATCGATGAGCGCGTGCGTAACTTCTACTCAGTGTCGATTTCCGGGTATCACATTGCCGAAGCCGGCGCCAACCCGATCTCGCAGCTGGCGTTCACACTCGCCAACGGCTTCACCATCGCCGAGTACTACCTCGCGCGCGGCATGCAGATCGATGACTTTGCGCCTAGCCTGTCGTTTTTCTTTTCCAACGGCATGGACGCGGAGTACGTCGTGATCGGACGCGTGGCGCGGCGCATCTGGGCGCGCGCCATGCGCGAGCGCTACCAGGCGGGGCCACGCAGTCAGATGCTGAAGTATCACGTGCAGACCTCGGGCCGCAGCCTGCATGCGCGCGAGATCTCCTTCAACGACATCCGCACGACGCTGCAGGCGATGTACGCGCTATTCGACAATTGCAACAGCCTGCATACCAACGCCTACGATGAGGCGCTCACGACGCCGACCGAGGAGAGCGTGCGGCGCGCTGTTGCCATCCAGTTGATCATCAATCGCGAGCTCGGCCTGAACAAGATCCAGAACCCCTGGCAGGGTTCCTACGCGATCGACTACCTGACGGACCTCGTGGAAGAAGCGGTGTACAAGGAGTTCGAAGCGCTCTCGGAGCGCGGCGGCGTGCTCGGCGCCATGGAGACCATGTACCAGCGCGGCAAGATCCAGGAAGAGTCGCTCTATTACGAGACCAAGAAGCACGACGGCTCGCTGCCGATCGTCGGCGTCAACACCTTCCTCTCGGGAGCCGATGGTTCCGAGGAGCACAAAGGGGCGCACCTCATCCGCTCGAGCGATGAGGAGAAGCAGGATCAGGTCGCGGCAGTGCGCGCCTTCCAGGCCCGCAATGCGCCGCGAACGGCCGCGGCCTTGAGCGCGTTGCAGGCCGCGGCCGCCGGCGGCGGCAATGTGTTCGCCGCGCTCATGCAGAGTGTCAAGGTCTGCTCGCTCGGGCAGATCTCGCGGGCGCTATACCAGGTGGGCGGGCAGTATCGTCGCAATATGTGAGGTCCGGCTCGCCCAAGTCCGCGAGGATCGCGGCGCGCGCCCTCGCGCATAGGTCCGAGACCTCGTCGGGCGCTGGCGGTGCCGCGGGCGCGAGCGCCGGCAGGATTTCCAGCTCCAGGGGTCCGGGCAGGGGCAGGGCGCCGCTCGGCGACAGCGCGCGCCGCGTGCCGCGTACGATCGCCGGCACCACCGGGCAGCCGGCGCGCACCGCGCTCACGAACGCGCCGGTGTGGAATTTCAGCAGGCCCGGGGTGCGCGTGAAGGTGCCTTCGGGAAAGAACACCAGCGAGTGCCCGTCGAGCGCCTGGCGCATGAGGCGCCGGGCGTCGCGCGCGCCGCGGTTGCGGTTGAAGCGCTCGACGAATTCGCTTCCCAGCCTGCCCAGGAGCGCGCCGACCACCGGTACCGAGGCCATCTCGCGTTTGATCACGAAACCAAAGCGCGGCGGCAGCGCCGCGGTGAGCACGATACCGTCGAGGTAGCTGGCGTGGTTGCAGACGACTACGCACTGGGCGCTCGGCAGGCGCTCGGGGAACTTCACCGTCAGCGGCATGCCGGCCAGGTGCAGAAATGCGCGCGCCAGCCCCCGCGCCGCCCCGCGGCGCCATGACACCCGCGGTAGCACCACGAGCATCAGGAGCGCGATCACTCCCACGCCGAGGAACGTGCCCAGCACCCAGGCCGCGTACACGATTCGCACCGGCGCGAGGCACACGGCCCGCAGTGAAGAAGACAGACTCACGATAATTTTCCGGCCATGCCCCACGGAGGCGCTAAGGTATGTGAACTGGTTCTCTTTATGTTAATGCCAGAACGCAGTTGTGAAGATCATCACGTCGATACGCTGCCAGTGATCACCATACTGCGCTCACCACATCCTGCGGAAGCCGGAACTACCTTGTCCAACCCGTCCACGGCCGTTGCAATGACCTCCAGCGCCGACTCTGATCCGGCAGTCACCCGCTTTCTGGACGCGGTGTGGATGGAGCGTGGCCTGTCACCGAACACACTGGCCGCCTACCGCGCGGATCTCACGGCGCTGGCCCGCTGGCTGGCCGAGCGCAACCTCACCATCATGCGCACCTCGCGGGTGGATCTGCAGGATTTCATCGCTTTTCGCGTGCGCGCCGGCGCGCGCCCGCGCTCGACCGCGCGCCAGCTATCCAGCTTCCGCCGCTTCTTCCGCTACTTCATGCGCGAGGGCGTGATCCGCGAGGATCCGACCGCGCAGATCGCCATGCCGAAGATCGGCCGCTCGCTGCCGCGCTCCCTGACCGAGGAGGAAGTCGAGTCGCTGCTGCAGGCGCCCGTGGTCTCCGATCCCCTCGGCAATCGCGATCGCACCATGCTGGAAGTGCTGTACGCCACCGGCCTGCGCGTGACGGAGCTCGTCAACCTGCGTCAGGGCCAGATCAATCTCAACCAGGGTGTGATCCGCATCCTGGGCAAGGGCGATCGTGAGCGCCTCATCCCGCTCGGCGAGGAAGCCATGCGCGCCCTGAAGGAATTCGCCAAGGGAGCGCGCGGGGAGATCCTGCTCGAGCGCCAGACGGATTATCTGTTTCCGACCCGCCGCGGCGATCGCATGACCCGGCAGGCCTTCTGGCACATCATCAAGCGCTACGCCCGCAAGGCGGGTATCGGCCGGGAGCTCTCGCCGCACACGCTGCGACACGCCTTCGCCACCCATCTTCTCAACCACGGCGCGGACCTGCGCGTGGTGCAGATGCTACTGGGACACAGCGACCTCTCCACCACGCAGATCTACACACACGTGGCGCGGGAACGCATGAAAGAGCTGCACGCTCTGCACCATCCCCGCGGCTGAAGCACGCCGCTTCACCCCGCCGCGGCTCTGTTAGACTTTCGAACCTAAGTCCGCGCTGCGGGTCCAAGCCCGTAAGCGCTAGTTGGCCAGAAGGTTTCCAGATGATGTCGCGGAAAATTGCCCTGTCACTGGGGTGTATCGCACTGTGCTCGCCGCTGGCGGTGGTGTACGCGCAGGCTCCGGCGCCCGAGGGGCTCGCCGCGGTCGCGAGTCGCCTCCCGGGCACGCGCGCGGACCAGCTACGGCCCACCCCCGTCGCCGGCGTCTACGAGCTTACGCGCGGCACCGACATCGCCTATGTGAGCAGCGACGGCAAGTACGCCATCAGCGGTGACATGATCGCCCTGGCCACGAATAACAACCTGACCGAGACGCACCGGCGCGAGATCCGCGCCCGCATGATTGCCGCGATCCCCGAGAGCGAAATGCTGATTTTCGGACCGGCGGATGCGAAGTACACCGTCACCGTGTTTACGGATGTGGATTGCGCCTACTGCCGCAAACTCCACAGCCAGATCGCCGAGTACAACCGTCTGGGCGTGCGCGTGCGTTACCTGCTCTATCCGCGTACCGAACCGGGTACGCCGTCCTGGATCAAGGCCGAGCAGGTCTGGTGCTCCGCCGACCGCAAGGACGCACTGACACGCGCCAAGCTTGGCCAGGAATTGAAGACCAAGCCCTGCGCCAACAATCCCGTCGCCCGGTTCCGCGCCCTGGGACAGGATTTCAACCTCGCGGGAACCCCGGACATCGTGCTGGCGGACGGGGAGATGTTCGGCGGCTACGTGCCGCCGCTTGAGCTGGTGCAGCATCTGAAAGACCCGCGCCGCGACTAGCCGCCCCTGCAGCCCACGGCCGGCAGCCGTGGCTCGTCACAGCTAGCGCTCCAGCAGGCGCAGCTTGTCGGGCTTGCCCTCCCACTCCTTGGCGTCCGCAGGCGCAGCCTTCATTTCGGTGATCACCGGCCACTCTTTCGAAAGTTCCGCGTTCAGCTGTTTGAATTGCTCCTGCCCCGCCGGCAGCTCTTCCTCCGAGAAGATGGCCTCCACGGGACACTCCGGCTCGCACAGGGTGCAGTCGATGCACTCCTCGGGATCGATGACGAGGAAGTTCGGTCCCTCATGGAAGCAGTCGACCGGGCACACCTCGACGCAGTCCATGTACTTGCACTTAATGCAGTTTTCAGTGACGACAAAAGTCATGCGGGTTCCTGGAAGCGGTGCGCGCAGCGCGCTGCGAAAATCATTGTGCCATGCCGCTGGCGGCGGGTGAATCAATCAGCGCGGACGGCTTGTTGCCGAGCGCCGGTCGATGCTCGTGAAGTGATGCGCCTCGCTGCCCGCAGCGCGGTCTTCCAGGTAGCGTCGCAGGGCAAATTCGGTGCTCGGAAAGGCGATGTCCTCCCAGGGTATCGAGGCAGCCTCAAATAGCCCGACCTCGAGGCTCTCGGTGCCAGCCGCATAGCGCGCGGCCGGCAGCGCCGCGCGGAAGAACACATGTACCTGCTCGGCGTGCAGCACGTGCACGACGGCGAGCAGCGACCCGATCTCAACCGCAGCGCACGCCTCCTCGCGGGTCTCGCGCGCCGCCGCCTCCTGCAGGGTCTCGCCGTTCTCCATGAATCCCGCCGGCACCGTCCAGTAGCCGCGCCGCGGCTCGATGGCGCGGCGGCACAAGAGGATCCGGCGCTCGTGCTCCGGCACGCAGCCGACCACCAGCTTCGGGTTGCGGTAGTGGATGGTGCCGCACGTGTCGCACACGTGGCGCGGCAGCTGGTCGCCTTCGGGAATGCGCAGCGTCAGGGGAGCGCCGCAGTTGCTGCAGTACTTCATGGTGCCAGTGGTGCCCGAGGTCGGAGTCGAACCGACACGCTTTTAACGGCGGCGGATTTTCCTGCCACTTCAGCTTTCGCTGCCCCGGGCGGATGCCCCCGGGTTCGTGGTCTGGAGCACGCCTTCACCGTAGCCGTGTAGGCCGTAGGTGCCCGCCGTCTGCTCTCTACACCTTCCCTGGCGCTTGCCAGGGCTTGGCTCGGCATCAGCCTGGCGCCCGCGCGCGTTTGGGCCTTCACCGAGTTTGACGGGCTTCACCGCGGGAATTTCTCCCCGCGGGCTCAAGTTGTTTGTCTGAGTCCGCTGCGTCTACCAATTCCGCCACTCGGGCATCGCGGCAGTATAAGGGGCGAGGAGGGGGTAAGGGTATGGGTTGCGACCTTTTGCCGTGCTCGCGCATCTAAGACATCCGTGACGAGACTGGTCGAAATCAGCGTATCCGAGGCAGTGCTGTCCCTGGCCCGGGCCGGGGATGCCGGGGCGCAGCAGCGGATTTACGCGGCGGTGGCGCCGGCGACACTGACTCTCATCCGGCGCTTCGTCGGACACGGAGCCATTTCCCAGGATCTTTTCCAGGACACCATGGTGACACTCTACGAGCAGCTGGCGCAGTTCCGTGGCGAGGCGCCACTCGGGGCCTGGCTGCGCCAGATCGCCATCTCAAAGTGCCTGATGCATCTGCGCTCGCCATGGCGCCGGGCGCGGCTGTGCCTCGCCGCTTTGGATGAGGACACGAGCGCGGCGGCGTTGCCGCTCGCCAGCGCCGCGATCAGCGCGGATGTGATCGACGTCGAGCGCGCGCTCGCGCACCTGGCGCCGACGGCACGCGCGGTGGTGTGGATGTTCGAGGTCGAGGGCTTCTCGCACGAGGAGATCGCGCGCTCCTTCGGCCGTTCGGTGAGTTTTTCCAAGTCGCAGCTGGCGCGGGCGCACGTGCGCTTACGCGCCTGGTTCGCGCCGCAGGGGACCGAGAGTCATGCACAACGAATCAGACCCTGAGGGCATCGTAGCCCGAATCTTGGCGGCTCTGCCTGCCGAGGATGCGCGGCCCTACGACTGGTCGGAGTTCCAGCGCCGGCGTGCGCGGGCGCGGCCCGGGCGGCGCGCCCGCACTGTCGGCGCGCTCGCCGCGGCGGCCGTGTGCGCGCTGGCGGCTGTTGCCGTGTGGGTGCGTCTGGAATCGCGCACCGGAACGCCCGCCGTTACCGCACCGGCGTCGGCGCGGGCGGCCACGGGGTCGGCAGCCGAGGAGCCGCGCGCCGCGGAGGCGTGGCTCGCGCGTCTGCCGCACGAGCCCGCGATCGTACAGGTTGGCACGCGCGCCGACGTCCTCGGGCTCGAGGACCGCATCGCCCAGGTGGATGACCTCCTGACCGCGGGCGGCGCCGGGCGCGGTCAGGGGGTGTCGGTACTCGCCCTGCAGCGTGAGCGCGCCCGCCTCGTGAGTTCGCTGGTACAGGTGCGCTACGCCGAGACGCTCGCGAATGAGTCACGCTGACTAAAAATGTTTCCCAAGGAGCATTCTGTGAACAAGACACACGCCTTTCCTCCCTTGATCCTGGGTGCTGTCGCGGCGCTGGGCATGGCTGCGGTGCTGAGCACCCGCGCCGCGCAGTCGCAGGGTGCAACGCCGCCCGCTGCCCCGCCGCCGCCGCCGTCCGCAGCACGCGCCGACGACGACCTTGATGCGCAGTTGGAAGCGGCGCGCAGGAGGCTCGAGGAGGCTGCCCACCAGGTCGCGGAGCTATCGACGCAGATGAGCCGGCCGTTCATCGAGAAATTCGCCGCGATGGCCGGGGAGCCGGGCCGGGCCATCCTCGGCGTGCAGTTGGAGAAGGCGACCGGTAGTTCACCCGGCGCGCGCGTACGCGAAGTAAGTCCGGGTGGGCCGGCTGCGGAAGCCGGTATTCATGCCGGGGATGTGATCGTGGCGCTCAACGGCAACACCCTTTCCGGGGAGGAACCCACCGGTCAGGTCGTCGACCTCATGCGCGAGGTCAAGCCGGACAGCAAAGTTAAGGTGCGCGTGCTGCGTGACGCCAAGCCGCGCGAGTTCACGGTGACCGTGCGCAGCGGGCCGGGCTACTTCGCCCTCGCGCGCGGCATGCCGGACGTGGCATTCGGTCCATTGGGTCCGATGCCACCGCTGGGGCCGCTCGCACCGATGGTGCGCGGACCCTTCATGGACATGGAACTGGTGACCCTGACACCACAGCTCGGCCGCTATTTCGGCGCCGACAAGGGTGTGCTTGTAGTACGCTCGCCCGCGAAGGGCGCGATGCAGCTTGAGGACGGCGACGTGATTCTCGCCATCGACGGGCGGCAGCCCCTGAGCGGCTCGCACGCCACGCGCATCCTTGCTTCCTACCAGCCGGGTGAGAAGCTCAGCCTGCACATCATCCGTGAGCATAAGACGCTCGATGTGCAGGCAACGATGCCCACCAGGGACTTCATGCACGAACGCTTGCCGCATGACGGAGCGCTGCCGCGAGTCCAACCGGGCAGAGTCGTCATCCAGGAGCAACACAGCGACGAGACCTGACGCCGCGCCGCACCTTTAGGCGCGGGCGCGCCCCGAAACGCAGCGTGTACCATGCGCGCGTGCGTCGCCAGGACTTCGCTTACCAACTGCCACCGGAGCTGATCGCCCAGGCGCCGCTCGCCGAACGTTCCGCGAGCCGCATGCTGGTGCTCTCGGACACCGGTGCGCTCAGGGACGGCAGCGTGCGGGACCTCCCGTCCTGCCTCGGACCCGGGGATCTCATGGTGTTCAACGACACGCGGGTTATCGCTGCGCGTCTCATCGGCACCAAGCCTTCGGGCGGGCGCGTGGAGATCCTGCTCGAGCGCGCACTCGGGGGGACTGCGGCGCTCGCGCAACTGTCTGCCAGCAAGCCCATCCGCGAGGGACTCGATGTGGCAACAGCCGGCGGGCCGGTCCGCGTGCTGGGCCGCGACGGTGAGCTGTGGCGCATCGGCTTGCCGCAGCCGGCGCTGGAATTCTTCGAGCGCTGGGGCGAGGTGCCGCTGCCGCCGTATATTCGCCGTGCCGCGGGAGCTGTTGACCGCGAGCGCTACCAGAGCATGTTCGCCACGGAGCCCGGCGCGGTGGCGGCGCCGACGGCGAGTCTGCACTTCGACGCGGCGCTCATGGCGTCGCTGGCGCAAAGCGGCGTCCAGCATGCGCTGGTGACGCTGCACGTGGGCGCCGGTACCTTTCAGCCGGTGCGCGTGGAGGATCTTGCCGAGCATCGCATGCACGCCGAGTGGGTGTCGGTGAATGCTGCGACCTGCGAGGCCATCGCGCGTACCCGCGCGGCGGGGGGTCGCGTGGTGGCGGTGGGCAGCACCGTGGTGCGGGCACTCGAATCCGCCGCCCAGCCCGCGGGGGCGCTGGCGCCGTGGTCGGGCGACACACGCTTGTTCATCACTCCCGGCTTTCGCTTCCAGGTGAGCGATATGCTGTTGACGAACTTTCACCTGCCGGAGTCCACCTTGCTCATGTTGGTATGCGCGTTTGCCGGACGCGACACGGTACTCGCGGCCTATGCGCACGCGGTGCGCGAGCGGTACCGCTTTTTCAGCTACGGCGACGCCATGCTCCTCACGCGGCGGGCCGCGTGAATCCGAGCTTCACGGTGCGCTCGCGCGACGGCGCAGCGCGGCTCGGGTGTCTCGTCACGGCGCACGGGGAGGTCCAGACCCCGGCGTTCATGCCGGTAGGCACCTATGGCACGGTCAAGGCGATGACGCCCGAGGAACTTACCGGCCTGGGTGCGCAGATCATCCTCGGCAACACCTTCCACCTGCTGCTGCGGCCGGGGCCGGTGGTGGTCGCCGCCCACGGCGGGCTGCACGGTTTCATGCACTGGCAGCAGCCGATTCTCACCGACTCGGGCGGCTTCCAGGTGTTCAGCCTGAAGCCCCTGCGGCGCATCACCGAGCAGGGCGTGCGCTTCCGCTCCCCGGTGAACGGCAGCGAAGTGCGCCTCACGCCGGAGGATTCCATGGACGTCCAGCTGGCGCTGCGTTCGGACGTCGCCATGGCGCTCGATGATTGCACCGAGCATCCGGCGACTGAAACTGAGGCGCGCGCCTCCATGGAACGCTCCATGCGCTGGGCGGTCCGCAGCCACGCTCACTATTACCGCGCCGCGGCGAGCGCGCCACCCGGAGGGCTGTTCGGGATCGTGCAAGGCGGCATGCACACCTCGCTGCGGCTCGCCTCGCTCGAGGCGCTGTCGCGATTGGAGTGGCCAGGGCTTGCGCTGGGGGGGCTCGCAGTCGGTGAGCCCGAGGAAGAGCGGCTGCGCATTCTGGAAAGCGTGGTGCCGCACATGCCGCAGGACCGCCCGCGCTATCTCATGGGTGTTGGCCGGCCGGAGGACATCGTGGCCGCGGTGGCCCGCGGCATCGACATGTTCGATTGCGTCATGCCGACCCGGCACGCCCGCAACGGCCACCTGTTCACCCCCGGCGGGGTGATGAACATCAGGAACAGTGCCTACCAGGATGACGTCCGGCCCGTCGATGGGACTTGCGAGTGCTACACCTGCCGCAACTACAGTCGCGCCTACCTGCGCCACCTCGACAGCTGCAAGGAGATTCTCGGCTCGCGGCTCAACACCATCCACAACCTGCATTTCTACCTGCGGCTCATGAGCACCCTGCGTACCGCCATCGCCAGGGGTGAACTTGCCGCCTTCGCCAGGGATTTCCTGGCCACGCGGCGCGGCCCCGGTGCTGTGGCATAATGCCGCCCTTTTTCGCATCCCGGACCTACCCATGAACCTCATTTCCGACGCTTGGGCGCAGGCCGCGCCGGGCGCTCCCGGCGGCCAGTTTCAGTTCGCACTCATCATGGCGGCGTTCATCGCGCTGTTCTATTTCATGCTGATCCGCCCGCAGAGCAAGCGCGCCAAGGAACACCAGGCGCTGATCTCCAAGCTCGCCACCGGCGATGAGGTCGTGACCACCGGGGGACTGCTCGGCAAGATCACCGAGGTGGGCGACACCTTCCTCACCCTCGAGGTCGCCGACGGGGTGCGGGTCAAGGTCCAGAAGGTCCAGATCGCGCAGCTCATGCCCAAGGGCACTCTGAAAAGCGCCTGACCATGCTGGAATACGCCCGCTGGAAATACATCCTGGTCGCGGCGGTGCTGCTGCTCGCGCTGTTGTTCGCGCTGCCGAATTTCTTCGGCGAGGATCCGGCGCTGCAGGTGGCGCGCAAGGACCACAACCCGGTTGATGCCAGCGCCTCGCAGACGGTCGAAGCGTTTCTGACGCAACGCGGGGTGCACTTTCTCAAGAGCTTCATCGACAGCGGGCGCCTGATGGTGCGCTTCGCCAATGTGCCGGACCAACTCGCAGCGCGCGATGCCGTCAACGAGCAGTTCACGGGCACCTACATCACCGCCCTGTCGTTTGCGCCGCGCACGCCGGAGTTCCTGCGGGCACTCGGACTGCGCCCCATGCCGCTTGGACTCGACCTGCGCGGCGGCCTGTACCTGCTGTACCAGGTCGACGTGAACGCCGCGGTCGCCCAGGCGCTCGAGGGCTATGCGCAGGACACCCGTCGCGCGCTCGGCGCGGCCAACATCCCGGTCAAGGATGTCACGACCGTCGCCGTGGGCGCTGACAAGCCCAATGCTGTGCGCGTGGTGCTCGCCCCGGAGGCCGACGCCGGCGCGGCCAGGGCCGCCCTCAATACGGCGTTGCAGGGGCTCAGCGTCACCACCGAGAGCCTTGCCAGCGGTTCGGCGATTACCGGCGTGCTGACCAGCGCGCAGATCCGCGAGCGCCAGGACTACGCCATCCAGCAGAACATCACGACGCTGCGCAACCGCGTCAATGAACTCGGCGTGTCCGAGCCGATCGTGCAGCGCCAGGGCATTGATCGCATCAACGTGCAGCTGCCCGGCGTGCAGAACTCCGCCGAAGTGAAGGACATCCTCGGCCGCGTGGCGACGCTCGAGTTTCGTCTCGAGGACATGCAGGACAACGCCGTGGAGGCAATGCAGACCGGGCGTGCGCCGCTCGGCACGAAGCTCTACACCCACACCCGCTTCGGCCGGCCGGTGCTCCTGAAGCGCGAAATCATCGCTACCGGCGACCAGCTCACCAACGCCACCAGTGGCCAGTCGCAGGAGGGACCGGCGGTGAACGTGAAGCTCGACGCGCGCGCCGGCGAGAACATGCTGAAGACCACGCGCCAGAACCTGAACAAGCGCATGGCGGTGGTGCTGATCGAAAAGCGCCGCGAAACCAGCGAAGTGGATGGCAAGAAGGTGACGCGGGACGTGACCGACGAGGAGGTCATTAACGACGCCACCATCCGCGGCATATTCAGCAACAACTTCCAGATCACGGGCCTGCAGGCCGGCGAGGCCCGCGAGCTGTCGCTGCTCTTGCGCTCTGGTTCCCTGGCGACGGTTATCTATCCGATCGAGGAACGTGCCGTGGGGCCGAGCCTCGGGCGCGACAATATCGCCAAGGGCGTAAACGCGCTGCTCGTCGGCATGGCGGCCGTGTTCGTCTTCATGGCGCTCTACTACAAGACCTTCGGGCTGGTGGCGGACCTGGTGCTGCTCGCCAACGTGGTGTTGCTGACGGCGCTCCTGTCGATGATGCGCGCCTCGCTATCCCTGCCAGGCATCGCCGGCATTATCCTTACCGTCGGCATGGCGGTGGACGCCAACGTGCTGATCTACGAGCGCATCCGCGAGGAAATCCGCAAGGGCGTCTCGCCGCAGGCGGCGATCCGCGCCGGCTTCGACAAGGCCTTCTCGGCGATCTTCGATTCCAACATCACGACGCTGATCGCGGGCCTGGTCCTGTGGGTATTCGGCACCGGCCCGATCCGCGGCTTCGCCATCGTGCTGACCCTGGGTATCGCGACTTCGATGTTTACTTCACTCATGGGCAGCCGGGCGTTCCTGACCCTCATGTACGGTGGGCGGCGCAAAATCGCGCGCCTGTCGATCTGAGGCGCGGACTCGTTTAAGGATTACACGTGGAATTTTTCAGCCACCAGACTAACTACCCGTTCATGGCCACCCGCAAGGTGTGGTACGCGCTGTCGGCGGTGCTCATGGTCGTCGCGCTGGCGTCGTTCTTCACCCGCGGGGTGAATCTCGGCATCGACTTCACCGGCGGCGTGAGCGCCGAAGTCAGTTTCCCGCGCGCCGTCAATGTCGACGACGTACGCACCCGGCTCGCCGCCAGCGGCTTCCGTGAACCGCAGGTGCAGAATTTCGGCTCTTCGCGCGACATCGCCATCCGCCTGCCGCCGGATGCGACGCAGACGGCGACCGAAGTTCGCACGCGCCTGGAGGCTGCGGTCAAATCAGTCGATGCAGCCGCACAGGTGGCGCAGCTCGATGTAGTCGGCCCGCAGGTCGGGAACGAGCTGCGGGTGAGTGCGGCGTGGGCGCTGTTCTTCACGCTGCTGCTGATCTTTGGCTACCTCGCATTCCGCTTCCACACCTGGCGGCTGTCGCTCGGCGCGATTTTTGCCGTGCTGCACGATCCGATCCTGGTGCTGGGCTTCTTCTCCCTCACCCAGATGTCGTTCGATCTGGCGGTGGTGGCGGCGATCCTCGCGGTCATCGGCTACTCGCTCAACGACACCGTAGTCGTGTTCGACCGGATCCGCGAACGCTTCGAAACCAACCGGCGCTCACCCTCGGCGGTGGTCCTGGACCAGTCGATCAACCAGACCTTGTCGCGCACCATCATGACCAAGGTGGTGACCTCGATCGTCGTCGTGGCACTTCTGTTCCTCGGCGGCGCGGTGCTCAAGGGGTTCTCGGCGGCGCTGCTGATCGGCATCATCGCCGGCACCTACTCCTCGATCTACATCTCCAGCGCCATTGCGCTCGACTTCGGCCTGACCGCCGAACACGTGTTTCCCAGCGTGAAGAAGGAAGCGCTCGATCACCTGCCGTGAGCTGACGGACCGCTGACCCTGATCGCCGATCCACACGCCTGGCTCGCGTTCCTCACACTGTCGGTGCTGGAGATCATCCTCGGCATCGACAACCTCATCTTCATCGCCATTCTCACCGGCAGGCTGCCGCCGGCGCAGCAGCGACGCGCGCGGCTCGCCGGCCTCGCGCTCGCGATGCTGACGCGCATCGCGCTCTTGTATGGGATCGTGTGGTTGACCCATCTCGTCGCGCCGTGGCTGCGCCTGGGCGGAATGGATTTTTCAGGCCGCGACCTGGTATTACTCGGCGGCGGCCTGTTCCTGCTCATCAAGAGCGTGCTGGAGATTCACGGCATGCTCGAAGAAGCGGCAAGCCCGCCCGCTGCCGGCCGCGTGCGCGGCAACCTGGCGGCGCTCCTCGTGCAGATCGCACTCATCGACATCGTGTTCTCGCTCGACTCGGTATTCACCGCCGTGGGACTGGCGAAGGAGTTGCCGGTGATGGTGGCTGCCATCGTCGTGGCGATCCTCGTCATGATGTGGGTGTCGGGCAAGGTTGCGGCATTCATCGCCCGCCACCCGACGGTGAAGATGCTGGCGCTGGCGTTCCTGCTGCTGATCGGGGTCGCGCTGGTGGCGCAGGGTATGCACTTCGAGATCCCGAAGGGCTACCTGTACTTCGCCATGGCGTTCGCCCTGGGAGTGGAGGCGATCAACGCGCGCCTGCGCAGTCGGCAGCGCTAGAGCAGGCTTTGGCCCGCGCGCTACGCCACTGCGGCGGCGAGCCGCACCTTGCTGTGCTTATAGCCGTAGAACGCGTACACGAGTATGCCGATCGCGGTCCAGATGGCGAGGCGCCACCAAGTGGCGGTGCCCAGCGAGTACATCATGTACGCGCACACCAGGGCCCCGGCAATGCAGGTAAACCAGGGCCACGGGGCGCGGAAGGGGCGCGGCAGGTCCGGGCGCGTTTGGCGCAGCACCAGGACGCCCAGGCACACGGTGACGAAGGCCGCCAGCGTGCCGATCGACACCACTTCGCCCAGGATCTTGACCGGGAACAGCCCACCGATGATCGCCGCTGACACGCCGGTCACGATCGTGCCGGTCGAGGGCGTGCGGAAACGCGGATGCACCCGCCCGAACACCGGCGGCAGCAGGCCATCGCGGGCCATCGCGAAGAAGATGCGCGCTTGCGCGATGGTCATGACCAGCATGACCGACGTCATGCCGGCGGCGGCGCCGAGTTTCAGCGGAATCCCGAGCCAGTGCAGGCCCTGGTATTTGTCCAGGGCAAGGGCCACCGGAGCGGCCACGTCCAGCTCCTTGTAACTCACCATGCCGGTGAGCACCGTGGCAACCGCCACGTAAAGGATGGTGCAGACGACGAGGCTCGCGAGAATCCCGATAGGCATGTCGCGCTGCGGGTTCTTGGTCTCCTGGGCCGCCGTGGAAATGGCGTCAAAGCCGATGTAGGCAAAGAAGATGACACCCGCGGCGCCCATGATTCCGCTCCAGCCGAACACCCCCGTTTCCCCGGTATTGGGCGGAATGAACGGGTGCCAGTTGGCGGTGTTGATGTAACTCATGCCGAATACGATGAACAGCACAACCACCGTGACCTTGATGGCGACGATCACCGAGTTAAAGGAGGCTGATTGTTTTATGCCGATGTAACAGATGGTGGAGATCGCGGCGACAATCGCCATGGCGGGCAGGTTGATGATGGCCCCGGTGCGCACGATGTTGAACCCGTCCCCGGTCTGACCAAGCGGCGCGCTCGCGAGCGCGGTGGGGATATGCAGGTGCAGCTGGTCGAGGAGGCTGACCGCGTAACCGGACCAGCCGACCGACACCGTCGCCACGGCGAACAGGTACTCGAGAATCAGGTTCCAGCCGATGAACCAGGCGATGCCCTCGCCGAGCGTCGCGTATGAATAAGAATAAGCGCTGCCGGACACCGGAATCATGGCGGCGAACTCGGCATAGCACAGCCCGGCAAGCGTGCAGGCGAAGCCGGCGACGATGAACGACAGGGCCAGCGCTGGACCGGCGTGGTTGGCGGCGGCGGTGCCGGTGAGTACGAAGATACCCGTGCCGATAATGCCGCCGACGCCGAGCAGGGTGAGTTGCGTGGCGGTCAGCGTGCGCCGCAACTCGTTACCGGAAGACTCCTGCGCGTGCAGCTCGTCGATTGATTTGGTGGCCAGCAATTGTTGCGCCATGGACCCCCCGGATCTTATGCGCGAAGGACTCTACACAAGGGGTTCCGGGAAAGCGAGCCAGCGGCCCGCAGATCAGGGCTCGCGCAGCTCGGCGGGAACGTGTGGGGCGAGCAGCTCGAGCAGCGCCGCATAGACCTTCGGCGTGCCCGCGACGATGTGCCCCTGCTGGCGGTACTCGCCGCCGGTAAGCGTGCCGATGCGCCCGCCGGCCTCCTGGATCAGCAGCGTGCCGGCCGCCGTGTCCCACGGTGATAGCCCGAATTCCCAGAACGCATCGACGCGCCCTGCCGCGACGTAGGCAAGATCCAGCGCCGCGGCTCCCGGGCGGCGCACGCCGGCGGCGTGCTGGCTCACGGCTTTGAGCATGGCGAAATAGGCGTCGGCGTGCAGCGAGTCGGCGCGGTACGGAAAGCCTGTTGCCAGCAGCGCGCCCTCGAGCGTGCGCGCCTTGCTGACGCGCAGACGGTGATTTTCCAGGTGCGCCCCCGCGCCGCGGCTGGCGGTGAACAGCTCCCCGCGCATCGGGTCGTAGACGACGGCATGCTCGAGCCGCCCCTTGATCTGGCAGGCGATCGAGACCGCAAACACGGGGAAGCCATGCATGAAGTTGGTTGTGCCGTCCAGGGGATCGATGATCCACACGGTGTCGCTCTCGCCACTCGCGCCGCTTTCCTCGGCCAGGAACGCATGCTGCGGGTAATGGCGGCGGATGGTGCTGATGATTTCGTGCTCGGCCGCGTGATCCACTTCGGTGACGAAGTCGTTGCGCCCCTTGGAAGCGACGGTGAGCGACTCCAGGCGGTTCAGGCTGCGGATGATGACTTCGCCGGCGCGGCGCGCGGCGCGCACGGCAATGTTGAGAAGCGGCTGCACGGTCCTTAAGCTTTAGCTGACCAATCGGCGAAGGCTGCGTAGCGTAACAGATGGACTTCCCCCGCATTCGCATCGTGCTGGTCGCGCCCTCGCACCCGGGCAACATCGGCGCCGCGGCGCGCGCCATGAAGAACATGGCGCTGGAGGAGCTCGTGCTCGTGAATCCGAAGCAGTTTCCGGATGCGGAAGCGACCGCGCGCGCATCCGGCGCAGATGACGTGCTCGCGGCGGCGCGCGTCGTGCCAACCCTGGCGCAGGCGCTGGCGGGCTGCGGCTTCGTCGCGGCGACCACCTCGCGCGATCGGGACCAGTACTTCCGGACCCTGGACGTGCGCGACGCAGCGGCGCGCATCGTGGCCGAGTCGCGGCGCGGGCCCGCGGCGGTTGTGTTCGGTGCGGAGCGCACCGGGCTCACCAACGAGGAGCTCGAAACCGCGCACGCGCTCATGCGCATTCCCGCGAGCGCCGTCTATCCGTCGCTGAACCTGGGCATGGCTGTGCAGCTGGTGACGTACGAGCTGTATCGCGCCCGCGGCGGTGCGCCGCCGGCGGCGCCCACCGAGCCCCCCGACGCGCCGCTCGCCGCACCCGAGGAAATGCAGCGCCTGTACGCGCACCTCGCCCAGGTGCTCGAGGAGATCGACTTCCGCGACCGCACGCAAAGCGGCACGCACCTCATGGGGCGCATCCGCCGCTTCCTGCAGCGCGCCGAGCTCGACCACAACGAAGTCAGCATCCTGCGCGGCATCCTCACCGCGGTGCAGAGCCGCAGGCGCCCGGCCGGCGGCGGACCGCGTTGAATTCGCCGCGCCCGGTGTACCTGGACTACGCCGCCACCACGCCGGTGGACCCACGCGTCGCCGCGATCATGAGCGCCTGCCTGAGCGAGGGCGGCGCTTTCGGCAATCCGTCCTCCGCGCATGTGTATGGCGCCGAGGCCGACGCCCGCGTCCGCGCGGCGCGCGCCGAAGTCGCGGCTCTCATCGGCGCGACGGCGGACGAGATCGTGTTCACCTCCGGCGCCACCGAATCCAACAACCTGGGCGTCCTCGGCTATGCCCGCGCCAACGCCGACCGTGGACGTCACCTGGTGAGCGTGCGCACCGAGCACAAGTCCGTGCTCGATGCGCTCAGGCGTCTCGAGCGTGAGGGCTTCACGGTCACCTGGCTCACGCCCAGTGCCGCGGGCGTCGTCGCACCCGCGGCCCTGGCGGCGGCGCTGCGTCCCGACACGCTGTTAGCATCCGTCATGCACGCGAACAACGAGACCGGCGTGCTGCAGGACATTGCGTCGCTCGCGGCCGTCTGCCGTGAGCGCGGCGTCGCATTCCACACCGACGCGGCGCAGGCGGCGGGCAAGCTGCCTCTGGATGTGCATGCGCTGGGCCCGGATTTCCTGGCCTTCACGGCGCACAAGCTCTATGGACCGAAGGGAGTCGGCGCACTCTACGTCCGCCATGGCGCCCGTGCCTCGCTGCAGCCGCTGACTTTCGGCGGCGGGCAGGAGCGGGGTCTGCGTCCGGGGACGCTCCCGACCCACCAGCTGGCAGGTTTTGGGGCTGCGTGCGAGATCGCGCGGCGTGAACTGGGTGCGGAAAGTTCGCGGCTCACTTTGCTCGGGGAGCGGCTATGGGCAGGACTTGCCGCCCTGGGTGGCGCCCATCTGAATGGCGCCTCGGCGCCGCGGTTGCCGGGCATCCTCAACGTCTCGTTTGCGGGGGTGCAAGGCGAGAGCCTGCTCGCCGGACTCACCTCGCTTGCGCTCTCAACCGGGGCAGCCTGCGATTCGGACTCGCCCGAGCCGTCCTACGTGCTGCGCGCACTGGGCCGGGACCGTCAGCTCGCCGAGAGCTCGCTGCGCTTCAGCCTCGGACGCTACACGTGCGAGGCGGACGTGGACTTCGCCATCGAAGCCGTACGGCAGGTGCTGGCGCGCCTGCGCGCCTTGTCTCCCGGTTCGGTCGGCGACTTGCCGTCAGCCTGGAGGCCCGCGGACGCGGGCGGTACGACCCGGGTCGTCAGTGGCGAGGCAGGCGGACCCGGCGAGGACAGCTGGGTGCGGTTTCAGCTTCTGGTTGCGGGGGACATTGTGAAGGACGCACGTTTTAAAGCCTTCGGCTGCCCCCATACTATGGATACGGCCGCCTGGATCTGCAGCCAACTGCGCGGGCGGAGCCGCACGGCGCTCATTCCCGGTACCCCGAAGGAGTGGGCGCATCACCAGGGTGTCCCGGTAGAGAAGCTGGGACGGCTGTTCGCGATCGAAGACGCATTGCGCGCGTGCCTCGCGCAGTGGCCTTAAGCGCTAGAATACGAGGACCGATGGCCATTTCACTGACGGACTCCGCCGCCACCCGCATCAAGAGCTTCCTCGCCACGCGCGGCCACGGCATGGGTCTGCGCCTGGGCGTACGCAAGACGGGTTGTTCCGGTTTCGCCTACGTAATCAATTACGCCGATGGGCCGCAGCCCGGGGATGCGGTATTTGAAGACCGCGGCGTGCAGGTGTTCGTGGACGCCGCGAGCGTCAGCCTGCTCGATGGCACCATCGTCGACTTCGTGAAACAAGGGCTGAACGAGGCATTCCGTTTCCGCAACCCGAACGTGAAGGGCGAGTGCGGCTGCGGGGAGAGCTTCTCCGTCTAGCACCTAAAGCGCGTGGCAGGGTGTTAAAAACCCTTAACAAACCGGCACTTCCAGTGCCGCTTAAATTGCCGCGCGGTCCATACCCAAGGTAAACTTACTGGCTTACCCATGGCCGGTCCGCGTACCGCCGGGCCTTCCCGTATCCAATCAGTCCAAGAAAGGTCAGCCGAATGGCGCTCGAGCGCACCCTGTCCATCGTCAAACCCGACGGCGTCAGAGGCAATCTTATCGGCGAGGTCTATCGTCGCTTCGAGAAAGCCGGTCTGTCGATCATTGCCGCCCGCATGCTGCACCTGTCGCAGCGCGAAGCCGAAGGCTTCTACGCTGTGCACCGCGAGCGCCCGTTCTTCAAGGATCTGGTGCGCTACATGAGTTCGGGTCCGGTGATCGTGCAGGTGCTGGAGGGCGAGGGTGCGATCCAGCGCAATCGGGACATCATGGGAGCCACCGATCCGAAGAAGGCGGCGCCCGGAACCATTCGCGCCGATCTCGCCGCGAGCATCGAGCAGAACGTCGTGCACGGTTCGGATGCTGCGCAGACCGCCGCGGCCGAAATCGCGTACTTCTTCAGCACCACGCAGCTGCATCCGCGCGCCTGAAGGTCATCGCGGAAAATCCCATGGCAGCCAGCGACACCACGCACACCAACCTGCTCGGCCTCCCACGCCCGGCGCTGGAAGCGTTCGTGGCGCAACTCGGCAGCAAACCCTTCCGTGCGCGCCAGCTGATGAACTGGATGTACAAGCGCGGCGTGAGTTCCTTCGAGGACATGACGGATCTCGCCAAGGACTTCCGTGCGCGCCTGGCTGCGGTGGCCGAAGTGCGCCCGCCGCAAATCGTCTCGGTGCAGAATTCCGCCGACGGTACCACCAAATGGCTGCTGCGGGCGGATGCGACCCAGGCGTTCGAGATGGTGTTCATCCCCGAGGCGGATCGCGGCACGCTGTGCATTTCCTCGCAGGTGGGCTGCGCCCTGGATTGCTCGTTCTGTGCCACCGCCCAGCAGGGCTTCAACCGCAACCTGAGCACCGCGGAAATCGTCGGCCAGGTTTGGCTCGCGTGCCGGGAATTCGAGCGCGAGCAGGAAACGCCGCGCATCCTCGCGGCGCGCACCGGTGCCGAGGCCGTCCCGGAGCCGGTCAATGCCGATGAACGTCACGTCACCAACGTCGTGCTCATGGGCATGGGCGAACCGCTGGCGAACTTCCGCAACGTGGTGCCGGCGCTCGCCATCCTGCTCGATGATTTCGGCTTCGACCTGTCGCGGCGGCGCGTAACGCTGTCCACCTCGGGGCTCGTGCCGCAGATCTACAAGCTGGCGGAGGAAACCAACGTGGCGCTCGCCGTGTCGCTGCACGCGTCGGACGATGCGTTGCGCAACGAGCTGGTGCCGATCAATCGCAAGCACCCGATCGCGGAACTCCTGCAGGCGTGCTGGCACTACCTGGATGAGCAGAACGGTCGCAGCGTGACCTTCGAGTATGTAATGCTCGACGGCGTGAACGACTCGCCGGCGCAAGCACGCGCGCTCGCGCGCCTCCTCAAGGGGCACCCGGCCAAGGTCAACCTCATTCCCTTCAATCCCTTCCCCGGCACGCCGTATCGGCGCTCGCCGGCCGCGGTCATCCAGCGCTTCCGTGACGAGCTGCTGCAGCGTGGAGTGCTGGCCACGATTCGCCGCACGCGCGGCGATGACATCGACGCGGCCTGCGGGCAGCTCGCCGGGCGCGTAATTGATCGCACCACGGCGCGGCTCGGCAGCAAGACATTCGGCATCGCGGTCCAACCACAGAGTTAAGCACGTGAACAGCACTGCGCACTCCCGCTCGATCCTCAGGCTGTCTTTGGTCGCACTCGCGGTACTCACGCTCGGCGCGTGCGCGGCGAGTGTCCGGCAGGGAAAAAAGGACCAGGATGCGGCTGCCTACAACACGCAGCTCGGCATCGAGTACATGCGGCAGGGGGACCTGGCGCGCGCCAAGGAGAAACTCGATCGCGCGGTGAATGAGAACCCGCAAAGCCCCGACGCGCACAGCGCCCGTGCCATGCTGTTCGAGCGCATGGGTAAGCGCAGCGATGCGGACGGTGAGTTCCATACCGCCCTGCGCCTTGCGCCCCACGATCCGCAGGTCCTGAACAGCTACGCGGTCTACCTGTGCTCCAGCGGGCGCACGGACGAGGGCGTGAAGACTTTCCTCGAGGCGGCGCACGACCCGCTGTACCGCACCCCCGAGGCGGCCTATGCCAACGCCGGCGTGTGCCAGCGCACGGCCAAGCACGATGATGAAGCGGCCGTGAACTTCAGCCGCGCACTACAGCTGCGGCCGGACTACGCCGAAGCCGCCTTCCAGCTCGCGAACCTGCAATTCGATCACGGTCAGCTGCCGGCGGCGCGCAGCCAGATCGATGGCTTCCTCGGCAACCACGAGGCGACGCCGGACCTGCTGCTGCTTGGGGTGCGTGTCGCGCGCGCCCAGGGTGATCGCAGCGGCGCCCAGGGTTTTGCGCGGCGGCTGCAGCGTGACTTCGCGGGCACCGACCAGGCCCGTGCCCTGGCGGCGCTCGACCGCAACCCGGGCTGAGGCGCGTCGTGAGCGAAGCTGGCGGCGAGCCCGTCCGTGGCATCGGCGCGCGACTGCGCCGCGCCCGTGAGAAGAAGGGGCTCACGGTGCTACAGGCAGCGGAGAAGCTGCACGTCGACGCGCGCCTGCTGGAAGCCCTCGAGGTCGGGCAATTTTCGGCCCTCGGCGCTGCCGTGTACGTGCGCGGACATCTGCGCCGCTATGCGGATCTCATCGGCGAGTCGCCCGCGGAACTGCAGCAGCTTTACGATGCCACGACGCACAGCGCGCAGCCTGACCTGACCAGCATCTCGCGCGGCGAGCCGGGCGCCGATCCCTCACGGCTCATGGTGCCGGCACTGCTGATCCTGGTCGGCTTCGCCCTCGCCGGGATCCTCTGGTGGCTGCTCACCGTGGAAAGGACAAAGTCCTCGGCAGCGCGCGCGGCACAGCCGGTCGTCATTGCGGGCACGGCGGCGCCCCCACTCGCGGCGGCAGGAGGTGCGGCGAGCAACAGCGCACCGTCAGCCGGCGAGCCGGCGTCCACCGCCGGGGCTTTACAGCCGCCAGCGGCTGCCGCTCCTGCTGACACCGCCCCGCCGGTGCCGACCGCCGGACACGCGCAGCTGGCGCTGACATTCAAGGCCGCCAGCTGGGTTGAAGTGTACGACGCCCGCGGCCGGCGCCTGCTGCACGGCGTCGAGGCGGCGGACAGCGCGCGCACGCTCGCCGGAGCTGCACCGCTGCGCGTGGTGCTCGGCAACGCTCCCGGGGTGGCGTTGCAGTTGAACGGGCAGGCCGTGCCGCTCGAGGGACTCGTGCACCACGACGGCAGCGCGCATATCGTCATCGACGGCACCGGGCGCGCATCCGCCGCGCGCACCGGCGTGCCCCGGGGCTGAAGATGGCAGGCGAGATCCAGGCAATTCGCGGGATGAACGACCTGCTGCCGGCCGAGATCGGCGCCTGGCAGCATTTCGAGACCATCACGCGTGAGCTCCTCAGGGCCTACGGCTATGAAGAGATCCGCGTACCGCTGTTAGAACACACCGAGCTGTTCAAGCGCGCGATCGGTGAGCACACCGACGTGGTTGGTAAGGAGATGTATACCTTCACGGATCGCGGTGGCGACAGCCTCACGCTGCGCCCGGAGGCCACCGCCGGCATCGCGCGCGCGCTGATTTCCAATGGCATGCTGCGCGGCGCGCGTCACAAGCTGTGGTGCATCGGTCCCATGTTCCGCCACGAAACGCCGCAGGCCGGCCGCTACCGGCAGTTCTGGCAGGTGGACGTGGAGGCGGTCGGATGGGCAGGCCCGGATGTGGACGCGGAGCTCATCGCGCTGAGCGCACGGCTGTGGCAGCGCCTGGGCATTGCCGCAGACCTGACGCTCGAGATCAACTCCCTCGGCACACCCGAGAGCCGGCGGGCATACCGCGAACGGCTCGTCGAGTACCTGAGCGCGCACTACGGCAAGCTCGACGCCGACAGCCGGCGCCGCCTTACCGGCAATCCGCTGCGCATCCTCGATAGCAAGAACCCGCAACTGCAGGAGCTGATCCGCGGCGCGCCGCTGCTCACCGAGTGTCTGGACGGCGAGTCGCGCGAGCATTTCGCGCAGCTGCGCGCCATGCTGGACGGCGTGGGCGTTGCATATGAGATCAATCCGCGCCTGGTCAGGGGCCTGGATTACTACAACGGCACGGTGTTCGAATGGATCACGCAATCCACGGGTGCGCAGAATGCCGTATGCTCCGGCGGCCGTTATGACGGCCTGATCGCGCAGCTGGGCGGTGAGGCAACCCCGGCCGTCGGGTTTGCGATGGGCATCGAGCGGCTGGTAACGCTGCTCGTCGCCACCGGGCGCGCCCCGCCCGCGAGCCCCCCGGACGTGTACGTGATCGTGAGCGGGCCACGTGCCGGCGCCGAGGCGGTGCGCCTGGTGGAAGGCCTGCGCTCCGAGCGGCCGCGGCTGCGTGTCGAATTGAATCTCGGCGGCGGCAATTTCAAGGCACAGTTCCGCCGGGCGGACAAGAGCGGCGCGCCGCTGGCGCTCATCATCGGTGATGACGAGTTCGCGCGCGGTGTGGTGGCAATGAAACCTTTACGCCAGGATTCCGGTCAGAGCGAGTGCCCGATCGTGCAGCTGGCGCCGGCAGTGGATGCGGCGCTGGCCGCCCTGGGGTGGCCGGCCGCGAAGCCGGCAGTGATATAAGCGGAGGATGCGTGGAAGACTACCTGTCGGAAAAAGAACAATGGGAATGGCTGCGCGGTCAGGTCAGGCAGAACGCCCCGACCGTGATCGCGGCGATCGCCGTCACCGCCGCGGCGCTGTTCGGCTGGCGCTGGTGGCAGGCTCACCAGGACGCGGAACGCGTCGCGGGCAGCTCCAAGTACACCCAGATCATCGCGGCCCTGGACCAGGGGAATCGTACCCAGGCGTTTGCGCTCATCGGCGAGCTTGAGCGCACGCACGCCGCCTCGCCCTATGCCGACCAGGCGCGCCTGCTCGCCGCGCGGCTGTACGTTGAGTCCGACCAACTGGATAAAGCCAACGCCGAGCTCACCGCGGTAATGCAAGACTCGAAGGATCACGACCTCGCCCTCGTCGCACGACTGCGCCTGGCGCGCGTGCAGATCGCCCAGGGCAAGGCCGCCGATGCGCTGGCCACCCTGAACGGCGCCAACCCCGGTGCCTTTGCGGGCCGTTATCACGAGGCGCGTGGCGATGCGTACTTCGCCAAGGGTGACCAGGCGACCGCGCTCACCGAGTATCGCGCCGCGCAGGCGGCGAACCTCGGTGGCGAGGCCGGGCTGCTTAATCTCAAAATCGCGGACCTGGCGGCCAACGCACCGTCCGCGCCAGCACCCACGGCTCGCGCAGGCGCAGCGGCGCCCGGCACCACCACCCCGGCTGCCACCGCCGCCGCGCCCGCCAAGTAGACACACATGCGACACCTGCAACGCTGGACCTGGATCGCGGCGCTTCTCATCGGGATCGCCGCCTGCTCCAAGGACAAGAACATTGATGAGCCTGCCAAGCTGACCCCGCTCGCGGCAACCGTGCGCGTTGATCGCGCCTGGTCGGCGACCGTCGATGACAAGAAGGCGGTCGCGCTGCGCCTGGGACTCGGCCTGTCCGTCGACGAGAATCGCGCCTACGCCGCCGGCCACCGGGGCGATGTGGTGGCTATCGAGCTCGCCAACGGTCACACGGCGTGGCGCACGCGCACACGCGCGCCGCTGTCGGGCGGCACGGCCACGGGTCAGGGCCTGGTGGTGGTGGGCGCCAGCGATGGGCGTTTCTTTGCGCTGGATGCCGCCAACGGCGCGATACGCTGGAACACCCGCGTCAGCGGCGAGGTGCTGGCGCCAGCGGCAATTTCCGAGCGCCTCATCGCGCTGCGCACCGTGGACGGCAGGCTGCACGCGCTCAGCCTAGCCGATGGACACGAGTTGTGGACCTACGAACAGCCGGTGCCGAAGCTCTCGCTGCGCGGCACTGCGCGCCCCGTGATCGCCGGTGACCTGCTGTTATGCGGTTTCGACAACGGCAAGGTGGCGGCGGTGAACATGAACGATGGCGCGATGCAATGGGAGGCGACCATCGCGCCACCGCAGGGACGCACCGAACTTGAACGCCTCGACGACATTGATTCGCCGGTGAGCGTTTCGCGCCAGGACGTCTACACAGTGGGGTTTCAGGGGCGCGTGGCGATGCTGGCGCTCGACACCGGGCAGATCTGGTGGTCGCACGAGGCCTCCAGCTATCGCGGCCTCACCCTGGATGGCGATACGCTCTATATGTCGACCGCGGATGGTGAGGTCGTAGCCCTGCGGGCGCGCACCGGAGCCGAAATCTGGCGGCAGAAAGCCCTGTTGCATCGCGGCTTGTCCGCGCTTGCGGTCACGGACGACTTCGTCGTCACCGCTGACTACCAGGGTTACGTGCACTGGCTGGATAAGGCCACCGGAGCACTCGCCGGGCGTGCCTCATCCGGCAAGGTCCGCGTCAGCACCGCGCCGGTGGTGGCGGGCGACAAAGTGCTGGTCATCAACGACCGCGGCCAGATCGGTGCGTTCCGCGTGCGGCCGCTCGCAGCGCGCGACAAGAAGCCATCCGCGGCGGCTCCTGCCGGCGACAGCAAGTAGCGACGCTGCGCTCGTCCCTTTAAGTCCGCCGCGCTCATGCTGCCCGTCGTCGCCCTCGTCGGCCGACCCAACGTCGGTAAATCGACGCTGTTCAACGTGCTCACGGGCACGCGCGATGCCATCGTGGCGGACGTGCCCGGACTCACGCGCGACCGTCAGTACGGCTTCGGCCGTGTAGGCCCGGTTCCGTACGTCGTCATCGACACCGGCGGTCTGGTCGAGAACCCGAGCGGCATCGAGGCCCAGATGCGCGCCCAGACCGAGCGCGCCGTGGCGGAGGCCGACTACCTGGTGCTGCTCGCCGATGCGCGCGCCGGACTCTCACCCCAGGACCACTTCGTGGTGCGCGAGCTGCGCCGTGCGGGCAAGCCCGTAACGCTGGTGCTCAACAAGGCGGAAGGGTTGGATCCGGACGTCGCGTCCGCTGACTTCCATGCGCTGGGGCTGGGAGAGCCGCTGACGATCTCGGCAAGCCACGGACAAGGCTGCGAGACGCTCATGGAGCACGTACTCGCGGGCCTGGCGCCCGAGCGCGACGCGGACACTGAAAGCGACGCCATTCGTATCGCGATCATCGGCCGGCCTAACGTTGGCAAATCGACCCTCGTCAACCGGTTGCTGGGCGATGAGCGCGTGATCGCCAACGCCGAGCCGGGCACGACGCGCGACAGCATACTGGTACCCTTCGAGCGCGATGGCCGCAGCTTCGTGCTCATCGACACCGCCGGCGTGCGGCGCCGTTCCAAGGTAGAGAATGTGGTCGAGCGTGCGAGCGTCGCCAAGACGCTGCAGGCGATCGATGAGGCGCACGTGGTCATCATGGTGCTCGACGCGCACGACACGATCGCCGAGCAGGATGCGAGCGTGTTAGGGATAGCCTTGCAACGCGGCCGCGCGCTCATCGTTGCCGTCAACAAGTGGGACGGCATTCCCGATGAGCAGCGCGAGGATATCCGTCGGCAACTGTCCCTGAAGCTCGACTTCGTGCCGTTCGCGCCGCTGCATTTCATCTCCGCGCGCCACGGCACCGGCGTCGGCGAGCTGGTGCAGTCCACGGTGCGGGCCTTCGAAGCGGCGATGCGCGCCATGCCGACACGCGAACTCACCCGCACGCTCGAGCATGCGCTCACCGTCCACCAGCCGCCGCTGGTGCGCGGCCGGCGAATCAAGTTGCGCTACGCCCACCAGGGCGGCCGCAACCCGCCCCGCGTCGTGATCCACGGCAACCAGACTGTTTCCGTCCCCGACGCCTACACGCGCTATCTCGCGAACGTGTTTCGCAAGACCTTCGACCTGTTCGCGACCCCGGTCGTCATCGAATACCGCACCGACAAGAACCCCTACCAGCGCGAACACGCGCGGCCTAGGCACGACCGGCCGCGGCGCCAGGCCGGCAACCGCCGCAAGCAGGCCCGCGCCAAGGGGCGTTAACGCGACTTTCCGGGTGTGAAGCGCTGGCGGTGCCACTGACACGGTCCGCCGCTGCTCAAGCCTGCACGCCGCGCACCAGCAAGGGCGACCCGCATGGCTTAGTATCGTCACCAATCAGGAACCGGACCTTGGCAGACCAGATTTCCGGAGCGGTGTTCCTCAGCTACGCGTCACAGGATGCGGACGCGGCGCGGCGTATTTGCACCGCGCTGCGGGCCGCCGGGATCGAGGTGTGGTTCGATCAGAGCGAGCTGCGCGGTGGCGACGCGTGGGATCAGAGCATCCGCCGCCAGATCCACGACTGCGCGCTGTTGGCCACGCCGCCCGGTCCACCTGCGGTGTGAAATACCCGTGTGCTTGAGGTGACACATGCCCGAACTTAAGGAGAAGGCCGCAGCCTTCCGCGCCCTGCATGTTCCGGGACGGCCATTGGTGCTGTTCAACATCTGGGATCCGGGCAGCGCCAGTGCGGTGGCGGCGGCGGGCGCGCGGGCGCTCGCCACGGGAAGCTGGTCGGTCGCCGCCGCCAATGGCTTCAAGGATGGTGAGCATATCCCGCTCGAGCTCGCGATCGACAATCTGACCCGGATCGTGGCCGCAACGGCGCTGCCGGTCAGCGTCGACATGGAGAGCGGCTACGGAAAAACCGCCGCCGAGGTGGGACGGTCGATTGCGCGCACCATCGAGGCCGGCGCGGTGGGATGCAACCTGGAAGACAGCTTCCCGGAAAGCGGCAAATTGCGCGAAGTCGCCGAGCAGACGCAGCGCATCCGCGAGGCGCGCGCGGCGGCGGCTACCGCAAAGATCCCTTATTTCATCAATGCACGCACTGACGTGTTCTTTCAAACGCCGCCCGCGGAGCATGATGATTCCATGCTCGAGTCGGCAATCGAGCGCGCACGCGCCTACGCCGATGCCGGGGCTAGCGGAATCTTTGCGCCCGGTTTGCTCGACCCGGCGTTGATATCGCGGCTCGCGGCCGCTTCGCCGCTGCCGCTCAACATTCTCATCGATGATGGGTCACCCACGATCACGGTGCTGGCGGACGCAGGTGTTGCGAGAGTGAGCCATGGCCCGGGGCCATATTTAACGCTGATGAAAATGCTCGAGCAGATTGCACGGGCTGCTATGGCGGGCGCCGCAGATCGATGAGCGCATTCCCAGGTACGGAAAAAATATCCAGGCTTTTTGTCGCACTTGGCCGCGCATTAAACGCAACCGCGTAGCCGCCGAACCCGCCAGCTCACCACAAGTCCCTTTCCTCACGTCCAATTTCACTGCAGTGGACGCACAGTCTTCAGCAAATCATTGAATGCGACCGCCTGCACCTGCTTTGACAAGGGAAATGTCTCATTGCCCGCATGCTACGATCATCACAATTCGGTCTTTATCACCGAATATTCATGCCGCTTCAGATATTATTGTTTATCAATAACGGGGATTTACGCCAGTCACTCCCACTCGATCGTCGCCGGCGGCTTGCCCGAGATGTCATACACCACGCGCGAGATGCCGCCGACTTCGTTCACGATGCGCCGCGACACGTGGTCGAGGAAATCGTAGGGGAGGCGCACCCAGTGCGCGGTCATGAAGTCCACCGTTTCTACCGCGCGCAGCGCGATCACGAAGTCATAACGGCGGCCGTCGCCCATGACGCCGACCGAACGTACCGGCAGAAACACGGCGAACGCCTGGGAGGTGCGGTCATAGAGGTCGTGCCGGCGCAGTTCGTCGATGTAGATGGCATCGGCGCGTCGCAGGAGATCGGCGTATTCCTTGCGGACTTCACCCAGGATGCGCACACCGAGTCCGGGACCCGGGAAGGGGTGGCGGTAGACCATTGCGCGCGGCAGGCCGAGTTCGACGCCGAGGCGCCGCACCTCGTCCTTGAACAGCTCGCGCAGCGGCTCCACCAGCTTCAGGTTCATTTCTGCCGGCAAACCGCCGACGTTGTGGTGCGACTTGATGACGTGCGCCTTGCCGGTGCGGGCGCCCGCGGATTCGATCACGTCCGGATAAATCGTGCCCTGCGCGAGGAACTGCACACCGCTGAGCTTGTGCGCTTCCTCCTCAAACACGTCGATGAACATGCGGCCGATTATCTTGCGCTTGGCTTCCGGGTCCGTCACTCCGGCGAGAACGCCAAGGAAGCGCGCCTCCGCATCGACCCGGATGACGCGCACGCCCAGGTGCTGCGCGAAGGTGCTCATGACCTGGTCGCCTTCGCCAAGACGCAGCAGTCCATGATCCACGAACACGCACACCAGCTGATCGCCAATGGCGCGGTGGAGAAGGGCGGCGACCACCGAGGAATCCACGCCACCCGAGAGCCCCAAGAGCACCTTGCCCTTGCCGACCTGGGCACGCACGCGGGCGCTGGCGTCCTCGATGATGTTGCCGATGCTCCACAAGGCATCGCTGCCGCAGATCTCGCGCACAAATCGCTCCAGCAGGCGCGCTCCCTGGGTGGTGTGCGTCACCTCAGGGTGGAACTGCACGCCGTAGAAGCGGCGGCGCTCATCGCTCATGGCCGCGAACGGGATGGTGTTGGTGGCGGCCGTGATCACGAACCCGGGAGGCAAGGTGTCGACCCGGTCGCCGTGGCTCATCCACACATCGAGCAGCGCACATCCTGCGGGGCTGCGACGATCCGCCAGATCATCCAGCAGGCGTGACGTGCCGGTCACCGCCACTTCCGCGTAGCCGAATTCACGCTCGGTGGAAGGCGCGACCCGCCCACCCAGCTGCTGCGCCATGGTCTGCATGCCATAGCAGATCCCCAGCACCGGCACGCCGAGTTCATATACGGAAGCCGGCGCCCGCGGCGGGTCTTTGTCGGTCACCGACTCAGGCCCGCCCGAGAGGATGACGCCGCGCGGCTGGTAGGCACGCACCTCGGCGTCCGTGATGTCCCAGGGCAGGATTTCGCAGTAGACACCGAGCTCGCGCACGCGCCTGGCGATGAGCTGGGTGTACTGCGCACCGAAGTCGAGGATCAGGATGCGATGCGCGTGGATGTCAGGAGGCGCGGCCGCTCCGGGTTGCGAAGCGGCGGCCGGTCGGGGAACACTCGCCATGACTTTAGGGGCTTCAGGACACCCGGTAGTTGGGTGCCTCCTTGGTGATGCTGACGTCGTGCACGTGGCTCTCGCGGATACCGGCCGTGGTGATGCGCACGAACACCGGCCGCGTGCGCATGTCGGTGATGCTGCGGCTGCCGGTGTAGCCCATCGCCGCGCGCAGGCCGCCGGAGAGCTGGTGCAGGATGTTGACGACGCTGCCCTTGTAGGGCACGCGGCCCTCGACACCCTCGGGCACGAGCTTCTCGAGCTCACTCGCCGCGTCCTGGAAATACCGGTCAGCCGACCCGTGGCGCTCGCCCATCGCGCCCAGGGAGCCCATGCCGCGGTACGACTTGTACGAGGCGCCCTGGTAGAGCTCGACCTCGCCCGGGGACTCCTCGGTGCCCGCAAACAGGCCGCCGATCATGACCGCGTGCGCCCCGGCCGCGATGGCCTTGGCAAGATCCCCGGAAAAACGGATGCCGCCGTCGGAAATCACGGCCACCTCGGTGTCGCGCAGGGCGTGCGCAATGTTGGCAACTGCGGAGATCTGCGGCACACCTACGCCGGCCACGATCCGCGTGGTACAGATCGAGCCCGGCCCGATCCCGACCTTCACCGCGTCCGCCCCGGCATCCACCAGTGCACGCGCGGCCTCGGACGTGGCGATATTCCCCGCGATCACCTGGCAGTCGGCCCACTTCGCCTTGATGCGCTTCACGGTGTCGAGCACGCCCTTGGAATGTCCGTGGGCGGTGTCGACTACCACCAGATCCACGCCCGCTTCGCGCAACGCGCCGACCCGATCCATAGTGTCGGGCGTCGTACCGACGGCGGCACCGACGCGCAGCCGGCCGGTGTCGTCCTTGGCGGCGCGCGGGAATTCCGTGGCCTTCTGGAAATCCTTAACGGTGATCATGCCCGCGAGCTCATGCGCCGCATTCACGACCAGCAGCTTTTCGATGCGGTGTTTGTGCAGGAGCGCCAGCACCTGTTCCTTGGGCGCATCTTCACGCACCGTGACGAGGCGCTCCTGCGGCGTCATGACCGAGGACACCGGGGCGTCGAGCTTCTCCTCGAAGCGCAGGTCGCGGTGCGTCACGATGCCGACCGCCTTCTTGCCGACCACCACTGGTACGCCGGAAATGCCGCGCGAGCGGGTCAGGTCCAGCACCTCACGGATGGTCATGGTGGGAGCGACGGTGATCGGGTCCTTGATGACGCCGCTCTCGAACTTCTTCACCCGTCCGACCTCGCGCGCCTGCGCCTCGATGGTCATGCTCTTGTGAATGACGCCGATGCCGCCTTCCTGGGCGATGGTGATGGCGAGGCGCGCTTCGGTGACCGTGTCCATGGCCGCCGACAAGAGCGGCACATTCAAAAGGATCCTACGGGTGACGCGGGTAGAGAGATCGACCTCGCGTGGCAGGATTTCCGAGTAGGCCGGAACCAGGAGGACGTCGTCGAAGGTGAGAGCTTCTTCGAGTATGCGCATGCGTAATTATAGGCGCTCAAGGCCTGCCGGTAAACCTCGTGCTAAGGTTCCTTATGCCCGTAAATCCTGAAGTTGGCGCGGTGGGCGCACCGGCACGGGACGTGTACAGCGTCTCGCGCCTGAACCGCGAGGTGCGGGTGCTGCTCGAGCGGGGCCTCGGGGTCGTGTGGATCGAGGGGGAGTTGTCGAATTTCTCCCAGCCGGCCTCCGGCCACTGGTATTTCTCGCTCAAGGACCGCGACGCGCAGCTGCGCTGCGCCATGTTCCGGATGAAGAATGCGCTCGTGGGCTTTACCCCGCGCCCCGGCACCCAGGTCCTGGTCCGCGGCCGGGTGAGCGTCTACGAGGCACGCGGCGAGTACCAGCTCATCGCCGACCACCTGGAGGAGGCCGGCGTTGGCGCGCTCAAGCGGGAGTTTGAGCGCCTCAAGACCAAGCTTGCTGCTGAAGGGTTGTTCGCGCCGGAGCGCAAGCGGCCCTTGCCGCGTTTCCCGCGGCGCATCGGCGTCATTACCTCGCCCTCCGGGGCTGCGCTGCACGACGTCCTGCACGTCCTCGCGCGCCGATATCCGCCGGCGGCGGTGCTGATTTATCCGACCCTGGTGCAGGGCGCGGACGCGGCTCCCGCGCTGGTCGCGGCGCTGAGGGTCGCCGCGGCGCGCGCCGAGTGCGAGGTGCTGATTCTCGCGCGCGGCGGCGGTTCGCTCGAGGACCTGTGGGCCTTCAACGACGAGCGTGTCGCGCGCGCTATCCACGCGAGCGCGGTGCCGGTGGTGGTGGGCGTGGGGCACGAGGTGGATTTCACCATTGCGGACTTTGTCGCCGACCTGCGCGCGCCGACCCCCTCGGGAGCCGCGGAACTGGTGGCCCCTGACGGGGCTGCCTGGCTTCAGAGCGTGACGCGCACGGCGCAACGCCTGCACGGTGCGATGCGCCGGGACCTGCAGGTGAGCGCGACGCGCTTTGCGGCTGCGGCTCATCGTCTGCAGCTTGCGCATCCGGGTGTGCGTCTGCACCAGCAGATGCAGCGACTGGATGACATGACGCAGCGCCTGGCCGGGGCGGTGCACGCCAGCCTGCAGCGCGATCGCCTGCGCCTCATGGACGCCCGCAGCCGCCTGCTGCGCCGTTCGCCGCAGCACCGGGTGCAGGAATTTCTCGCGCGCGAACGCCACGCCGGGGCGCGCCTGACCCAGGCGTTAAACGCGTACCTGGCGCGGGCCAGCCATCGTCTCGCCCTCGCACAGCGCGGGCTGCACGCGGTCAGTCCGCTCGCTACCCTCACGCGTGGCTTCGCGATCGTGACGCGCGCCGATGGCAGCCTGGTGACGGATGCCGCTGCCTTGAGCGTCGATGACGAAATCCAGGCACGCCTCGCCCGCGGCAGCGTCGCCGCGCGCGTGACGGGAAGGAAACCATGACGAGATGGATCCTGGCGGCGCTCCTCGCTGCGGCTGCCGCGGGCCTTGCGGCAGGCGCGGAGCCCGGGGCGACTGCGGTGCCCGCCGGCGCCGACTTGCCGCAGCAGGAACTCGCACCGGGCGGCGTGGCACTGGTGAAACTCGACATTGCCGAAGCCACTGCGCCCATCGTGACCTTCGATGAGCGGCGCGTCATGGTGCTGCGCGCGGAGGGCGTGTGGCTCGCGGTGGTCGGGATTCCGCTGTCGCAGATCCCCGGTCACGCGGTGCTGCATGTCACTCAGGGCTCGGAGGAACTCGCGCGCGGTTTCGAGGTCGCCGATAAAACGTATGTCGAGCAGCGTCTCACCGTGGCGCCGCGGCAGGTGGATCTTTCCAGGAAGGACCTGGCGCGGGTCGCCCGCGAGCAACCCCGCATTCGCAAAGCCGTCGCCAGCTGGTCCGAGCCCGCGCCGCGTACGCTGCGCCTGCTGCAACCGGTGCCGGGCATCCGCTCAAGTTCCTATGGTTCGCGACGCGTATTCAACAATCAGCCGCGCAGTCCCCACACCGGCATGGACATCGCCGCCGACGCCGGCACGGCGGTGCACGCGGCAGCGGACGGACGCGTCGTGGATACCGGAAGCTACTTCTTCAATGGCAACACGGTGATCCTCGATCACGGTGCGGGTCTTACCACCATGTACTGCCACTTGAGCGCAATTGGCGTGCACGTGGGGCAGCGCGTCGAGGCAGGCACGGTGATTGGCAAGGTCGGCGCGACCGGACGCGTGACCGGGCCGCACCTGCACTTCGGCGTAGCGCTCAACGCGAACTTCGTCGATCCGGCGCTGTTTCTGCCGGCGCCCTGAGCATGCTCGAGCGGGGTACGGCAAGCCGCGACGAGGTTTTCATGGGCCTCGCCCTGGAGCAGGCGCGGCTGGCGCGGAGCGCGGGCGAAGTCCCGGTCGGCGCCGTGCTGGTGCGCAGAGATGAGGTGATTGCAGTGGGCGCCAATCGGCCCATCGCGAAGCACGATCCGACCGCCCATGCCGAAATCGAGGTGCTGCGGGCGGCCGGCACGAGCCTTGCGAGCTATCGATTCAACGACACGACGCTCTACGTGACCCTTGAGCCGTGCGTCATGTGCGCGTCCGCCATGGTGCACGCCCGCGTGCGCCGCCTCGTGTTCGGCGCCTGGGATCCGCGCGCCGGCGGGGCGGGCAGTATCACCGACGTGTTTGCGCTACCCGACCTGAATCACCGCGTGGACGTATTCGGCGGGGTGCTGGTGGATGAGTGTGCGCAGCTGTTGCAGGAGTTCTTCGCGCAGCGGCGCGGCTAAAGACACCGGACGTTCTTGGATCAGTGCGCAGTGGCGGCAGCGCCGGCGGTGACGGCGGGCGGGTTCTGCTGCGGTCCGGTGGGTGCCGCCTCGCCGGGTTGCCACTCGAGGAGCGTGAGAAAGCGCTGGATGCGATCCACGAATTGCACCGGCTCCCAGCCGCGCGCGTAACCGCGCTTGGCGTGTCCGTACCAGCGCTCCTGTGCCAGCAGCGGCAGGCGCGCGCGCACATCGGTCCACGAATCCGGATCCTTACCCTGCGCCTGCGTGATGATGCGGGCGTCCTCGAGATGCCCGAAGCCCACGTTGTAGGCGGCCACCGTGAGCCAGGTGCGATCCGGCTCGGCGACGCGTTCCGGGGTCATGTTGCGCACCTGGGCGAGATAGCGTGCGCCGGCGTAGATGCTCTGTTGCGGGTTGTTGCGATCCTTGATGCCCATCGCCTGCGCCGTGTCGGCGGTGAGCATCATCACCCCGCGCGCACCATCGCCGGACTGCGCATGTGGGTCCCACTTGGATTCCTGGTAGCCGATCGCAGCCAGCAGCCGCCAGTCCACGCCGGTTTGCGCGGCGGCCTGCTCGAACCAGGCGCGATACAGCGGCAGCCGGGCGGTCACGTTCGCCTGGAATTCGCGCGACTCCTCGTATGCGAATGAGCGGGTATCGCCGGAGGACTCCTGCAGCATGCTCGTCAGCCGCCCGGAGGTCCCGAGGGCTCTGAAGAAAGAGTCGACCGCCGTCAGCAGCTCCGGCGCCCCGCGGGGCACGATCCATTGCGCGGGTCGCGACTGCGGCAGGGCAAAACCGACCAGCACGTTCGGGTACAGGTGATGTGCAAAGGAAAACTCGCGCGCGTCACTGATCGCATAATCAGCCTGGGCCGAATCAACATCCTCCACCGGATCCGCCGAGCTTGGCGCGGTCTGCACCCAGGCGAGGTGCGGCGCGACTGTGCTCTTCAGGCGCTCAAGCACGCGCTCCTGCGGGCTGCCGGCGCGCACCGCGATGCGCGCGGATTCCAGTTGCAGCGTGTCGCGCGGGCGCACGCCGTTGTGCGCATAGACGACCAACTGCGGGATGAGGGTGTAGGGGGCGGCGGGGACCCCGACGCGCTCCCAGTCCGGCGTACTGGTGAGCGAGGCGGCGGCGATATCGGCGCGACCCGCTTGCAGTTCCGCCTGCATGGCAGCTTCGTTCGCCACCGGGTACATGTTCAGCTTGACGCCGATTTGTGCCGCGAACAGGCTCGCGAACTCGTATTCGAGCCCTTCGGCAGACTGCGCGCCCAGGTAATAGCAGGTCGGCAGATTCAGCGTAACGACGCGTAGCTCACCGCGCTGGCGAATCTTATCGAGCGCCGAGGTGTGAAACCTGCCGCAACCCGCGACCAACAACACGAATACCGCGGCAAGCGTGACTGCGCGCACAAACCCCTCGCCGCTTGGGCTTTCCGCTAGAATACCAGCCCCGCAAAAACGGCGGACCCGCGGAGAGGTACCGAAGCGGTCATAACGGCGCCGACTCGAAATCGGATGGTCGGGTAATTCCGGCACGTGGGTTCGAATCCCACCCTCTCCGCCACTCGGTCATACACGGTTGCATGCGAAAGTGGCCTGGCAAGGGAGAATCTGCGCAGCGGCTCGCGGCTGGAGGGTGGCAGACGACCGCAGTCCTGCGCTCGGTCCCGAGCGAAGCGAGGGATGAGCGGCCGTCCGGCCGCGAACAATCCCACCCTCTCCGCCATGTTTTCCCGCCGGCCAGGCTCACGCCGCCGGTTTTTTTAATGCCTCGCGGTAGGCGGCCGCAAACGCTTCCACGAACGTATGCGGCAGGTGATCCGCCGGCATTTCGATGAGATTGCGGTAGAAGGTCGTGAACAGCTCCCAGTACTGTGACTTGTCGGCCGAACGGGCTTTGCCGCGCCGCGCCGCGCGCTCGAAGCGCGCCTCGAGTTCCGCCGGATCCAGGCGATCGAGGAATTCAACAAACGCGGCGCGCGTCGCGTGCGCGGCGGCGCCTTCGTGAAGCTTCGCTTCAGCGACCATCTCGCGCAGCCATTGCACCGAGTCGAGGCTGCGGTTTTCGTGCCGTTCCAAAAGCTGCACCAGCAGGTCTTCGACCATGGTGTTGGCGAGCGACGGACGCGGATCGTCCTCATCGGGCGGCTGCATTTCGATGCGGTAACGGTTGCGCGTGTCGGCGCGCGTGCGGTCCAGCTCCTTGAAGCCAACCAGCGCCTCGCGGAACAGGCGCCCCGCAAGATGCAGGAGCCGTCCCTGCGCTTCGGCCGGCAAGCGCTCGGTGTCGACGCCCGCGCCGCGACAGAACGCGTCGAGCCCGGAGTGCACCTCGCCGAGCGACATGGCGCCCGCACCGCTTTTTGGCTCGCGGCCGACGGCTTCGGCGAGCCGCGCCATGCGCTCACCGAGGGACCTGCTGTCGAGGCCGTTGGCCTCCTCGGGTTGCGGCTGCGCCGGCGGTGCGCCGGTCGGCGCCCGCATGGGGACGTATTCGATCGCCTGGCCGTAGGCGTTGACCGGAAGCACCGAGCCGGTGTCGCTCGCCGGGACAATCAGTTGCTGCAGGTCGAGCGGCGCACCGATGTCCTGCTCGGGCGCGCGGCCGAAGGTGCGCAGGGCATGAATGCTGGTCGGTACCGCGGCGGGGGCTTCCGGGTGCGTCTGCTGTGCCTCGACCGCGGCCACGATCTGGTACTCACCCATGCGGATGACATCGCCGTGGGTGACGCGATGGCCGCTCGAGCCGCGCTTTGCCAGCGGCTCCATTTCGTCGTTAACGTAAACGCCGTTGGTGCTGACGTCCTGGAGGTAGAAGTGCCCCTCGCGAAACTGCACCCGCGCATGGTGCGCGGAGACGTAGCGCAGCGGATCGGGCAGCACCCAGTCATTATCGGCGGAACGGCCGATAGTGCCGCCTTCCACCGTGAACGTGGCGCTGCTGCGGTCAGCAAGCGAGCGCCGCTGATCACTGACGATGCGCAGACGAAGGGCCATGGTTCCCCGACTCAAAACAGTTCCGTCCGTATCCTCACTTCGCGCCGTTTCGCACGGGCACAGGCGTCCTGCGGTCCGCGCCCGGACATATACTGTCGGGATCAAAGTAGCAGGCACCCCCCGCCAAACCATGGCAACCAGTCACATTTTTCGCATTATGTTCGTGAATCAGGGCAAGGTTTACGAGGTCTACGCCCGCAAGGTGAGCCACGGCGAACTGTTCGGATTCATCGAGATCGAGGAGTTCGTGTTCGGCGAGCGCACCTCGGTAGTGCTCGATCCGTCCGAGGAGCGAATCAAGGGCGAATTTGCCGGGGTCAAACGCACCTTCCTGCCGCTGCACTCGGTGCTGCGCGTGGATGAAGTGAAGAAACAGGGCATCAGCAAGATCACCTTGCTGGAAGGCGGCTCCAGCGTCGCGCAGTTTCCGCTGCCCGTGTACGGCGCGCCTCCGGGCGAGAAGAAGTAAGCCGCGCATGCTCGAGATTCCCGGGCCGCCGGCGCTGTCCGCCTTCCGCATTACCAAGCTTCTGAAGCGTGTGCAGGCGCTCGAGCCCACGGTCGCGGCCTTGAGCGCGCGCTTCGTGCATTTCGCCGACCTCGCGCGGCCGCTGACAGCGCCGGAGCAGGAGGTTCTCGCGCGCCTCCTCAGCTACGGACCGAGCGCCGCAGCGGGCACGGACCAGGATGAGCAGGGTGAGCCGCTGCTCGTCGTGCCGCGCGCCGGCACCATCTCTGCCTGGTCGAGCAAGGCCACGGACATCGTGCAGGTGTGCGGCCTTCGCAGCGTGCGACGGATCGAGCGCGGCATTGCCTACCGCGTGCGTGCACCACGCGGCTTGCAGCACGGCGAGCTGCTCAGGCTCGCGCCGGCGTTATTTGATCGCATGACCGAGATGCCGCTGCTGGAGTCCGGCGCCGCCGCGTCTTTGTTCGGGCACGCGCCGCCGCGCGAACTTGCGCGCGTGAGCTTGGGCTCAGGCCGCGCCGCTCTCGAGCAGGCGAACCGCGACCTGGGGATGGCGCTGTCGGGCGATGAAATCGACTACCTGCTGGCCGCATTCCGCCGCCTGGGCCGCGATCCAACCGACGTCGAGCTCATGATGTTCGCGCAGGCAAATTCCGAGCACTGCCGTCACAAGATTTTCAATGCCAGCTGGATCATCGACGGCGAGCCGCGCGCGGAATCGCTGTTTGCCATGATCCGCCACACGCATGCGGTCAGTCCGCACGGCGTGCTGTCGGCGTACCGGGACAATGCAGCGGTGATCGAGGGCGCCCACGGGCTGCGCTACTTCCCGGATCCGGCGACCGGCATCTATCGGGGCAGCGCCGAGCCGATCGACATTCTCATGAAGGTCGAGACCCACAATCACCCGACCGCCGTTTCGCCGTTCCCGGGAGCGGCCACCGGCTCCGGCGGCGAGATCCGCGACGAGGGTGCCACCGGCCGCGGCGCTAAACCTAAGGCCGGACTCACCGGTTTCTCGGTGTCGAACCTGCGTATCCCGGGCTACATACGACCCTGGGAGGGCGAGGCTTCGGCTCCCGGACGCATCGCGTCCCCACTCGACATCATGATCGAGGGACCGATCGGCGCCGCCGCCTTCAACAACGAGTTCGGCCGACCCGCGGTGTGCGGCTACTTCCGCACCTTCGAGCAGCAGCTCGCCACCGATCCGCCCGGCCGCATCCGCGGCTACCACAAGCCGATCATGATCGCGGGCGGCCTTGGCAACGTGCGCCGCGGGCACGTGGAGAAGTCCGAGGTGCCGGTGGGCGCACAGCTCATCGTTCTGGGTGGACCTGCGATGCTCATCGGCCTGGGTGGCGGGGCTGCCTCCTCGCTCGGCAGCGGCAGCTCGAGCGCGGAGCTGGATTTCGCGTCGGTGCAGCGCGGCAACCCGGAGATCCAGCGCCGCGCGCAGGAAGTCATTGACCGCTGCTGGGCGCTCGGGGATCGCAATCCGATTCTGCTGATCCACGATGTGGGAGCGGGCGGGCTCTCCAATGCGGTACCGGAGGCAGTTGCCCACAGTAAGCGCGGCGCACGCATCGACCTGCGCGCCATCCCCAGCGCCGAGTCCGGCATGTCGCCGCTCGAGTTGTGGTGCAACGAAGCGCAGGAGCGCTACGTCGTCGTGATCACGGCTGCGGAATTGGAGGGGTTTGCGGCCATCGCCGCGCGCGAGCGCTGCCCGTTTGCCGTGATCGGCGAAATCAACGACAACGGCCAGCTGGTCGTCCGGGATCCGCGTTCCGCAGCGCCGCCGGTGGACATGCCGATGGACGTGCTGTTCGGCAAACCGCCGCGTATGACGCGCGATGTGCGCAGCGTTCGCGCGCCGCGCGCGCGCTTCGACATTGCCGCCATTGACCTGCGCGAAGCTGCCTATCGCGTGCTGCGCCTGCCCGCGGTCGCTGACAAGACCTTCCTCATCACCATCGGTGATCGCACGGTCGGCGGTCTCATCAGCCGCGACCAGATGGTCGGGTCCTGGCAGGTGCCGGTGAGCGACGTCGCGGTCACACTCGCCGATTACCACGGCGTTGCGGGGGAGGCCATGGCCATGGGCGAGCGCACGCCGGTGGCGCTGCTCGACGCGCCCGCTTCCGGGCGCCTGGCAATCGCCGAAGCAATCACCAACATCCTGGCGGCCGACGTCGGCTCGCTCTCGCAGATCCGCCTGTCGGCCAACTGGATGGCAGCCTGCGGTGAACCGGGCGAGGATGCGGCGCTTTACGAGACGGTGCGCGCGGTCGGCCGCGAGCTGTGTCCGCAGCTTGGTATTGCGATCCCCGTGGGCAAGGACTCCTTGTCGATGAGGACCGCATGGGCTGAAGGCGGCCGGGACCTCAGCGTCGTGGCGCCGGTATCGCTGATCGTGTCGGCATTTGCGAAGGTTGGCGATGTACGCGCCACGCTCACGCCGGCACCGCAACTCGACGAGCGACCGACCTCGCTGTGGCTCATCGATCTGGCGAATGGCAAGCACCGGCTGGGCGGCTCGGCGCTCGCGCAGGTGTACGGGCAACTCGGCGACACACCCGCGGACCTGGACGATGCCAAGATGCTCCTGCGCATTGCGGCGGCGCTCGGGGAGCTGCGCGCCGCGAACATGCTGCTCGCCTACCACGATGTTTCCGACGGCGGTTTATTCGTAACCCTCGTGGAGATGGCGTTCGCGGGGCACTGCGGCTTGGACATCGCCTTGCCGGCCGCGCGCGGAGCTGTGCTCGCGCAGCTGTTTGCCGAGGAGCCCGGTGTGGTGGTGCAGATCATGGCGGGCGATGAGCCGGCGTTCACGGAAACTCTGGCGCGCCATGGGCTCGCCACTTGCGCCTTGTATCTGGGCGCACCGACCAGCGACCTGTCGGTGCAGATGCGCATCGGCGGCACGCACTTCAACGAATCATGGCGCGACCTGAGGCAGGCCTGGTCCGAGACCTCGTGGCGCATGCGTCGCCTGCGCGATGATCCCGGGAGTGCCGATGAGGAGTTCGCCGCGCAGACGGCTGAGCGCGACCCGGGACTTAGGGTCGCGCTCAGCTTCGATCCCGAAGAGGACATCGCCGCACCCTACGTGGCGCGCGGCGTACGCCCGCCGGTCGCCATATTGCGCGAGCAGGGCGTCAACAGTCAGACCGAGACCGCCGCGGTATTTGAGCGCGCGGGCTTCACTGCCCACGATATTCACATGACGGATCTTCTGAGCGGGCGTCGTTCGCTGGCGGAGTTCAAGGGACTGGCGGCGTGCGGCGGCTTCTCCTACGGCGATGTGCTCGGTGCAGGCGAGGGCTGGGCGAAGTCCATTCTTTATCACCCCGAGGTGCGCGAGGAGTTCCTGCGGTTCTTCGCACGCGCGGACACGTTCGCGCTGGGCATCTGCAACGGCTGCCAGATGTTCGCGGCCCTGAAAAGCATTATTCCGGGTACCGATCACTGGCCGCGCTTCGTGCAGAATCGTAGCGAACAGTACGAGGCGCGCTTTAACCTGGTCGAGGTGCTGCGCTCGCCGTCGGTGCTTCTCGATGGGATGACGGGCTCGTTCCTACCGATCGCCGTGTCGCATGGCGAGGGACGCGCCGAATTTACCTCGGCCAGCGCGGCCGCCGCGTGTGCCGGGAGCGGGCTGGTCGGCCTGCGCTACGTGAACCATGATCACAGTGTTGCGACGGCCTATCCTTTCAACCCCAGCGGCACGCCCTTCGGCATCGCGGCGCTGTCGAACACGGACGGCCGCGTGACCATCACCATGCCGCACCCGGAGCGTTCCTACCGCTACGTGCAGAACTCCTGGCGGCCGCGGGATGCGGGGGAAAACAGTGGCTGGACGCGCCTGTTCCGCAACGCGCGGCGCTTTGTAGATTGAAAAGGCAGCGCGGGCTGGCTGCCGTGGAATCGCAACTCTACCGTCCAGTCACCAGTGCCTTGAAGTCGGCATGGTCGCGCAGGGCATCGAGGTCCGGGTCGTTCCGCAGCCAGGAGAAGTTCTCGTACCCCGCGGAAATGGCCTGACGCAACGCCTCAATGGCGCGCTCCGTCTCGCCAAGCCGCGAATAAACGCAGGCGACGTTGTAGAGCATCAGCGGATCGTTGGGACTCAGCTCCTGCGCCTGGGCGCCCTCGCGGAGCGCCTCGTCCTTGCGGCCGTCCTCAGCCAGCGCAGTCGCGTACAGCATCCGTTGCCGTCCATCATCCGGGTTCTGCAGCAGGTAGGTAGGCATGCGCTCCAGGAGCTCGCCCCGTGCGCGGGCTGCGTCCTGCTCCCGCCCGAGTCGCTGACAGGTCATCCTCAGATCGGAGTAACAATTCACGAATTCAGGCTTCAGCTTGATGACGCGCTGGTAAGCGCCGTAGGCCAGCTCGAATTCTCCGTTCGCGAAGTGAATCCGGCCGAGGGTCCAGTACGCAATGAAGTCGTCCGGGTCGAGCTCGATGGCCTTGCGGGCTGAGGCGCCGGCTTCCTCGAACTGGCCCCAGATGAAATAGGACACTCCCATCGCGGTGTAGGCTTCCGCGAGGTTGTTGTCGTACATGAGCGCCTTGAAGCTCAGCTCGCGCGCCTTCTCGCGGTACTTCTCGTGGCGCGAGAACATCCAGTACATCTGTCCGTAGGCACCGGAACAGCCGGCGTAGGCGGCCGCATACCGCGGGTCCAGCTCGATCGCCTTTTCGAACAGCTGAATCGCGCGCTCCACGCTGTGCTTCGTCAGGCGGTACAGGTAGTCCTGGCCGCGCAGGTAGAGATCGTAGGCCTGGGCATTGAGGGTCTGGCGCTTGGTCAGCGAGACCTTTTCGGAGAACGTGAGTTTGAGCTTCAGCGCCTCCACGATCTGCTGCGCCACCTGCTCCTGGATGTCGAAGATGTCGTCGAGCTTGCCCTTGTAAGTGTTTCCCCAGACCTGGCGGTTGGTGCCGACGTCCTCGAGTTGCGTCGTGATGCGCACCGAGTCGTGGAAGCGCCGCACGGTGCCGCCGACGACGTAGCGGGCGCCGAGCTCCCGGCCGATGGCGCTGATGTCGTGCCGGGAGTCCTTGAATTGCCTGGACGCCGAACGCGACACCAGGTCGATGTCGCGGAGCGTGGAGAGCCGCGCGATCAGCTCCTCGGTCAGCCCGTTGCTGAAGTAGTCAGTCTCCGGGTCCGGGCTGATGTTGTCGAACGGGAGCACCGCCAGCGCGCCGCGCTCCGCAGCCGCTGCCGGCTCACCGCTGCCGCGGGCGTCGGCTTGCCCCGCGGGCGCCGCGGCCCTGCCCTCCGGGGAGAGAGGAGCGACCTTCACTCCGAGGCGCTGCAGCGCCCGCACGATGGCCTTGAGGCTGTCGGCGGAATCGTCCCGGCTAAAGCACTCGACATGCTGGATCCCCGCCAGCTGGTATTTCAGGCTCGGTGGGATCTGGGCCGGCTCGAGGTGCACGGGCAGGATATTGCCGTTGCGCTCGCTGACCAACATGACCTCACGGGCGACGTTCTTGGACCCGACCGCCGACTCGGTCACCATCAGAAGCAGCACCTTGGCGCTCTCCAGCGCGTTGACGATCTGCTCGCCCCAGAGCGTCGCCGCGTCGATGCCGCTCGTATCCAGCCACAGCGAGACTCCGGCGGCACGCAACTTTCCCGCCAGCTCGAGCACGCGCTCTTTGTCGTTGCGGGCGTAGCTTACGAAGACCTCCGCCGGCTCAGCCACGGGTGCTGCCTTTTATTTAGTCGTTCTGCGGTGCGGTTTGCCTGATCTCAAAAGGGTAGCACGAACCCGCACCGGGGGCACTTCCGCGCTGCCGGGGGCGAGGGTTAGTGAGCGCGGCGCGGGCGAGTACCGCGGCTGGGCGCGCCTGTTTCGCAACGCCCGGCGTGGAGTGATCCCAGGTGCCCGAAATCAACTCGCCGATACGAACGGCGTGACGTTGCTGCCGGTCTCGTCGAGAAAAAAGCGTCGCACCATGATGGCCTGTTGCAGCTTGCCCTTGCGCACATAGGCCTCGTACAGGAGGTCCTTGACGACCTCGAGCATGATGCCGGCCTCGTAGCCATCCAGCAGCGGCAGCCGCGTCTGCGGCTCGAGCTGCGCGCCGAACAGGATGTTCTTCATCTTGGTGAAGACCTCGGGCTGGATCGGCGCCAGTTCCCGCACCGCGTTCAGCTCATCGAACAGGCGCAGTTTCCCAGCTTCTCCCAAGTCCATAAACATCGCCTGCGCCGCGCGCCGGCACATGGAGGCAAAGGCGTTGAAGGCCCCCTGCGAAAAGCAGGTGAGCGCTTCGCGGAACAGCGACTCGACCTCCTCGGGGACGTACGTAAAGCCAAACTTCTCGCGCGCGCGTTCGACCTCGGTGAACTGCGGTGACAGCTCGATGCGCGCCGCGCCATACAGGCGCACCGTGAAGCGCAGGAAAATCGGCATGTGGCACGCGTCGCACAGGTACACCAGCCCCACCTGTTTCGGCCGGTAGACCTGCAGATCCTCGAAGCGCGGCACCGCGTTCACCGTGATATGGGCGACCGCCTGGCAATGCGGGCACGTGACGACCAGGTTCTTGTCCAGGTCGTGGTGCAGTTGGCTCGCTGAATCGATGTACAGGGACATGGGTCCAATGCGGGCGGCTCGCTGCTTTTTGTAGACCGCCTGGCAAGCCATGTTAACCGAAAGCGCGGCCGCAGCGATCGATCACACGTTATGTAACAGGCTTGGCCTGGCGTGCAAAGGCGAGGATGCGCTCCGCGAGCTCGGCGTACTCACCGCTGAAGTGATGACCCTTGCCAATCTGCACGCGCGCGGCGGCGCCCGCGGGCAGGGTCGGGCAGATGGAATCCGTTTCGCCTTCGCCGTAGATGCACAGCACCGGCAGCGAGCCGAGCGCGCCGACCTCCGGGCGCGTGGGGGGGCCACCGTCGGCGCTGCCCACCCAGTCCGCGATACTGATTTCGAAGGAAGCGTTCGAGTCAATGCCGAGCAGATTGACGCTGGCAACCCGCGCGCGCAGATCCGGCGGCAGGCGATTGACGACGAACGGCAGCACGTCGGCACCGAAGGAGTAACCCACGAGGAGCACGCGCTCCTTGCCCCACGCCGCCAGGTAGTGGCGCAGCACGCGTGCCACATCGTTAGTGGTCTCTCCCGGGGTACGCGTCGTCCAGAAATACTTCAGCGAGTTGAGGCCCACGGTGGGAACGCCGTCGGCGGCCAGTCGCGCGGCAAGTTCCTGGTCAAGTCCCGCCCAGCCGCCATCCCCGGTGAGCAGCAGGGCAAATTCGTTGCTGGATCCGGCGGCGTGCACTTCCTGCACCGGCAGGTCGTTGATGTCTGCGGGGCGCTTGGGCGCGGTCTCTGCGCGCACCGTGAGCCGCGCGTAGGCATCGCGAAACTGCGGCATCCAGTTGCGCTCGACGGAAAAGCCGTGGCCGACGAGCGGCAGCTTCACCACCTGCGCGCTGCCGATCTGCGCGGCAAACGTATCCACCGCGTGTGCCGGGCACACCTCATCCTTCTGACCCTGAAAGGCGATCCACGGCTGCTTCAACGCCGCAGCCGGTTCGAGCACCAGCTCGCGCTGCGGGTTGGGGGTGTAGTGCAATCCGGCACCCGGACACAGCGCGGCGCCCGCGAAATCCTGATCGGCGCAGAAGCCGAGGCTTAGCGCCCCGGCGAAAGTACCGGGCGGCGATTGCGCCAGCGCCGCGTACACCACCGTCGCCCCCGAGGAGTAGCCGATGAGCACCGGCACGTGATACTCGCTCATGCCGATTTCTTTCTGTACCTGGTGGCTCAGGGACTCAAAGTCCGCGGCAATCATCTGGCAGGGCGCCCCGGCGCGCTGCGCCGCGCCCTTCAGGCTCGCCAGGTAGCGGCGGATGTCGGCGCCGATGACGACCGCTCCCATGGCGGTAAGCGCGTGTGCCATGTTGATGACACCCAGCTCCCAGCCGCCGTCGCCGGAGAGAAACACGGCGACGCTCTGCGATCGCCCTTCCGGAATGTAAACGGTGACCGGGCCGAAGCGGCCGGCGGACACGTGCGTTGCATAGGCCGTGTCGGCGGCGTGCGCCGGCGGGTGCGCCTGGCTCTTGGCACTCTTGTGGGGGGTGGCTTGGGTGCTGCTGGCGGCCGTTGGCTGGCCGGGATCGACGGCCCGGGCGCTCTCAAGTGGCAGCGCGCCGAGCAGCACCACAGCTGACGTCGCCGCAAGTTGGCCTGCAAAAACTGTCTTCGGACTCATCGTGCGAACAGCTCCTTCATGCCACCGGCGATCAATACCGACACGTCCACCAGCACGCGGGGTAAGGCAATGCCGCCACGGGCCACGAGATAACGCGGCTCCCACTGGGGCGCGAACTTCGTCTTGTAGCGGCGCAGGCCGTCGAAATTATAGAAATGCTCGCCGTGACGGAAGATGAAGTTGCCGACACGGTGCCACGCCGGTGCGAGCGGATGCGATTCCAGGCCCGACAAGGGCGCCATGCCGAGATTGAACCAGCGATAGCCCTCGCGCTGTCCCCACAGCATCAGCTCGATAAAAAGATAATCCATCGCGCTGCGCGGTGCATCAGGCGTAAAACGCATCAGATCCACCGACAGCTCCTCGCGCGTGCCGGTAGTCCATAGATTGGCAAACGCCGCGGGAACTCCCGCGGCGCGCACGATCGCAACCGGGAACTGCCGCAGGTAGTCCGGCGAGAACGCACCGACCGAGAAGCGCTTCTCGCCGGTCGACTTGGCGGCGAGCCAGGCGTCGGAGATACGTTCCAGGACCGGCAGCAGTGCGGCCACGCCCGCAGGCTCCACCACCTCGAAGGTCGCGCTGTCGCGCTGCGCGCGCCGGTGCGCCTGCCGCAGGTCCGCGCGCGCGGCGCCGTCGAGCGAAAAATCAACCAGCGGCACGCGCGCCTCCTCGCCGATCTTCATCGCCGCGAGGCCGAGGTCGACATACAGCGAGAGCCGCGTGGCGCCTACCTGGTAGAACACCGGCTCGCCACCGTGATGATCCGACATCTCGCGCAGCCGCCACACCAGTTCCTCCGCGCCCGCTCGCGCTCCCACCGGGTCCCCGAGTGCGATCCAGCTGTGGCCGGCGATCTGGTACATGAGGAAGGTGTCACCGGAATCGCTGAACAGCAGGCGCTTGTCGCCGGTGAGTGCGGCATTGGCCACCGTGGCGTCGGAGGTCGCGATCAGGGCCCGGGCACGCGCCAGATCCTCGGCACTCGCCACCGCCGGCTCCGGCCGCGCCGGCCGCAGCATGTTCAGGAGTACGTAAGCCGAACCGATCACGATGACGGCGAGCGAGGCGCGCAGCATGCGTGGTGCATTGCCGTGCAGGGCGAAGGTCCACCACAGCTGGTCCGAGTAGCCCACGTGTCGGTAGGAGACGATGCCGATCCACGCCGCCATGGCGATGACCCCGGCGATGCTTACCACCCACGCCGGCGTGAAGCGCTCCGACAGGATTGCGGTCGGACGGTAGAAGGCGCGCCGCCCGAGCA
>Ga0070733_10000183_pt1 | contig 58082 bp, 54 predicted proteins | sample Coa_R1_9_FD_66450 | JGI IMG/M metagenome (GOLD analysis project Ga0070733, IMG submission 66450) | Surface soil microbial communities from Centralia Pennsylvania, which are recovering from an underground coalmine fire - Coalmine... | ecosystem: Environmental > Terrestrial > Soil > Unclassified ... | reverse complement strand
GGTGAATAGTCGATTCCATTCACCACATGTGCCGGAGCAAAAGCAGCCTGCTCCACTTCTGCAAAATAATTCTTTGGATTTTCATTCAATTCCAATACGCCTACATCGATCAGCGGGAAATCTTTGTGTAACCATACCTTGGTTAAATCAAAGGGATTGTATTTATAATTCCTGGCTTCTTCCTGTGTCATCACCTGAATTTTTAAATTCCACTTCGGATATTCTTTCCGGTCTATGGCTTCTACCAGATCACGCTGGGCAAAATCAGGATCTTTGCCCTTCATCTCTACCGCTTCGTCGTTGTTGAAATTTTTTATTCCCTGTGCTGTTTTGAAATGAAATTTCACCCAAACACGTTCATTGGCTGCATCGATCATGCTGAATGTGTGACTTCCGAATCCGTGCATATGACGGTATCCATAAGGCGTACCACGATCTGACATGAGGAACATGACCTGGTGCAGGCTCTCCGGATTTAAACTCCAGAAGTCCCACATCATAGTCGGACTCTTGCAATTCGTATAAGGATCGCGCTTTTGTGTATGTATAAAATCTCCGAATTTTTTTGGATCCTTGATAAAAAATATTGGTGTATTATTTCCAACCAGGTCCCAGTTTCCATCCTCCGTATAAAATTTAAGTGCAAACCCACGTGGGTCTCTTTCGGTATCGGCAGAACCTTTTTCTCCGCCTACTGTTGAAAAACGAAGTAAGGTTCGGGTCTGTTTACCGACAGCACTGAAAATTTTTGCCTTGGTAAACCGGGTGATATCATGGGTAACAGTAAAGGTACCGTACGCGGCACTTCCTTTGGCGTGAACCACTCGCTCGGGAATCCGCTCGCGGTTAAAATGAGCCATCTTTTCATGTAAAATAAAATCCTGTAAGAGCAATGGACCGCGGGGGCCTGTACTCAGGGTGTCTTCGTTATAATAATAAGGAATACCCGACGCAGTGGTTAATTTTTTTTCTTCACTCATAAAATGGCTTTTTAGATTTTAAAAGGCATCCAAAGATCAGTCATTATTTCTATTGATATAATTGATTAAATTTATGTTCCGATAGATTAAATTGATTTCTATGACATTCACCCAGCTGGAATATATTCTGGCCATCGATACACACCGCCATTTTGCCAAGGCGGCCGACGCCTGTTTTGTCACGCAGCCCACGCTTAGTATGCAGGTCGGAAAGCTCGAAAAAACACTGGGTGTTAAAATCTTTGACAGGAGCCATTCTCCGGTAGTGCCCACGGAAGCAGGCAAGCAAATCCTGGAGCAGGCAAAAAAAATATTATTGGAGAAAAGCCGGGTGTCGGAAATCATTTCACTGAAGAAAGGCCTGGTGGAAGGAGAGTTGCGTATCGGTATCATCCCTACACTGGCACCCTATCTTCTTCCTTTGTTTGTTCAGTCTTTTCTCCGGAAATATCCAAAAGTCAAATTGGTTGTATTTGAGAAAACAACAGAAGCCCTGCTGGAAGGTCTGCGTGATTCGAGTCTGGATGCGGGAATCCTGGTAACTCCGTTGAATGAAAAAGGCGTCAGGGAAGAAATACTTTTTTATGAGGAACTGCTCGTGTATGTTTCAGAAAATAACGGACTTTTTCAAAAGACCTATGTACTGGCCAGGGAGATAGATCCGAATAAACTATGGCTGCTGGAAGAAGGTCATTGCTTCAGGTCACAGACGATCAATTTATGTGAATTGTTCAAAGCCAGCCGGCGTACAAGTCATTTCGATTACGAAGCAGGCAGCTTCGAAACCCTTCGCCGGATGGTGGAGCTTACGGACGGGATCACCATCCTGCCGGAAATGGCCACACTGGATTTTTCGAAGAAACAGCAGGCACTGATCCGTCACTTCAGAAAACCATTCCCTATGCGGGAAGTAAGTATGGTGGTCAGGCGCGATTTTGTTAAGGAGCGTCTTGTTAAAATTTTAAAAGAGGAAATATTGATTTGTACACCGGACAAGATCAAAAAAAACAAAGACGCCTATATTGTACCTTTGTGATCAATTATTTTTCATGAGCCGTATCAGGAAAATGCTGCTGAATTCTCTTGGTGAAAAACGTTATCTCCACGTGCTTGCGTACTCATTCCAGACCTTATATAAAACAGGGCGGCTGGGGATCGATTACCAGGATATTTATTTTTTGAAAAACCTGATAAAGCCGGGAGACGTTTGTATAGATATCGGGGCTCACCTGGGATATTTCACTTTTGAATTAAGCCGACTGGCCGGAGCGCGGGGACATGTGTATGCGATTGAACCCATGTCCAAATTTTTCAATACGATAAAAAATATCGCGGCTAATAAGAAATTGAAAAATATTACCCTGTATCAGAACGCTATGGGCGCCGACACAGAGTGGGTTGAGATGGGCATTCCTCAATTAAATAATATAAAAAAATTCGCTTATGCCCGTGTGAAGAGCACCCATTCCTATCTGGATTATGTTGAATCGGAAAAGGTAAAAAATGTTCATGGAGATGAATTGTTCCAATCATTAACAAGACTGGATTTTATCAAATGCGATGTGGAAGGTCTTGAATTATCAGTATTTGAATCATTTTTAGGCAGTATCGGCAAATTCAAACCGGTTATTTTATGCGAACTGGAAGAAACGGGAAAAAGACAGACCCTGCTGGATTTGTTTTCCGGATTCGATTACGCACTTTATTATCTGGAAGATAAAAAGTTAAAAGCGCTTGCACCCGACAGTGCCGTGGATCCGGTATCGCACAACTATTACTTTATTCCGCAAAGTCGCTTACAAAACTTAACCACACTCACTGAAGTATGAGACTATGTGAGATAGAATATGAGAATGTAGTTAAAATATACTCCCATACTCCCATACTCCCATACTCCCATACTCTCACACTTGTTTAGCCTATTCGTTTCAGACTTAAGTCTGGCAACGGTGACACGATAAGCGGGAATTTCTCAATAAGTACATTGGAGGGATCCAGTCCGAAACCCCTTTCTTCCGACAAGCTGGCCTCTTTCAGCCAGAAATATAGCTTCATGATCACACGTTCGAAGAATGAAAGTTCGTTATCCTGGCTGAGATATTTTTCCATCACGACAACCTGGAAGTCCCCCACCACATTATTTCTTTCCAGCGATTCATAGCGGCTTGTAATATTCACTTCACGGTTCTTTACCAGATCTTCCACCACTTTCCGGATCATCAGATTAATCCGCGGTTCAATTCTGAATCCCAATCTGAATTCTACACGAATGATATCATTGGGAATGATATGTTCCACCGAGTATTCGGAAATATAGGGTTCATCCAGGGTGTCAATATGAACGAACCAATAAATATCCGCCCGTTTGGGTTTTTTGTTGAGAATGGAATAAATAATCTTATGTTCAATTTCCTTTGGGTTATTCGCACTCGTCATATACATCAGATGGGTTGCGAATTTGGGCACCGTGCGGTCCGTACTGAGTTCCTGTATCTGTGGAATATAATTTTCAAGACGCACAAATTCCACATAACGGTTCTTGATTTTGCGCGAACGATACCACACATACATGATGGCAAATAAACCGCCCCCGACGATCAGGGTCACAAAACCGCCGTGTGGAAATTTATCCAGATTGGCAAAAAGAAAACTGAATTCTATGATCAGATAAACGGAGAGGTAAAGGTAAATCAACATGGATGGAGCACGCCTAGAGATCAGATAGTTTGCGAAAAGGATGGAAGTAGCCAGCATACACAACGTAATAGCCAGTCCATAGGCGGCTTCCATATGTGAGGACGATCTGAAGTAAAGCGTAATACTGCAACATCCGACAAATAACAGGAAATTGATTGCAGGTATATACAACTGACCTTTTTGCTCAGTCGGGTAACTGATCCTGAATTTTGGCCACAGATTAAGCCGCATGCTTTCACTGATCAGTGTAAATGATCCACTGATCAGGGCCTGGCTCGCAATGATGGCAGCAGCTGTGGCAATGAGAATGCCCGGAATCAAAAACCACTCCGGCATAATGCTATAAAAAACGTTGTTATGCGCGGTATCGAAGACTTTGCCCTCCTGATTGTGCAGCAGCCAGGCGCCCTGGCCGAGATAATTCAGAATGAGGCAGGTTTTTACATATATCCAGGAAATACGGATATTACTCTTTCCACAGTGGCCAAGATCCGAATAAAGTGCCTCAGCACCGGTAGTGCACAGGAAAACGGCTCCAAGAAGCCAAAAGCCCTTGGGATACAAGGTCAATAACTCAATCGCATAAATGGGGTTCAGGGCTTTGAAAATGTGAAGATCATCCAGCAAATGATTTGATCCCAGTACGGCCATCATGCCAAACCAGATGAACATAATGGGGCCAAAAAGTTTTCCGATGTAGTCGCTGCCGAATTGCTGCAGAAAAAACAAAACGACCATGATACCCAGCACGATGATAACAATCGTATCCTGGGGGATATAGTTCAGGCTGGGAAGTTGTCTTAAACCTTCGATGGCAGAGGTAACGGAAATGGGGGGAGTGATCATGCCATCCGCCAGCAATGCCGCACCACCGATCATGGCCGGAAGAACTAACCAGCGTCGCTGACGACGAACCAGTGCATATAATGAGAAAATACCGCCCTCCCCTTTATTATCTGCATTGAGGGTCAGCCAAACATATTTAACAGTCGTTTGAAGTGTTAAGGTCCAGATAATACAGGAAAGACTTCCAATTATTAACAATTCGCTGATAGCGCGACCGTTGATGATGGCATTTAGTACATACAGCGGAGATGTTCCGATATCTCCGTAAATAATACCTAAAGCAATAACCAGGTTGCCGAGTGTAACCTTGTCAATTTGTTTGCTCACTACTGTGCAAGTTATATTGGTTTTTTACCAGGTCGGATTTTTATATGGCAACCCAAGATATTTGTGTAAAGCAATCGTCACAAAGATATAGGGAATAGGATGAAATTAACAGATTCTAACATGAGATTTGAGTAACTTGACTCTTGAACCAATCCCTATAAGCGATTTTTGTATGAATTTAAGATTACTTGCCCTGTTCTTCTTTCTACCCGTCTTTATCCAGGCACAACATATCGTTTACTCCGATCCGGAACAGGACGATTCCCGTAAAACTGACTTTGAAATTATTGGCCGCGTAAACGGAAATGTATTGATTTTTAAGAATAACCGGTCCGATAATGCCATTTCGATCTATAATCCGGATATGAAATTGGTCCGACGCGTTGTGCTGTCCTTTTTACCCGACAGGTTTACCAATGTTGATTTTGTACAGTACACGGACTTTTTTTATCTGATATGTGAATTCCAGAGGAAGAATATTGTTCACCTCACCGCCTATAAAATGAATGGAGATGCTCAAACGGTCGGTGATCCGATAGAACTGGATACCACCCTGGTTAGCGGCTCCAATAACGGTAAAATTTATACCAATATCGTTAGTGAGGATAAGCAACGGATCATGGCTTTGAAGATTAATACGAAAAATCCCAAAACCTACAACTTCACCAGTTACCTCTTTGATAAAAACCTGCAGTTGTTAGACCGCCATCAGATACCTATGCTTGTGCAGGATCATGCAGATTTGTTTACAAATTTTGAACTGGACGACGAAGGACAGCTTGTATTTACCCGATTTGCCAGAATCGGTAATGGTGATTATCTCACACATATTTCATTCGTGACCAAGGGTCCGACTGCTGATACTTTTGCGATTCGGGACATCGGTGCCGGTGACCGCATACTGGACGAATTGAAATTGAAAATAGATAACTACAATAAACGATATGTGCTTTCCGCGTTTTATTATAAGCAACGCAGAGGCAATATTGAAGGAGTTTATACCGTAGTTTGGGACAAATCGTCCGATACAAAATTTAAAGAAGCCGTAACTGTGCTAGGCGATGATCTGAGAACCCAGGCAAAAAGCTCGGAGTCCAATACCAAAATGGCTTTTAATGACTATTTTATCAAAAGGATCATAACTAAAAAAGATGGCGGATACCTGTTGATCAGCGAAGCCGAATTTACTACTACGCGCGGAACGGCATTTAACCGGATGGATTACATGTATGGCCCTATGAATCCCATTGACTACTACAATTCTCCTTATTCTCCATACTCTCCATATTCACCATACAACCGGTATGGAAGTACGGGTATTAACCGGTATAATGCAGAAAACATCATGGTGCTTTCTTTCGATAAGAACAGCAATTTGGAATGGAGCAATATCATACCCAAAAGCCAATTTGACGATGAAGGGTCTAATCAGCTCTCTTATCAAACTGTGAATACAGGAGGTGAACTCCATTTTCTCTATAACCAATTCGAAAAGAGAACCCTCTTACTGATGGATCAAAGCATTTCGGCCGATGGTAAAGTCACCAGGCTGCCGACATTTCACAACCTGGACAAGGGATATACTTTTATGCCCAGAATTGGGAAACAAGTTGCGAGCAATCAAATAATAATACCTTGCCAGTTCAAGAATTATCTTTGCTTTGCAAAAATAGATTTCTAAAACAACCCCGCAGGTGATCGGTATTTTCAAACAAAAAGCATCTACCAATGCTTTGATTCTTTTCATATATGCCTTATTTCTGAAGTTCCCCCTTTTTCTGCACCCGTTTCTGCCCGTGTTGCATGACGAAGACAATTATTTATACAGGATTATTTTAACAGGGCTCAATTCCCTATTTGGACATACGGCGACTCCTTTTGCCGTTTTGAGTTTCGCCATCATATTTACGCAGGCCACACTGCTGAACAGCATTTGTAATTATCACAAAATGTTACCCCGGGCCAATTATCTGCCTGCGATGTGCTATATCCTGATCACATCACTGCTTCCGGATTGGGGACATTTTTCTGCCCCCCTGCTTATCAATTCAATCCTGATCTGGTGCTGGTACCGGATGGTCGCTTTATATAATAGTCCGGCGCCGGTGGTAGCGATTTTCAATATCGGCCTTTTCCTAGGATTTGCAACCCTGCTCTATGTACCGGCCATGGCTTTTCTCGTATTGCTTTTTTTTGCATTGCTGATTATGCGACCCTTTCGTATACAGGAGTGGTTTGTCGGATTTATCGGATTTACGTCTCCCTATTATTTCATGACGCTTTTTTTATATTTTACCCATCAGCTCAACTGGAGAAATCTTGTACCGCATATCCGGTTTACGTTTCCGGCAATACCTTCATCTCTCTGGATAATTGCTTCTATCAGCCTGCTGATCATTCCATTTATCATCGGCGGTTTTTTTGTTCAGAATAATCTGAATAAAATGCTGATTCATGTAAGAAAAAGCTGGAGCTTGTTACTGGCCTTCCTGGTTACGGCCGTATTTGTAATTATCATAAACAAAGCGGGAACCTATGAAAACTGGATAGTAACAGTAATGCCTTTTGCCGTTTTTCACTCAGCCGCTTATTTCTATCCTGCAAACAAAGTTCTGGTAAATGTGCTTCACTGGGTTTCATTTAGTGTGGCGATCGTGATGAATTACTTTATCTGATTTTTAATGATTAATTATTAATGATCAACGAATAAATAATTGATAATTAATAATTAATCATTAAAGAATTATCTTTGTGCTACAATATCAAGCACAATGAAATTTGGCGTCATCGTCTTTCCTGGATCCAATTGTGACAGGGATATGCAATTTGCTCTTCAGGAAGAACTGGGTTATGAAGTACTCATGTTATGGCATAAAGATTCGGATCTGAGTATGTTTTCCACAGACGATTGTATCGTATTACCAGGAGGTTTTTCTTACGGCGATTATCTTCGATGCGGCGCCATTGCCCGGTTTAGCCTGCTGATGCAGCCCCTTATACGATTTGCAGAAAAAGGAGGTAAGGTGCTCGGTGTCTGTAACGGATTCCAGATTTTATGTGAGTCACACCTGCTGCCCGGCGTTTTGTTGAGAAATGCCAACCGTCAGTTTCTTGGGAAAAACATTTACATGAAAGACGGGAACGGAGAGGTTTTAAAAATTCCGATCGCACATGGGGAAGGAAGATATTATGCCGATGATAGATTGCTGGATGAAATGGAAACCAGCGGACAGGTACTTTGGAAATATTGCGATGAAGAAGGTAATATAACAGCCGAATCAAATCCAAACGGATCCACCCGTAATATCGTGGGCATTTGTAACAAAAACCGAAATGTGATCGGATTGATGCCTCATCCTGAAAGAGCGGTTTCTGAAAATCTTGGAAATACCGATGGTCGTATATTGTTCCAACAAATATTAAGTAACGTAAATCAACAGTCACCCGCGCGACAATCTGCAATGGCAATTCATTAGTATCTTCATCGGCCTATGTACAAGAAATCCGGCTTATTATTTATCCTTTTAGTTTTCTTATTCTTTAAAGGGAGCAGCCAGGATAGCACGGCCGTCACATGGGAAGCCGGTTCTTCCAAATCTGCGAGCGGAGATTATCAACTGATTTTTAAGGCAAATGTGAAACCAGGCTGGGGATTATATGCACCCAATCAGGATTTGAGCGGAACGCCCTCTGTGGAATTATACTTTGCAGATAGTTCTTTTTCGGTTATGTCTCCCTTCATGACAGAAGGGAAATCAGAAAAACGATCTATCCCCCTCTTTAATAATGCCTCATTCAATTTGTTTTCCGGGAATGCACAATTATCTGCACCCATAGTTATTAAAGGTGCAGTGCCGGCCCGCGTATTTGGTACCCTAAATTATTTCTATGGGAAGCAGGACTCATTTTATTCCGGCAGTTATGCATTTAATATTCCCCTGGAAGGTGGCGTAAGCAAAACATCAAGAATCCGCATCAACAGTATAGACCTTAAACATCCGGTCAGTCCATGTGGCGATACCGGTACAGCAGGAAAAGGACTGGCCAGTATTTTCTTATTGGGATTGCTTGGAGGATTTATTGCTTTGCTGACACCCTGTGTATTTCCATTGATTCCACTGACCGTTTCTTTTTTCACTAAAAGTAGTGGCAAGGGGAAGGCCCATGCATTTTTATACGGCTTCTTTATTTTCCTGATATACGTTTTACTCAGTCTGCCCTTTCATCTGCTTGATCATACCGATCCGGAAATCTTGAATAATATATCTACGAACATCTGGCTGAACCTGCTCTTTTTTGTGATATTCGTGGTTTTTGCCATTTCATTTTTTGGATATTTTGAAATCACACTTCCGGGTAGTGTGGCAAACTCCGTAGGAAGTAAATCGGGTGGAAGCACTGTAGCGGGTATATTTTTTATGGCACTGACCCTGGCCATTGTTTCCTTCTCATGTACGGGACCTATCCTGGGTTCACTGCTTGCCGGGGCTTTATCAAATCACGGAGGCGCTATTCAGCTTAGTTTTGGAATGGGTGGATTCGGGCTGGGACTTGCTTTGCCATTTGCGCTATTTGCATTATTCCCGGGTTGGTTGGGATCCCTGCCGAAGTCCGGCGGATGGCTGGGTACAGTAAAAGTGGTTCTTGGCTTTCTGGAACTGGCTATGGCGATCAAGTTCCTTTCAAATGCCGATTTAGTCGAACAGTGGGGGCTAGTAAAACGGGAAGTTTTTATCGGATTCTGGGTAGTGATCGGCGTATTAATCACTCTTTACCTGATGGGTAAAATCCGTTTTCCCCATGATAGCCCGGTAAAAAAATTTACTGTTACCCGGATAGGGTTTCTGCTTTTCTTTGGAATAGCAACCGTTTACCTGGTGCCGGGCCTGACGAATACATCTGCGGCGAATCTGACGCTGATCAGCGGTTTCCCACCGCCTCTTTGTTATTCCATATACAAAGTTCCGGTGAATTGTGCCCGTGGTGTGGAGCCACTCAGGGATTACGAAGAGGCCCTGACGCTGGCTAAAAAACTGCACAAACCGATCCTTATTGATTTCACCGGCTGGGCCTGTGTAAATTGCCGCCGTATGGAAGAGAATGTATGGACCGATCCGGAAGTCCGGAAAAGGATGCTGGATTCTTTTGTGGTGGTTTCCCTTTATGTGGATGAACGCAGACTGTTGCCGGCGGCGGCCCAAATGGTGTACCCTACCAAAGACGGCGCCCAGAAAAATATCATTACCGTAGGTGATAAATGGGCTACTTTCCAATCAGAAAATTTCAATGCCGTATCCCAGCCCCAATACGCCCTGATCAGCCCTGAGGAGAAGATTCTCACGTTTACAAAGGGTTATACGCCCCAGGCCTCTGAGTTTGCAGCCTGGATGGATTGCGGCCTGGCTGCCTTCAGGAGATAATTTCATTTCATAAATTTGAGTATCGCTTCCATGTCGGGCCCTCAGCAATGAGTCATTTTTGCCGCATTCTGGATACAGCGTATGTTATATATTGTATTTCCGTAATATGATTGGGGGATTACCAGAGAATAACGGGGGCCTGGGCCCTGTTAACCCCCTGTTATGCCCCTGTTATGGCCTCTTTAATATTTAAGGAATTGCGGATGGATCAGGGCACCGACCGGACTGATACCGGCAGCGGAATACGGGAAAGATGGATAAAAAACAAGAAAGGCCGCCTGTTCAGACGGCCTTTTCTTTGAACGGTGTAAAAATTTCTTAGAGGGCAATTCTTTTTTCCACCATCATTTTACGCAGGTTGATCAAACCATAGCGCATCCGGCCAAGAGCCGTATTGATGCTGCAGTTTGTCAGAGAAGCGATCTCTTTAAAGCTCAGATCGGCATAATGACGGAGGATAATAACCTCGCGCTGATCTTCAGGAAGCAGGTCCAGCATCCGTCGTACACGGTCGTGGCTTTGCCTCTTCATGATTTTTACATCAGCGCCATCTTCGGTAAAATTGATGACTTCGAAAATGTCCCTGTCGTCACTTGTTTTAATGGCAGGCGTTCTTTTCACCTTGCGGAAATGATCTACGCAAAGGTTGTGTGCAATGCGCATTGCCCAGGGAAGGAATTTACCTTCTTCTGTATACCGTCCGCCACGAATGGTGTCGATAATTTTAATCAGAACATCCTGGAAAATGTCCTCAGCCAGATACTTGTCCTTGACGAGGAAGAGAATGGAAGTGTACAACTTGTCTTTGTGGCGGATTACGAGAGCCTCTAAGGCCTGTAAATCGCCGTCGCGAAATGAATGGATTAACTCATGGTCTGTTTTCGTGCGTAGCGAATTCATAAACTTCTACGGTTTTTAAAGGTGATAGGATATATATGTTGGATTTATAAAAAAATGCTTGGCTTTTCGGTGTAGAAGTGCTTACTCTATAAAACTATTTTATTGTGTTATTAAATGTTAATCTGAATTTAAAGATATACAATTTTTGGAAAAAACAACATTTTGGGAAAATAATTTGTTATTCAGGTTCTAATCCTAATTTCCCCGTTTGGGAAATCTCGTCTAATTGTTTCACATCCAATATATTTGTTTTCCCAATCATGTCCACTACCACAAAGGTTAAAAAGCCTTCATCCTTACCCGGACCTCTTTCCACCCGAAATTCGATCGAAATAAAAGGGGCCAGGGTACATAATCTGAAGAATATTTCAGTCGACTTTCCACGCAATAAATTTATTGTGGTCACCGGTGTATCAGGTTCAGGCAAATCTTCGTTGACGATCGATACTCTTTTTGCAGAAGGCCAGAGACGTTATGCTGAAAGCCTGAGTTCCTATGCGCGCCAGTTTATGGCAAGAATGGATAAGCCTGACGTGGATTATATAAAAGGACTTTGTCCGGCCATTGCTATCGAGCAGAAAGTAACGACCCGTACACCGCGCTCTACGGTGGGTTCCATGACGGAGCTTTATGACTATCTGCGTTTGCTGTTTGCCCGGGTCGGAATTACTTACTCTCCGGTTTCAGGAAGAGTGGTAAAGAAGAATGACGTGAAGGATGTGATTTCAGCTATGCAGGAAAGACCAACAGGGGACAAGGTCCTGATCCTCGTGCCTTTTAAACAGCATACCAACCGCAGTACAACCGAGGAACTGAATATCTTACTTCAGAAAGGCTTCAGCAGACTTTATATTAATAAAGAAACAGTCCGGATTGAGGACCTGCTTGCAGTTCCCGCAGACGCACCGAAAGCCAAGAAACAGGAACCAAAAATTCCAGCGAACGATTCTTATCTTTTGATAGACCGCATTGTGGTTAAGGAATTTGATGAAGATGACAATCACCGCCTCGCTGATTCTGTCGGTACGGCATTTTATGAAGGGGAAGGACAGATGATGCTGGAGATCAACGGGACCAAAAAACTGGTTTTTACAAACCGGTTTGAAATGGATGGAATAAAATTCGAGGAACCAGTGCCTAACCTGTTTTCCTTTAATAATCCATATGGCGCATGTCCAACCTGCGAAGGTTTCGGACAGGTGCTCGGAATCGATGCCGACCTGGTAATTCCCGATAAGAGGCTGAGCCTGTTTGAGGGTGCTGTAGCGCCCTGGAAAGGAGAGAAACTAAGTGCCTGGAAAGACCATTTTATTAAAGTTGCAAAAAAATACGATTTCCCGATACACAAGCCGATTATCGATCTGACAAAAGCCCAATACCAATTATTGTGGGAAGGAAACAAAGAGGTTAACGGGATTAATGATTTTTTCAAGGAGGTGGAAAGGAACCTGTATAAGGTTCAATACCGGGTATTGCTTTCCCGCTACCGGGGACGGACAAGCTGTCCGGATTGTAAGGGTTACCGGTTGAGACCCGAGGCCCTGTACGTCAGGATCGGCGACCTGCATATCGGCGAAATATGTGAAATGCCTGTGGGTAAATTGTTTGCCTGGTTCAAAAATCTTTCTCTCAGCAAATTTCAGCTCCAGGTTGCCAAACGCATACTAATTGAAATTAATAACAGGCTGAAAACCTTACTGGACGTGGGTTTGGGGTATTTGACCCTGAATCGCCTGGCCAATTCACTCAGCGGAGGCGAAAGTCAGCGTATTCAGCTCACGAGATCCCTGGGCAGCAACCTGACCAACTCATTATATATATTGGATGAGCCTTCGATTGGTCTTCATTCACGTGATACAAAACGACTGATCGCAGTGTTAAAAGAATTGCGTGATCTTGGAAACACAGTTATTGTAGTTGAACATGATGAGATGATGATGCGTGAAGCAGATTACATTATTGACATGGGGCCTCTCGCAAGTCATCTGGGAGGCGAAGTAGTTGCAGCGGGAAATTATGATACGATTATTGAAAATGAAAATAGTCTAACCGGAAAATATTTGCGTGGCGATTTAAAAATTGAACCGCCTGCTAAAATCAGGAAACCCGGAAAATTTATTGTTGTTAACGGGGCGCGGCAAAATAATCTCAAAAATATAACAGTGTCATTTCCGCTCAATATTCTTTGTGTCGTGAGCGGCGTAAGTGGCAGTGGCAAAACTACTTTGGTAAAACAAATTCTCTATCCGGCACTTCAAAAATTAAAAGGAGAATTCGCAGATAAAGTAGGTATGCATGCGTCTATCTCCGGCGATGTGGATGCGATCAGTCAGATTGAACTCGTGGATCAGAATCCGATCGGGAAATCGTCGCGCAGCAATCCGGTGACTTATGTAAAAGCATACGATGAAATCCGTGATTTATTTTCGAAACAACCTCTGAGCAAATTACGTGGCTTTCAACCTAAACATTTTTCCTTTAATGTAGACGGCGGAAGATGTGATACCTGTAAAGGCGAGGGTGAACAGGTGGTTGAAATGCAGTTTCTGGCCGATGTGCATCTTACTTGTGAAGTTTGTGGTGGTAAACGATTTAAAGAAGAAATACTGGAAGTGCATTATCATAATAAAAACATACACGATGTTTTGGAAATGAGTGTAGACGATGCGCTCGAATTTTTTAAGGATGAAAGAGAAATTCTTCAAAAATTAAAACCACTCAGCAGTGTAGGCCTTGGATACATTAAACTGGGCCAGTCATCCGATACGCTGTCAGGAGGTGAAGCGCAACGTGTGAAACTGGCATCATTTCTCGGAAAAGGGAAAAGCCTGGGTCATATTCTTTTTATTTTTGATGAGCCTACCACCGGTCTTCATTTTCACGATATAAAAAAACTGCTGACGTCATTCAGTGCACTCATCGATCAGGGACATTCAGTGCTGGTCGTAGAGCACAATACCGATGTGATCCGTTCGTCCGACTGGGTTATTGACCTTGGGCCGGAAGCGGGCGAAGACGGCGGAAACCTTGTCTACGAGGGCGTTCCAGCGGGACTGAGGAAAGTGAAGGAGAGCTTCACGGGCAAATATCTTTAACACAAGTGTGGAAGACTGTCCCGCACGTGTGGGATGGAAGTCTGGAAGTGTAGTGGAAGAGTTGGGAAGTTTTACGTGTAGTGATTACGGTGATATGTTGTGAAATGAATACGCCTACATCCGGATAAACTGAATCTGTTTTTATTTTATTTATTCTATCGGTCAGATCAATATAAAAACAAGACACTTCAGAAGTTCAGAAATCATCGTGCCTTTTGATTGTGTTGATCAGTTCGAACAGTTTTTTACGAGCACAAGAAAAAGATCGTCTCAACATCAGGATTAATATTTATCATTTCTTTATCGGCTTTAAGTACTGATTTAAGAAAAATTTAATCAGTTACGTGGTATTCATCGATCCGTGTATAGTCTAATCTGTAATTCCTGATTTTCGAAATGTAAAACCGGGTTCGCAGAAATTAAAATGCTGCGAGCAGCTGCCAACATTTAATTGATAAGAAAATAATTCTCTTCTTTTGGACAGGTTATTTTATACCACCATGTCTGAATGGTTTCAACAAATATATTTATCCAATTTGTATCGGGAGTCTGATATGCGACGGCGTATTCCATGATTCTTTTTTTTATGATGAACAAAAATAGAATCGTAATAAACGTTGCGCAAAGGGTCTTAGGTGATTATGAGGAATAAACCGGTAAATAGTTGTTTTACGGCGGTAAAAATTTTTTACCGCCGTAACAACTATAAACAAAATGTTGAACTAAAAAAGGGAAATATTATTTCACATGTTTGTTCAAAGCACCTGCCATTTCAAACATAGATATCTGATCCTTAACAAAAATAGGTTTCAGATTGGCATCTGCATTGATCATGCGTTTATTTTGCTTATCCTGCAGGTCATTTTTCTTGATATAGACCCAGATTTTTTTCACGATTTCAGTTCTGGGTAATGGTTTGTTTCCAACAACCTTTGCCAGTGCATCGCTAACAGACAACGGTGTCATGAAAGCGGCATTTGGTTTACGCGCTGATTTTTTCTTAGCTGCTTTTTTCGGAGCGGCTTTTTTTGCTGCTTTTTTTGGAGCGGCTTTTTTTGCTGCTTTTTTCGGAGCGGCTTTTTTAGCTGCTTTTTTCGGAGCTGATTTTTTCTTAGCTGCTTTTTTAGCTGACTTTGCCATAATTCGAGATATTTAATGGGTTATCAAAAAGTTAGTAATTCAAATTTAAGTTTTTTTATATAAGCAAAATGTATTGGTACCTATTTTGATTGGTACCATACGGGTAAATATGACTGGTATAGTATACCGGACATAGGAATGAAAATAGACGTTCCGGCCATAATTACCTGCCGGCAGAAAGATATGAAACCAGGTCCGGGGTGTATTTCAAATTAACGGGTCCCGGATTGTAATAGATTGGAGACTATCTTAGCCTGTCCAGGCTTTTTACCAGTTTCTGGTCCCTGTAAATGCCTCTCCAGGCAAGAAAAAAGAGAACCGGGATTAGAAATACAAATACGGATGAGATGGTATGACTACCCTGGTGTTCAACAAACCGGTGGATCTGTTTTAAATAAAGAAAGATATTTAATATTGAAAGCAGGATACCCAGGATAGCGAGCCGCCCCTGCAGTTTTCTGTTTTTATATAGAAAAATGTCAATGGCGGCAATACACGTCAGGGCGATCGTCACGAACAGGATCCAGATACTGAATGAAGCCGTCAGGTATTGGAAACTTACGGGCTGACCCGGAATTTCAATATTCCCGCTGTAAAAGGAAAACTTAATGGTCAGGACCGCACAAATGGCGGCCAGCAGGAGCCAGACAGATTGCATTCTTTGCAGCATAAAACTGAATTTATTTCAGATCCAAGTTATCCAAAATTATTTACTTCGAAACGACTCGGGGAGGAAAACGAAGACCGGCGCCAGCTTCCGGTTTAAAAATATTTTTATGTAAATCTCCGGGTCAGAAATATTTCAAATTCAAATCAGGAAATACATAATAGATTTAAGTCAGATCCTGAACCACTAAATGAATCTAAAGAGTTTTTCGGGTCAAAATGAATAGCGGGAAGACCTTGGGCCTCTGATGAAGTCAGGATCATCCCAACTCCGGGTACAAAGGAAACTGCTTCATGTGCGCATTGATTTTTTTCCGGATATCGGCCAGGACGGCTTCATCTTCTGCGTGTACGATCGCTTCGTCTATAAAATCGACGATCGCACTCATATGTTCTGCCATCATGCCCCGGGTGGTCACTGCGGGAACGCCGATGCGGATACCGGATGTAATAAATGCACTTTTATCATCAAAGGGAACCATATTTTTATTTACGGTGATATCTGCCTTTCCCAAGGCAATCTCTGCTTTTTTGCCGCTGATGTTTTTATTTCTCAGGTCGATCAGCATGAGATGATTATCCGTTCCGCCGGAAACAATATGGTACCCTTTTTTGCTGAAACAGGCGCTCATGGCCTGAGCATTCACGATGATCTGTTTGGCATAAACAGTGAATTCGTCCGATAATATTTCTCCGAAGGCAATGGCTTTTGCGGCTATTACGTGCTCAAGTGGTCCCCCCTGGGTACCGGGGAATACACCCATATCCAGCAGATTGCTCATTGGCCGGATATTTCCTTTATTGTCTTTTAACCCAAAGGGGTTATCAAAATCTTTTTTCATCATGATAATGCCGCCCCGTGGGCCACGAAGGGTTTTATGTGTGGTGGATGTTACAATATGACAGTGCTCGAATGGAGAATTCAGCAGTTGCTTTGCTATGAGACCCGCCGGATGCGCCATGTCACACATCACCAGGGCACCTGCCTGATCTGCAATCTGGCGAATTCGTGGATAATCCCAGTCGCGGCTATAGGCTGATGCGCCACAAATAATGAGCTTGGGCTTCTCCTGCATTGCAACCCTTTCCATACTTTCATAATCAACCAGGCCGTCTTCTTTTTTAACACCATAAAAATGAGGCTGATATAGTTTACCGGAAAAATTCACCGCGGATCCATGTGTCAGATGACCGCCCATGCTCAGATCAAGCCCCAATATCTTATCACCGGGTTGTAATACAGCCAGGCAAACCGCCGCATTGGCTTGTGCACCGCTATGAGGCTGCACATTGGCATAATCACAATTGAATATCTGTTTTAAACGGTCAATAGCCAGCTGTTCTGTCTGGTCGACGATCTCACAGCCCCCATAATAACGGCGTCCTGGATAACCTTCTGCGTATTTATTGGTCATCACGTTACCCATGGCCTGCATGACCTGCAGAGAAGTAAAATTTTCGGAGGCAATCAGTTCAATACCATGCCTTTGCCGTTCAAGTTCCTGGTGAATAAGGTCGAAAACAAGCGTGTCTCTTTGCATGGCGCAAAAATAGGCCAAGTATGAATAAAAGATTCAAGGGGTCCCGATTTGATGAAAGAATTATCAGTTACATCCATGATCTGATTGATGCGGATTACCAACTCTTCGAGGTCGATATCTCCGCGGTTAGAGAAAATACTAACACAATAATCGATCGACGGGATCATATATACCACCGTGCGAAATCCTCCATTGAATCCCGTGTGATAAACAATCTTTTTTGAAGCCGCCGGCTGTAGTATAAACCAGCCGTTTCCATACCATAATCCCCTGAGGGTGTCGACCAGCGTCTGTTCCTGCCAGGCATTCCGGATCATCGGGGTATTTGAGAATTCACCTGATTCAACAGCCCGGCACCACTTCATATAATTATTCATGGAAATATAAAGACCCCCGTCAGCTTCCGTGGAAAAGAAAACAGATTCATCTTCATCTGACCGGATAAATTTCCCTTCCGGTGAAAGATCGTATCCCGTCACGCGCTTTGAAATGGCATGCCCGAATTGAAAAACGGCTGCATCGTTTATTCCAAGGGGCACAAATATATTTTTCTGAAGATAGTCGCCATAAGTCAGGCCACTTAATTTTTCAATCAGCATACCCAGGAGACAATATGCTGTATTACTATAACGGTAATGCTTACCCGGTGGAAAATAAAGTGAGTTCGACTTCTGCAAAGCTGCCATCACATCTTTGTCCCTTGCATGTTTCACGATATTTGTATCCACAAAGCTATAATGATCCGGGATTCCGGAGCAATGGCTAAGCAGCTGGAAAATCAGGATTGAAGAAAGGGGAAAGGGTAGTTTCAGAAACTTACCTATGGAATCGTTCCTGGAAAATTTTCCCTTATTCAATAAATCGAGCACAGCAAAAGCGGTAAACTGCTTGGTGAGTGATCCGATGTTAAAATTGTCATCCGCCGTTATGGATAATCCGCTTACCAGGTTGACTTTTCCATATCCTTTTTTAAAAACCGTTTTATTATTCTGTTCCACGGCAATCACTGCGCCCGGCTGATCCGGCTTATAATAAGCATTCATCAAAGAATCAATCCGTGCGCCGACCGACTGGGAAAATCCGGGAACGAAAAAAACCATGAATGCAAAAATCAGCCACTGGTTCCTCATAATTAAGATTGACCTGGAACATTTAAATTATGACCTAAAATAGAATTTTCTTTCATTTGATGGTTTTTTCCTGAACTTTACCTCTACAGGATCAGCCATACAAGAAAACAAATTATTTGTTTAACTGGTGGCAATTACTGAATATGAAAGCAATTATTCCCGTAGCAGGCGCCGGTACAAAACTAAGGCCCCATACTTATACCCAACCAAAAGCTCTGATTCCGCTCGCCGGAAAAACGATTTTAAGTATCATCGTTGACCAGTTATTAGAGGGGGGGATATCAGAATTTATTTTTATTGTAGGTTACCTCGGTACAAAAATTCAGGATTACGTAAAGGACAAATATCCGCACCTGAAAACAAGTTTTGTTTTTCAAACGGAGAGGCAGGGCATCGGTCAGGCCGTTTTATTAACGAAGGAACTGGTGGCTCAGGATGAAATTTTCATTGTACTAGGCGATACCATTTGTGAATATGATATCAAAACAATCCTGGAAAACCCGGCATCTCAGCTCGGCATAAAAAGGGTGGATGATCCCCGTGATTTCGGCGTGGCTGAAATAGAAGATGATGGTTTTATCAGCCGTGTGGTTGAAAAGCCGCAGATACCAAAATCGAATATGGCACTGGTTGGCATTTACAAGATCCGGGAAACAAATGCGCTTTTTTCCTGTCTGGAAAATAATATCCGTAATCAGCTCACAAGTTATGGTGAATATAATTTAACGGACGCCATTGAATGTATGATCGGTGATGGTGTAAAATTTTGTTCCTTTAAAGTGCAGAACTGGTTTGATTGCGGAAAGAAAGAAACCCTGTTGGAATCCAATGCCAAGCTGCTGAAAAAATTCGGAAGCAATATGGCACCCGACCACCATCTGGAAAATACGATCGTGATTCATCCGGTAAATATTGCATCCGGCTGTACCATCAAAAATTCAATCATAGGTCCGAACGTTGCGATCGGGGAAAAAACAAACATCAATTATTCCATATTGAAAGACTCGATTATCGGGTCGTTCGCAAACCTATTTGATATTGTACTTACCCATTCCCTGATCGGAAGTGATACAGAAGTTAAGGGGGAGAGTCGGAGCTTAAACATTGGAGATAATACCGAAATAGATTTGGGAGAGTCTTAATTTTCACAATGTGGTAAGCGTGGAATTGTGGAAAATGTAGTAACGGGGAAATGAAATGTATAAAGGATAATTTGCAAATATGACTGGCTTTAAGCCTTACGCTTTATGCTTTACGCTTCGAAGATTACTTCATTCCCAGGATGCGTAAAAGGGGATATTCCGAATCGTCGGGAAGGATTTCTGAACCTGCATCCGGTGAAACTTCAACATTTACTTTCACCGTTTTCTTTTCCTGGATCTCTATCACCTCCTGGTATTTGAATTTCTGATAACCTTTTTTCTCAAAACGAAGGTTCACATGACAGGAAGGCAATTGTTTAAAATAATAAAATCCATCCACATCAGTAACAACTTCTTTGAAAGAAGGATCACCCGGAGCGATGGCTGAAACAATAACTCCCGAAACAGGTTTCTTCGTAACGGCATCAAGCACCTGACCCTTGATCAAACACGGATCTGTGGTACCATCGCTTGCGTAGAGCCCGCATGAAACCACACAGTTGAACGCGAAAAAAAGAAAACAGAGAGAAATTTTCATGTTATTGCAGATTACAAGGTAAAGGTTCGGCCCAGCTTTTCCTAAATTCAAACCATAAATTTTCTATAATGTCAGCTGCCGGTAATATGTCCCGGATCAGGGAACTCACCTGACCTATCTCCAGTTCACCTTCATTTAAATCTCCTTCGAGCATGCCCTTTTTTGCCCTTCCTTTTCCCAACAATTCCTGAAGTCTTTCTTTTGACGCGCCGGACTGTTCAGCAGCTTCTACCCGGTTGAAAAAAGGGTTCTTCAAAAGTCTTACGGGCATTAACGATTTCATCACCAGCTTCGTATCGCCTTCTCCCGCTTTCAGAATTAATTTCTTGAAATCCGGGTGTGAAGAGGCCTCCCGACTCATAACAAAACGGGTACCGATCTGAACAGCTGAAGCCCCGAGCGCCATAGCAGCAAACATTTGACGTCCCGTTGCAATACCGCCTGCCGCTATCACCGGAATCTGAACAGCATCCACGACGGCCGGGATCAGCACCATCGAGGTTGTTTCTTCACGTCCGTTGTGGCCACCTGCTTCGAATCCTTCGGCGACCACGGCATCACAGCCCGCCAAAGCGGCTTTTCGGGCGAAACGGCTACTGCTCACGACATGTACCACTTTGATTCCCTTATCTTTTAAGACGCCTGTCCAGGTATCAGGGTTACCGGCCGAAGTGAAAACGATGGGAATTTTTTCTTCTATTACAATATCGATATGCTTTTGAATATCCGGATACATGAGCGGAATATTCACCCCTAAAGGGTGAGTCGTAGCCTCCCTGCATTTCCTGATTTGATCTCTGAGCAGATCGGGGTACATGCTTCCGCTCCCGATCAGGCCAAGACCACCTGCATTGCTGACAGCCGATGCCAGCCGCCAGCCACTGGTCCAGACCATTCCGGCCTGCACAATGGGATAGCGTATTCCGAACAAACTGGTTATCTCATTGGTGAATTCCATCTGGTAAAAGTAAGGCCGGGGGATAGTTTGTTTTTTTTAATTCTTCATAAAAAACTATATTTAGGTTACATCTACAAGCTTAAGGCATGCACAAACCTTTGCTGCTTCTTTTTGGTGCAGGGTTTTTGATTTCCTGCCATAAAGATGCTTCAAATCCGGTTAATGAATGGACCTGGTTCGGTACACAAAACAGTGCGGTCTATAACTACGTTTTGATTAATGCCAGCCAGGTACTCAGTAAAACCGACAGCCAGGAATTACACATTGGCGTCAGTGCTGCTTTTATTGATAGTAATAATAATAAAATCACATATGTCCGGACGCTGTCTGTGAATGACCAGATCATTCAACCTGGGCAGGACTCTTTGTATAGTTATAACTATTCTTCTGATGAGATGACCAAGAGTAGCCAGTTATTCGGAACCAGGATTCTCGTAGCTATTCGCGGTATGGATGAAGCGGATACTGTTAGTAGTTCTGTCTATCTGCCAAAACAACTTTCACCGAGTCTCGAAGATTATCCCGACACTGTCTCGATGAGCCGCGGACTTCAATTACAATGGCAGCCCGATTCTGATAATACATGGGGCAATGTATTAGTTCAGTTGTTTTATTACAGTGCCCTCAGCAGGAAAGCGGATTCTACCATGCCCGATGGAATTTCAACTGTCAATATTACGGTACCCGATAACGGTAGATATTATCTCTCCGAGTCTGAACTGAATGTCTTTCCAAAAAATGCATATATAGGGATCACTATTGCGCGTGGTACACAAAACGAAGCTATCCTTCCGCTATCCCGAAAAAGAGTTTTCTATTTTTCAAGCGCATCTGTCAGCACACCTCCGGTAAGAATCACTTTGTAAGCCTAAAGCTCAAAGCTTAAAGCATAAAGCCGAAAACTTTTTAGGTGCAATAAATTAATTAATGGATTCTATTGAATTTATTAAGTGATAAAGCTTTAGGCTTTGGGCTTTGGGCATTAAGCTTTGAACGCCCACTTCCACATTGTCTTCCACGTCGGCTTTTTTCCGTAGAGGAGAATTCCGGTTCTGTAAATTCTGCCGGCCATCCAGGTAGTGAATAAAAATCCGCCTGCCAGCAACGCCATACTCAAAAATAACTGCCAGTAGGGCACTGTGGTTGGTACGCCGTAGGGAATACGGGCCATCATTACGATCGGCGAACTGAAAGGAACCAGACTGGCCCATAAAGCGAGCGGACCACCGGGATCCTGTACCGCGATGGACATGATAATAAATGAAAAAATAATCGGCATACTGATCGGCAGCAGGAGGGACTGTGCTTCCTGCGGATCTTCATTTACGACAGAACCAACAGCGGCAAACAGGGATGAATAAAATAAATATCCGCCTATAAAATAGAAGACAAAACTGCCAATGATCAGATACCAGTTTGCAGTCTGAAGAGATTGTCTGAACGCAAATATCTGTTTCGCAGCTTCCGTGCCCTGTGCCATCTGCGAGTTACCCATGGCATTTGCCTTTTGCATATTATTTACTTCCTGCATTAATTCATGGGGAATAAATGCCTGGGCTACCAGGATCAGGATGGCTATCAGACCAATCCACAAAAGAAACTGCGTCAATCCGACGGCTCCGATGCCAATGATTTTTCCGAGCATCAGCGGAAAGGGCTTCACAGAACTTACGATCACTTCTGCGACGCGGCTTGTTTTTTCTTCCATTACACCGCGCATCACCATGGCGCCATATATGAATGTAAGCAGGTATATCAAAAAACCACATGTCCATCCGATTGCATAGGAAAGCCCCTGACTGGATGCCTGTGATTTTTTGCCTTCATCAGAAAAAGTCTGCAGTTCAGCTATATCAGAAGCGGCGCGAATGGAATCGAGATGACTGCGTGTAATATTTGTTTTTGTGAATATGAGGTGATCGGTAATCGCAGAATTAACTCTTTTTTCCAGGTCGTCGATATTGGCAAGACCGAGCTGTTTTTTATATTTCAACCGGTAAACCGTTTTCTGCCCTTCATTCAGTACAGGAATAATCAATACGGCACTGCAATTATGCTCGGCGTAGTTGAGGGTATCAATGGAAGGAGAAAAATCAAAGAATATCGCCGAGTCGCTTTTCAAATAATCTTTGAAATATCCATTCTGATCAGCCACAGCGATCCGGTGATTGGTTCTGCCCTTTATACCCAGGTAAACGGTTCCGGCGATGACCATCACAATCAGCACGGGTAATAAGAAGGTGGACAAAAGGAAAGTCTTGTTCCTGATTCTTGTTAAATATTCGCGGCGGATAATCAGACCGATCTTATTCATATACTAAGCTTGAACAGGTTGAAACTGGCGGGATAACGAAGTACCTTCTACCAGTTTGATAAAGATTTCGTTTAAGGATGGCAGCAATTCACTGAAAGACGAAATATTTGCGTGCCGATCTATAAAATATCTCAATACATCATTGGGAGAATACCCTTCTTTGATGCGGAGTGTAAGGCTTTCCTCATTTTTTACAAGCACATCAAAAACTGCATCGGGTAATAATGCCGGAAGAGGGTTTGCCGAGATCCGAAAAAGATTTTCCTTGAATTCCTGTTTTACATGGTTGACGCTTCCATCCAGAATTTTCCTGCCTTTATTGATCAGGATGATATGATCGCAGATTTCCTCCACCTGTTCCATGCGGTGTGTACTGAAAATAATGGATGCTCCGTTTGAAGCGAGTCGGAATATTTCATCTTTGATCAGATTGGCGTTCACCGGATCGAGACCACTAAAAGGTTCATCCAGAATAATCAGTTCAGGCCGGTGTAAAACAGTGGTCACAAACTGAAGTTTCTGTGCCATTCCTTTGCTCAGATCTTCAATCTTTTTATTCCACCATGACTGCATTTCAAAACGTGTGAACCAATCCTTTGCCTGACTTAGCGCGTCCGAGGAAGAAAGGCCCTTCAATCGTGCGAGGTACAGGGCCTGCTCTCCGATTTTCATTTTTTTATACAGGCCCCTTTCTTCGGGCATATATCCGATCAGCGCAGAATCATTATCCGCATTAAATTTTTTTCCATTAAAAGAAATGCTGCCTTCATCAGGGAAAAAAATTCCTGTGATCATTCGGATAAGGGTTGTTTTTCCTGCACCATTGGGACCCAGGAGCCCGAAGATCGATCCTTTTTCAACCGAAAAGCTGATATCATCCACTGCTTTCTGAGTGGTAAAATATTTTTTCAACCCGGCTACTTCAAGCATTGACATGCATTATTTTTTTAGATGAAAAAAATTCAGCAATTTTTTCGGCAACACGTTCTCCGTCCATTGCCGCGCTCATGATACCGCCCGCATAACCGGCACCTTCTCCACAGGGATAGAGATTATTGATTTGCGGATGTGCCAGGGTATCTTCATCACGCGGTATGCGTACGGGCGACGAAGTTCTGGATTCTGTCGCAACAACAATGGCCTCCTGCGTAAAATATCCTTTCATTTTTTTATCAAACGCGGCGAATGATCGTTGAAGACTTTTACCAATGTCTTTCGGAAACGTTTCCGGTACATTTACTGAAGTGAGTCCGGGTGTATATGAACAGGCGGGCAGTGATCTGGAAATAATTCCCAGCGTAAAGTCTGTCAATCTTTGTGCCGGAGCTTTAAATGAACCTCCGCCCATCTCAAAGGCTTTTTGCTCGATGGCCGACTGGAAATACATGGCTGCGAGCGGCCCCTGTTTTTTATAAGCCTGCCAGTCTTTTTCCTGAATGTTTACAACAATGCCTGAATTTGCAAACGGATTATTTCGTTTCGAAGGCGACCACCCATTCACCACCAGTTCACCATCCCTGGTAGCTGCAGGCGCAATGATTCCGCCCGGGCACATGCAAAAGGAAAATACAGACCGGTCCTTTTCAGTGTGAACGAGCTGGTAGGACGCAGGAGGAAGTCCGGCAACCTGTGGACCTTCGTCCCTTATATAATGATACTGGATCGAATTGATAAGTTCCTGAGGGTGTTCTACACGCAGACCCAGAGCAAACGGCTTGGCGTGAATTTCTTTTTTTTTATCCTGCAGCAATTGAAAAATATCTCTGGCTGAATGGCCGGTAGCCAATATGACTGCATTGGCTTGGAAGAGTCCTCCATCCGTCGTTTTGATTTCCGTGATTTTATTGGCCGACTCTGTCCAGTCGCAGAGTTTGCAGTTGAAATGAATTTCACCTCCGCATTCAATAATATAATCACGCATGGAACTGATGATAGCCGGTAATTTATTGGTTCCGATATGGGGATGTGCTTCAAACAGAATACGCTCATCGGCTCCGAACTGAACAAATAGATCAAGGATGCGCTGGATATTCCCTCTTTTGTTACTTCTCGTGTACAATTTCCCGTCGCTGTAAGTACCTGCACCACCTTCTCCGAAACAATAATTGCTGTCGGGGTTAATGATCCCTTCTTTATTGAGGCGGGCCAGATCCCGGCGTCGCTTCCGGATATCTTTTCCCCTTTCTATAATGACAGGTTTTATGCCCGAACGTATCAGGCTAAGTGCAGCAAATAGTCCGGCCGGTCCTGCACCAATGATGAGTACAGATTTGGAAGCTGATTTTACATCCCTCAGATCCTGGTGCGCCAGGTTGCGCTGCTGATAAGGTTCATCAAAGAACACGGAGGCAGTCAGCAGAATATGGGGGTACCTGGATCTTGCGTCCAGCGATCTTTTCAGGAGATGAAATCCCGTAATTTCTTTTTCAGAAAAACCGGATTCTTTTGCCAGCAGGCTTCTGATCAATTGTTCATTTGTCGCATCGATGACCGGAACCTTTATCTGAATTTTTTTTTGCATCCGGAAGGAAGAGTACCAGAAATTACTAAATATTTTTGTAGGAGGTAAAACTATGATAAGTATAATTCAAAAAAAATTATCAGTGTAATTTTTAATCAGGTAGTTTCTCTGAACTAACTGGTACCCCGTACTTTACTCGATGGTCTCTGTGAGGCTTTTAAACAGGCTGAATTTTTTTTTTAAAAAAACTTTGGTTAAAACAAAATGCTGTCAAAATATCTGTATCTTCAATCGCGCCTCAACGAAATCATATGGAGAAATTTTTTAAATCATCACTATCAATTTTCCGACTCTCCATTTTCAAACTTTCTAAACCTTCATCCTTATTGAGTTTTGTTGATCCTTCTCTATTTATTTATAGCCGGGTGAAGGCGGCACATGGATATCCGCCTCGAAGTACTGACGGACGAAGTACAGGCTAACCAGACTACTGCTGTTTAACAGACATTTTATTTTTTTTGAATTACTGAGAAATGTTTTTTATGTCTTGTTGTGCTTCTGGAGGCTACCTGAATTTACCAATTAATAAAAAATTTTTTATTCCCGAATTAATATTGATATTCGTCCCCCTGCAAAAATCCCACCTTCGAAAATCCTTTGAAAAACTTGACTTAAAACATTTTTTTACCAGCTTTAAACTGCTTTTTTTGTAATGCCGAAAACCTTCGAAAAAGTCTGGGCCAATTGTCTTGAGATCATAAAAGATATCGTAGAATGGCAGCATTATAAAACATGGTTTGAACCCATTCATCCGGTTGAGTTGAAAGTGAACGTTTTGGTTATCCAGGTGCCAAGTCAGTTTTTTTATGAATACCTGGAAGAACACTATGTGAATTTATTGGCAAAAACTTTGCGTAGAATTTTAGGAAAAGATGCGCGACTTGAATACCGGATTATGGTAGACAGTGGCAATCAGCAAAACAAACCGTTAACCATGGATGTTCCCGCACATAGTTATAAGACGATCTCCAATAATGAAATGGATTTCCCCCTGATCATCAATAATCCGGTTAAAAATCCTTTTGTCATTCCGGGATTAAAGAAGATGCAGATCGATTCCCAGCTGAATCCGGTTTATACTTTTGAGGTATTTATTGAAGGTGACTGCAACCGGGTGGCGAGACGGGCAGGTAAAACGGTCGCTGAGAAACCGGGAGCCAATTCCTTTAATCCGCTGGTAATTTATGGAGGGGTGGGGCTTGGTAAAACTCATCTTGCTCAGGCAATAGGCAATGAAGTCCGGCGAACCCACCACAATAAAGTGGTTCTCTATGTCAGTTCCGAGAAATTCATCAACCAGTTTATCGATCATAGCCGTAATAACGCCATAAACGATTTCATCCACTTTTACCAGTTGGTGGATGTGCTGATCATTGATGATGTACAGTTTTTCAACCGGGCTGAGAAATCACAGGACGCCTTTTTTGCCATCTTCAACCACCTGCACCAAAGTGGCAAACAATTGATTCTCACATCGGATAAACCTCCGAAGGATCTGGAAGGCGTTCAGGAACGATTGCTGAGCCGCTTCCGCTGGGGCCTCAGCGCAGATCTGACCATCCCCGATTATGAAACCAGAATTGAAATTCTGGAGCGCAAGATGAAGAATGATGGCCTGGAAATGCCTAAAGAAGTTGTAAAATATCTCGCTTATAACATTAACAGCAATGTACGCGAACTGGAAGGAGCATTGATTTCCCTTCTGGCACAGTCTTCGCTTAACAAGAGGGAAATTGACCTGGAATTGTCGAAGAAAGTATTGAGAAATTTTGTCAAAACGAGCAGTAAGGAAATCACGATAGAAACCATTCAACGGATGGTTTGTGAGTACTTTGATCTCCCCTACGATAAACTTCTGCAAAAGACGAGGAAGCGTGAAATCGTGCAGGCCCGCCAGATAACTATGTTTCTGGCAAAAGCTTTCACAAAAAATTCATTAAAAACAATCGGGGAACATTTTGGCGGCAGGGATCATACTACGGTGATTCATTCCTGCCAGACTGTAAAGGACCTGATGGATACAGACAGCCTGTTTCGCGAAAATGTGACGGAGTTGCAGCAGAAGGTGCAGCTGGCAGCGATGTAAAGAAGTTAATAGTTAAGAGTTAACAGTGAAGGTCCATTATTTAAATGGGCTTTCGCTTTTTAAGAATATGGCGTTACGCGTTAGGCTCTTGGTTTTAAGCTTGCCAGATGGTTTGGATGAGGCTTTTTCTGATAAATTTTCCGTCTTAACATATATAACGCAGCAGATCTCTTTCTGTCTTTTTGAATGATATTATTGATGGCATGTAATAAATTCATAAGCCCTCCAGCATTTTATTGAGGAAATAATGTACCTGTGGTCCGAAAAAACTACAGAAAGCAATAGCGACTATATAACCTGAAATAAAACTGATAAATAAAAGCTTGATGGATATTGGCCGGGTATTTTCAATTACTGACGATATGAAGTTTTTCATATGTATGACAGGATTATTGGTATTTGTTAAACTCTGTTGAGTCTCAGTTTATTGTGTATAAATAAGAGTTTTTGTTTAACCTCCTGAAAATGCGGAAGGTTTATAATTAATCTTTATTTTTGCATCCCCTTAATTTGTTGACGGTTGACGGTTGACAGTTGACGGTATGGCTTTAAGCTTTGAGCTTTACGCCTTACGCTTAAATTGGAGAGGTGCCTGAGTGGCCGAAAGGGCCGGTTTGCTAAACCGTTATACGAGCTTAAACTTGTATCGAGGGTTCGAATCCCTCCCTCTCCGCAAAAGACATGAAACGCCCCGTTAGGGGCTTTTTTGTTTTCTCGAGCGTTGAAAGCTTGCTTTCAAAAGCGAGTGGAAATAAAAAAGAAGCGCGGAGGGTCGGCGTTTCATGTCTTTTGCCTGCCCCCTATATATGGATCACGAGGAGCGAAGCGACAAGTAATCCTTCTCACTATGCCTCATCTTTTTGGCCGGTTGTTTCAAATTGTTTTAACTTCAATCATTCATTTAAACCATTACAATCTTCCGATATGTTCGATCAAATATTAGAGCTGGTTAAGGAACAATTGAATGCCCATCCGCAAATCGCCGCCAATATTCCTCCCGAACAGGCTGATGACATTCACCGGGAAATTGCTACCCATATAACAAATGGTCTCCAGAATGCACAGCCTGCCCAATCAGATTCGGGTGGCATATTATCGCAATTGGAAAATAGTCTGGCCTCAGGGGGCTTGGCTGCAAGCGCTATTACGGGTGGATTGGTTGGCACACTCGCCGGTAAGTTTGGTTTGTCTCCCATGGTTACCGGAGCCATTGCCGCTGCCATACCCGGCCTTGTAAAAAAATACGAGAACAGAAATAATATCAACCCTGTCAATGCGTAATTCAGGTATTATATACTTTTTACTTGGAATTTATTCCATGATGATCAGCTGGTACTATAACCACTCAATTTTCTGGCTAATCATTCATTGGATCTTCTGGCCAATTTACCTGGTGTATGAATTACTCACAGGTCATCTTTCGCATAATATGTGGAGAGAAATTCCTATGTCCTACTTCAAATAATTGCAAATGCAGCTGAAGTCCCCCGTAAGCTATTCAAATATCAGATAAGCCGGGTGATCGTGACTTAATTTATCAAATAGGGGAATTGTGCCCTCTGATAAAGTCAGACTAAAAATATCATCGTCCTCGGTGGGGATGTACCATTCTCCATCTTTCATTTCCCTTAGAAATTTCACGCTATTGTAAAATATTTTCAGTCCGGAACTTTCATAAAAAGTGCTGTTTTTATTTTTGCAAAATCCGATCACTTCAATTTCCCGGGTTCTTAAATTTTCTGCCATATAACCCAGGAGATCTTTCCCATAACCTTTCAGTATTTCAACGGCAATAAAGCCTGCCAGTTCTGCAATCTGATATTCTTTTTCATCGATTTTAACCCTGAAATTAAAATTGATCCTGGCAACGCTCAGTATATTCGAAAGAGGATCGGTTAGTAAATGAAATTCAGATTTTCCAAAATGGTTTCTGAATTCTTCCGGCTGCATCTCAATCCATTCGGGCACATCCCAGTTATCAAGTATTGTTTTTATTTCGGCGTCAGAAAGTTCTCCCGGACTCTTAATCGCATAGGCCATATCTTTTGTTGATGACATTAACGTAAATTAGATTTTATTTTAAAAATAATACAATTATATGTTACCGGAAATCACCGACGAGTTCATGCAGCAGATGAGAGCTACTACAAAGAATTATACGCTGATGATCCTGAAACAGGGCCCGGAATTTGTTGTGCCGGGAGTCGAAAAAATTATCTGGGAACATGGACGCAGGAATTTTAGTTTGAGGGCCGCCGGGTTGTTATCCATCGTATGTCCCGTGAATGACGGAACAGGCGTATTCGGCGTCGGCATATTCAATACGGATATTCATGAAGCAAAAAAAATAATGGACGAAGATCCGGGCGTTGAGCAAAAGATATTTCTGTATGAATTGCATCCCTGCCGTAGTTTTCCGGGCGATCAACTGCCCTGATTAAAAAAACGTATTTTTAATAAACGTTCATTGTCTTCTCCCTGCAAATCACCTCTATGCAGAAGTGGCTGTCCATATGTTTTTTTCAATTAAGCCTGCTCTTTTGTTCAGGACAAACGCCAAACCAGTGTGAAGGTCCTTATGTAGAATATCGGAAAAATGATATCATTATTCGCGCCATGGATGTGAGTGGCAAAGTCCTGACTGATTCTTTTCCAGCCAGTGAAAAAGACAAGCATACCATAGAAGTTCATTTTTCCAATCACAGCGGCTGGGACTTTTCTGTACCCTTTCAGAAGAAATTAAAAACAGAGCCTTACAATTGGAGCAGAATAGACAGGATCATCGCTTTTTCTGATATAGAAGGAGAATTCGACGCTTTCAGAGGTCTTTTAATCGCCAACCAGGTGATTGATGAAAAATATCAATGGATATTTGGTAAGGGGCACCTCGTGATTTGCGGTGACCTTTTCGACCGTGGCAAGGATGTAGCCGCGGAACTCTGGCTATTGTATAAACTGGAAGGAGAAGCAAAAGAACAGGGCGGTTATGTACATGTGATACTGGGCAATCACGATATTATGAATCTGAGCGGGGATTTCCGGTATGTACAACCGAAATATTTCGAACGTGCCCGAAAGATGGGAACGGAATATCAATTCTTATACAGCTCCAGGACCGAGTTGGGCAGGTGGCTCCTGACGAAGAACCTGCTGGAGAGGATCAGTAACGGCTTATATCTGCATGGCGGCATTTCCCGTGAAGTACTGGATCTTCAATGGCCCATCTATAAGATAAATGCCGACTGCCGCGAATATTACGATAAACCCTTGGAGCCAGATAAATTCCCGGATAAGAATATGTGGAGAATATTTGACGGTGATTACTCGCCTTTCTGGTATCGCGGGTATTTTCTTGAACCCCGTGCCAGTCAGGGCCTGATTGATAGCACGCTTTCATTTTATCAGGTTGGGAAAATAATTGTCGGTCATGACATCATCGATTCAGTTTCCTCGTTTTATCAGGGCAAAGTAATTGGCATAGACGTGAACGAACATGAAGGTAACTCAGAAGGGCTACTGATTGAAGGCGCTGCCTATTACAAAATTGACCTGACAGGCAAAAAGTACCCTCTTCCATAGTCGGCAGGAACCATTTGTCGACGGAGACAGCTTCAACAACAGGATATCTCCGGTTGGCAGGGATATCTTATTCAACTAATTCTTGAAAACAACCTAATTTTAGTACAACATGAAAATCCTGGTTGTAGACGATGAAAGGGATGTCAAGGCCCTTTTTGAACAGCGTTTCCGTAGAGAAATACGGGACGGCGAAATGACTTTTGCCTTTGCTTATTCCGGCGAAGAAGCACTGGGATATCTCAATACAATCAAACATGAAGCCGTCCTGATATTGTCGGACATCAACATGCCCGGTATGAGCGGGCTCGAGTTGTTGAAACAAATCAAAACACATTTTGAAAAACCGCCACCAACCGTTATGATGATTACCGCCTTTGGTGATAATGAAAATTATCAGCAGGCCATGAAGCTGGGCGCGGATGACTTCTTAACAAAGCCCCTGAATTTTACTCACTTAAGAGAGAAACTTAAATCGGTAAAATGAGTACAAAGATGTTAGTGGTGGATGATGAAGTTGATTTGGAAGTTCTTATCAAACAAAAATTTCGCAGGCAGATAAGAAATAAGGAATTTGAATTTGTATTTGCCATGAATGGGGTGGATGCTCTCGCGAAATTAAAACTGTATGAAGATATTGATATCGTTCTGAGTGATATTAATATGCCTGAGATGGATGGCCTCACATTACTGTCGAAAATACCGGATGTCAGTCCGCTTGTAAAAACCGTTATCATTTCTGCTTATGGGGATATGGAAAATATCCGGTCTGCCATGAATAAGGGCGCTTATGACTTTATATGCAAACCGGTGAATTTCGAAGACCTCGAGGCAACGATTCTGAAAACGATCAGGCAGGTAGCGCAGACAAAAGATACTGTACGGGCCATTAAGGAAAATAATATCCTGAGGATGTACGTGGACGAAACGGTCCTAAAGTATATGAACCGTGAGGAGTTTGAGAAATCACTCATACTGAGTGATACGGTGGAAGCCACCGTTGTATTTATAGACATTTGCCATTTTACGACCATTACAGAAAATGAGAAGCCGGATTTCGTAGTATCGTTGCTGAACAGATATTTTGACGTCATGGTGAAAGAAATCTTGGCGCAAAATGGATATATTGATAAATTCATCGGAGATGCGATCATGGCCGTATTTCGCGGGGAATTTCACCTGGACAGGGCGATTGATGCCTGCCTGGCAGTCAGGAAGCAGATCGAGGGTCTTTCAGATAAAAATGAAAATGCTTCTTTTTCTCCGAAAGTTTCCATCGGCATTAACAGCGGGGAAATGATTTCCGGTAATATCGGATCTGAAAGCCTCCGTCGTTTTGATTTTACTGTAATCGGCGAAGTGGTAAACATGGCGCAGGCATTACAAACAGCGGCAGATGAGGGGCAAATGATCATTACCGAAGCGTCATATAAAAAAGTGCAGGAATCCTTCAGTTGCAGAAAGGTGGGCGAAATGAATTTAAAGAACAGGAAAGATCCGGTAACTGTATATGAAGTTTTGGGATAGAGTTATCTATTTTTAACAGATGCGTGCAAATAATATTGACCCGGAACGGCAGCATTCTTTCATCAGTTTGATGATGTGGGCGGTCAGCCTGTCCCGTCCTTATCTGAAATGGGTGGTTATTATACTCCTGGCCATGCTGGTGGAAGCCGTCATGAGTGTTGCAACGCCCTGGCCTCTTAAAATCATCATTGATGACGTCGTTGCACATGGCACACTTCCTCACTGGCTTCAATGGTTACATGTTATTGTTTCCGTACAGAGTAAAGTGACGCTGGCTGCTGTTGTCGCGTTGGGATTTGTGCTCATTGCCGCCATCGGATCACTGGCTGGTTATATCAATAGTTATTATAATGAAAACGTAGCACAGCATATTGCGAATGATCTCCGGAGGCGGATATACCATCACCTGCAGCACCTTTCTCTCTCTTACTACGACACCCACCAGACCGGTAAATTACTAAGTACGATTACTGCCGATGTTTCAACCATCCAGGATTTTGCTTCGTCCACTTTATTAACCATCCTCGTGGATGCCATGACCATTTGCGGAATGCTTATCCTGATGTTTTACCTGGATACCGGTTTTACTTTGGCAGCGCTGGCTGTAACTCCTTTTTTACTTCTTTTTGTCGTACGGTTTAAAAGGGTAATGAAAAAAGCGACCAGGGAGGTCCGGAAGGATCAGAGTAATATGCTGGTTGTTTTACAACAGGGACTTGAATCTATCCGGGCGGTCAATGCATTCGGGCGGCACGATTTGGAAGAAGATAAACTGAAACAGGTCAGTCAGGAAACGATGGACGCTGCCCTCAAAGCCAGGAGAGTAAAATCTGCACTTTCTCCCGTGGTAACAATTGTGGTTTCCCTTTGTATCGGGCTCGTGCTATGGCGCGGAACGGACCTTATTTTTGCAAAAACAATGACGGTTGGTGCGTTGACTGTTTTTATCTGGTATATGAACAGATTCTTTAGCCCTGTGCAGGACCTGGCTAAAATGACCAGTACCATTGCACAAGCTACGGTTGCGCTGGAAAGAATACAGTCAATCCTGGATACCAAACCGCTTATTCTTTATTCAAAAGGCAGGGAACCTGGTAAGCTGAAAGGGGATATAATATTTGACAGAGTCTTTTTTTCATATAATCCGAAATCCCCGATTCTGAATAACATTAATATCAAAATTAAATGTGGTCAGCGGGTAGGGATCGTCGGACCAACGGGCGGAGGCAAGTCTACGATCGTAAGCCTGATTGCAAGATTTTATGATCCGACGGGAGGACGGGTACTCATTGACGGAACAGATATTACCGATTTCCGGTTGGATAGTTTACGCGGGCAGATCGGATTTGTATTACAGGATACAGCTCTCTTTTATGGATCTGTCAGGGAGAATATCGCTTACGGTAGACCGAATGCCACCGAGGAAGAAATAATCCATGCAGCAAAACTTTCCAATGCACATGATTTTATTATGGAAATGCCTTTCGGTTACGATACGATAGTAGGAGAAAGGGGCGTTACGCTCTCGGGTGGCCAACGCCAGCGGATCGGAATAGCCAGAGCCGTCGTGCGGAATTCACCAATTCTGATCCTGGACGAACCTACGGCAGCTCTGGACACAGAGTCGGAAAAAGTGGTTATGGAAGCTTTGGAAAACCTGATGCAGGGAAGAACCGTTATCATCATCGCCCACCGCCTGTCCACAATCCGCGACGCGGATAAGATCATCGTTTTGAACAAGGGCATGATCATAGAAGAAGGTACTCATGATGAACTGATCGCAAGAGGTAAAATGTATTCCGACCTATGCAAAGTACAGGCATGGTCCGACCACTCGGCAAGTCAGACTGATATCCATATCAATTAAAGAAAAAAGGATATAATATAGGCAACCACCACACTGGCCGTGCCATACATAAATATATTATAAGAGGAACGTAACAGGCGAAACTTGCGACCCAGGATTTGCCCCTGTGCGTAGATGTCCCGGATCAGGTTATCATAGAGGAAATCACTATCGTCCATCATTTGTTTCATGCCATATTCAAAATCGATCAATGGCATTTTGAAGAAATTTCCAAAGAAAAGCAGATCCACTTTTTTATTTTGAACATCTTCCATGGTAAATTTCCCTTTCATCACCCCCGGTCTGGTGGCCAGCACGGAATAAATGATCGTAAAGACATTTACAAAAAGCAATAATACTGTTGGAATGAAGAGTTTTGGAATCAGTACAAACTTGCCGATAATCAAACCGATGCCCAGGGAAATCAAAATGGAATTTACAGAAATCATGATGAAGGCCTTGTTGTCAGCCATTACACTTAAATTCAGGTGATTTGAAGACGAATTCCTGAAAACGGTTTCCACTCCGCTGAGATGATGTTTGGATTTGTATTTCCAGTCTGGTGGATGTACAATATGCCGGGCTCGCGGATTATCCCGAAGCTGGTTTAGTTTGTTTTTCTTTTCCCCGTTGATTCTGGTCATTGCCATCAGGTTTTCCTCCCTGGTTTTATTCAGGAGCTCCTGGCAAAATGACGTCTGAAACTGATGGTTTTGGAGTAGTGAAAGAGTTCTGGATCTCCATACAACCCCCTTGATTTTTTCACCTGTCATGGCTTCTGTTTCCATGCGTCTGAGTTTGTTGTACTCGGAAAAATACGGCGTGCCCAGATAAAACGAAACTGCATCAGATACTATTTTTTCATTCAGCGTCACAGGTTGGCGCAAACCATTTGCTGCCAATATGCAATTTTTGACTTCTGCTTTTTCATCTTCATTCACTTCCAGGCCATCCAGCAGACCGTCAGAAAGGGTTGTCTTTTTAATTGCTCCGTTTTCTGAAGAAATCATTTCGAGGTCGTATAACCACAGGGCCGCACAAACGATAAAATAATTTTTATCATCCAGCCTGAAGTGGTCGTTCATCCTGTTCACAGATTCCAGCAAACGGCCCGTATGCGCCAGATTATGATAAAATAATCTGTCATCGGCTTTTTCCATATATAGCCGTATGGCCCGGGTAGATAATTTTATTAAGGATTCGGGATAAGACATATGCCAGGTTTCTGTATTAAACGGTATCGGTACATTCAATACAAAAGTGATTTTCAATTATCGGAAGCCGATCGGGAATAATTTGAAATGTAGGATATTTCTGTTTCTTTTCCAATACTTAAGATATTTGGTGTAACTTAATTATGAGATTACCCTTTTTATTTCTTTCACTATAACCATTATACCTAAACTACAATCCCAAAAAATGAAGCCGGTTTTATTTGCGGTCTGGCTGCTGAGCATAACCATTATGCAAATTGCAAATGGTCAGTCGACTGTCAAAGACAGAAATGCCTTTTTTAAAGATACTTCTTTGCTCAATGCAACCTTGGTGGTGAATATGTCAAAAATTCTCAACCACAACAATAAAAAGGGCTTTGACTTGACCGGCACGTTTATTACCACCCTGCCTGACGGAACGAAAGTGAACGACCAGATACTGGTGGAAAAAAGGGGGCATTTCAGAAATGACTTTTGTTATGTTCCCCCTGTAAAACTCATATTCAATTACAGGGATTCTGCCCGATTGAATTACCTGAAATCAATGAAGCTGGTAAGCGAATGTAAAGTGTCGCCGGAGCATGAGCAATTCTTATTTAAAGAATATCTTGTTTATAAAATCTATAATTTATTATCCAGTAAGAGTTTTCAGGTCAGGCTGCTGAATATAAAGTGGGAGGATACGGTTGGCAAGAAACAGAAAATTATTAACGATTATGGATTTCTCCTCGAGGATCTGAAAGATGTTGCCACCCGTAATAACTGTACTGAATGGAAAAAGAACAAACTCAGTACCGAGCAGACAGACAGACGTCAGATGACTATGGTGGCGATTTTCGAATATATGATCGGAAATACTGACTGGGCTGTTACGGTGGATCACAACATCAGACTGATTCAGTCCAGGGATGACACCTTGACCAGGCCATATGTGGTGCCATATGATTTTGATTATTCGGGGCTGGTGAATACATACTATTCAGTACCGGATGAGAAACTCGAGATTGAATCTGTCACACAACGCGTTTACCGTGGATTTCCCCGTACAATGCCTGAACTGCAATCGGTACTTGATACATTCAGAAAGCAGAAAAATAATATCTATGATCTGATCAATAACTTCAACTACCTGACAGCAAGAAACAAAAAAGAAATGATCGGCTTCCTTTCCGATTTTTTCGTAATGATAGAAAACCCAAAACAGGTTAAGACAGCTTTTATTGACAAGGCAAGACTGGAATAAGAGAGTAAAATCTTGCTTACGCTATGGCGAAACAATTTACCCTTCACTAATCGTCATATTTCACTGTAGCATTTTATTAACAACCGCCCCGGGACATATCTTCCAAATAAATCGTTAATATTTTTTTACGGGAACCTTCACCTCCGTTTAACATAGCTCAGGCAACGATTGCATGAACGTCGGCGTAAATCGATGGAACGCTATTTGGTATCAATAAAAAAATTATCCGGCTGCATGCAAGAAATTCTACCTGTTTGATACAGTGAATGAAAAACAATTTTTAATCCAATTTAAAGACTCGTTATGCGTAAAGCCATTCTTTCAGGTAGTTTCATACTACTGATTTCAGCGTTATTTTTTTCTATCCTGTCCTGCAATAAGGAGATGTCGGCGACTGGCAATGCAGGCAGTTCAGGAACTGCAACCACGGCAACGTCCCCGACAATTTCGGTTGCATCGGATTCGTCAGGTACCGATTCTGTTTATATTCTCCAGCCTTGTAGCAGGGGATATTTCCGGGATTCCATATCATCATCTTCATTGCCGGATTCAATATTAAATTATCTCACAAACAATTATTCAGGTTATCAATTCAGAAAAGCGTTTGTAATTAAAGACAGTGCCGGAGATGTGGGCGGTTATGTAGTAATTATTGGTTATAATGGCAAGCCGGTCGGGTTATTATTTGATGCCAACGGTACATTTCAAGTCGTGCTGGAACAGCGTGAACGCGGAGATATCAATGGCGTAGGCTGGCATCACGGCGGTCGGTTCGATGACCGGGACGGGATGCACCGCGATACGCTGGCCATTTCGTCCCTCCCATCAGCTGTTGCTTCTTATTTCAGTACAAACTATCCATCAGATACTTTGTTACGTGCATTCCGAAATCGGGATAGCAGTATGCTGGTTATTTCAAAGGACGATGGATTATTCGCGAATTTGTTTAATTCGGACGGAGTTTTTATTAAAAGAGTAACTCTGGGCCCTCAGGAAATCAAATTCACTCCACTCCAAATACAGAATATCATGCAAGATTCGCTGCCATCTGCTGACCAGGCCTATCTCGAAAAAGCATATCCGGATTATGTATTCGAAACGGCTCTTTCAGTATCGCTTAACAATCAGCTTTTGCGGTATGGAGTTCTTCTGGATGCAAACAACACCAAGTATGTCATTTGGTTTGATGCTTCCGGCAATGTGGTGGCTACTGTGACGGTGTGGTAGGGATCATAGTACCGCCGGTCATAATTCCGCTTAAGAAGAGACGGATTTTAGTACATTCAGGAGATAGCTGACCATGTAAGGCTATCTCCTGAAATGTTATTTTAAATGAAAGCGTCTACTAACTGGGCCTCAATTTTATTTATTTAATTCTTCTACAAGATTAGCTAAAAAGGATTCAGTAACGACATCATACCGGTGATCTTTGAAATACTTATTTACAGCGTGATTTTGCGATCCAAATGTTTTTTTGATTGATTTTTTGTTCAGCTCAAAAATAGCCCATTCTTCTTTTCTTTCATCTACCATATAATATGTTTCGATATCCTGGTATTCATCATAATCCTTGCCATCCGTAATATATCCGTTTGTCTTTTGATTTGCGTTGATAAAAATATTCTTGAATAATTTATAACAGGAAAATTTTGATCCCTTATTGATGACCTGAAAAAATTCGTTGGAATTTATAAGCGGTACCCGCATGAAAATATATCCTCCTTTGTCCAGTTTAAGACAGAAGGAGTTAACCAGTTCCCTGTCCACCGCAATGGGTGATTCCTTTTCTTTTTTTAACAGGAGGTTGCCGGTAACTTTATCATAATTATACAGGTATTCTTTTTTATTAATTATTCCGTATGACTTACTGATCACCAGCCCCGGCACATATATGGGAATCAGAAATGGCGAACCGCGTGTTGCTTCTTTATGGTATACGGAGGGCAGGAATTTGTCATAACTGCTGTTGTCCTGTTCATAAACTCCCGGATTAGCAAGTATAGGTATGACTAGCCTGTGTTCTTCTCCCAAATGAGAAATGGTATTTTTTTCAATTTCGGCAATGTGCAGGGCGAAGGTATCGGCAGAAACATAGTCTACCATTAGTCTGAATACAAAAGAGTCCAGGCTGACGGCAACACGTTTTGATGTATCATTTTTTAACTGGGCACGGGAAGATTCGATCAAAAGCAGAATAATAGAAATCGAAAGGAGAAGCTTAGATTTCATAAACAAGCAGTTACCTTAAAATTAATCAATTTGCCTGGTTTTGCTGCTATTATTATCCATTTCCCGGTCAGCTGGAATTTTCCTTATAAAATTGCCGATCTGTATTAAATTACAAAAAACATTATATTAAAAACAAAGCCATGAAATGCCTGCTCTTTGGCCTTTTACTATGCGGTTTTTCTTCCACTGCACAAATAAACATCATACCGCAACCTGCATCGGTTAAATATTCAGGAGTTAGCGGAAAATTTTCTCTGAGGCCAGACACCAAAATAGTCATGGAGGGAAGTGGTCTCGAAAATTCAATCGATTTCCTGAACAGCTATTTGAATACATATTATGGTTTTGGATTGGAAACCGCTTCCGTGTCAAAAGGTAATAATAATCTGACGCTGAATTTTGAAAGAATGGATGATTCGATACCGGGCGCATACCATTTGACTGTGGACAGGAAAGGAATCTATATTGCCGGAGATAATGAAACCGGCGTTTTCTACGCTATACAATCGCTGATTCAATTGCTTCCGATGCCTTCCGGCAGAAAAGAACTTGCCGTTCCGTATGTTGAAATAAGTGACAGGCCACGGTTTGCTTATCGCGGGCTGATGCTGGATGTTGGTCGTCATATCATGCCGGTTCCTTTCATAAAAAAATTCATTGACTATCTCGCGATGCATAAAATGAATGAATTCCATTGGCATTTGACAGAAGATCAGGGGTGGCGCATTGAGATAAAAAAATATCCCCGCCTTACCGAAGTCGGCGCCTGGCGCGACGGCACTGTGATAGGAAAAAGGCCATGGAAGGGAAACGACAATATTCGATATGGAGGTTTTTATACCCAGGACCAGATCAGAGAGGTTGTTGCTTATGCATCCAGGCGATACATCACCGTCATTCCTGAAATAGAAATGCCCGGACATGGAAGTGCCGCCATCGCCGCTTATCCATGGCTCAGTTGTTTCCCGAACGAAAAAACAAATATTCCCGACAGCCTGCTCTCTGATGAAGGTAAAAGATCAAATGGTAAACTGGTGTATGAAAAATGGGGTGTGGCCGAAGATGTATTCTGCGCAGGAAATGACAGCGTTTTTGGATTTCTGCAGGATGTAATTGATGAAATCATTCCATTGTTTCCTTCACAATATATACACGTCGGAGGTGATGAATGTCCGAAAACAAATTGGAAAAGATGTCCGCGCTGCCAAAAAAGGATCCGGGATCTCGGTCTGAAAGATGAACACGAGTTGCAAAGTTATTTCATACAGAGAATGGAAAAATACATAAACAGTAAAGGGAAAACGCTGATAGGCTGGGATGAAATTCTGGAAGGCGGGCTTGCGCCGAATGCCGTAGTAATGAGCTGGCGGGGAGAAAAGGGAGGCATTGAAGCCGCAAAACAGAAACATACGGTCATTATGACCCCGACCACCTACGTTTATCTTGATTATTCACAAACCAAACATGAGGACTCCCTCGTCATCGGTGGCTACCTGCCCCTGGAAAAGGTTTACCAATATGAACCCGTTCCGCCGGTATTATCGGATGCTGATGGCCGGTATATCCTGGGCGCTCAGGCCAATATCTGGACAGAATACATGACCAGCCCGTCTAAAATAGAATATATGATGTTCCCGAGAGTTGATGCGCTTAGTGAAGTGCTGTGGAGTTCAAAGTCGGCCAAAAACTGGATGGACTTCAAAAAGAGATTGCCTTTCCAGTTTGAACGGTACAATCTTTGGGCAACACATTATTTTAGTGATTCCACGGAGTACGACATACATTGAGAAAATAATACAGAAAAGATTTTTCTCAGGATTCCGCTTTTGATTTCTCTTTAAAAAGGGTAAATGAATATTTTTTACCGGTCGTTGCTGCTGCCAGTGACACAAGGGTTGTTGTATCCACCAGACTCTTATTACTGTTGGTATTAAAAACATAGGTTGAGTCGGATCCACCAGCTGTATTTCTTCTGTTTTCAGGAACCGGATTGAAGGAGTTCTTTTTCATTTCCCGGGAAAGTACCGCATAGTCTTTTTCATTGGCTCCCTGCAAACGTATGGATGTGATGAATTTTGGCATATGAAAGGTTTTAAATGATGAGAAGCGGGTACAAATGTAGCGAGTTGTTATTATCTCATCATAAACCGAATGCAAATTTTTCGTGAATACGGTGACTGGATAGCGCGAAATAGGGTTATTTTGGTATTACTAAATAAAATCCTGTCATGAAAAAGATGATTTTCGTTCTGATCATTTCACTTCTTGTGATAGAAGCATCATCACAGGTATCCGTGAAAAATCTTCGCCTGGAGAACCGGATCAATCCGGTCGGCATGGATGTTCAAACACCAAGATTCAGTTGGCAGCTCCTTTCCGTCAGAAGAAATCTCATACAAACGGCCTACGAAATTCGTGTAACGGATAAGTCAGGAAAATCGACCATCTGGAACAGTGGCAAACAGGCATCTGATCAATCCATATATATTCCTTATGCCGGACGGCCGTTACAGTCCGCAATGACATATTATTGGCAGGTAAGAGTCTGGGACAATCAGGGGAATATGTCAGACTGGAGCGAACGGGCCTTTTGGCAAATGGGACTATTGCTGAGTGAAGACTGGAAGGCAAAATGGATTGAATCGGGATCTTCCGCCGATAGCGTAAACGGGCCCGCCCTGCTGTTCAGGAAGTCTTTTCTGATAAAGAAGAAAATAATTTCAGCCACTGCATTTGTTACGGCTCACGGAATGTACGAAGCCTCATTAAATGGGAGAAAAATCGGGGAGGCTTACTTAACACCGGGCTGGACGAGCTATAACAAGCGGCTTCAGTATCAGGCATACGATATCACTGATTTGATTACAAATGGAGAAAACGTGATAGGAACGATAGTAGGCAGCGGATGGTATAGAACTCCGCTGGCATGGAATGATAATAAGAATCTGTATGGAAAAAAACTCGGCCTGCTTCTTCAGGTAAATATTACTTATTCGGATGGTAGTCAGGAGACGGTCCTTTCTGACAACAGCTGGAAGACGACGGACAGCGGACCCATACGGTTTTCGGAGATTTATAACGGAGAAATATTTGATGCACGTCAGGAGATCCCGGACTGGAATAAGGCGGGCTTTGATGATCATTCCTGGAAGCCGGTTACAGAAAAGGACTATATAAAATCAAATCTGATCGGTACCTATAACGAGCCTGTTTTAAAACATGAGTCTTTTCATCCCGTGAGAATTTTTAAATCAGCAAAGGGGGAACAGATCATAGATTTCGGTCAGAATCTGGTGGGATGGGCCCGGTTACGCGTTTTGGGAAAGGCAGGCGACGAAATAATCGTTGAACACGCAGAAGTGCTGGACAAGTACGGGAATTTTTATACTGAAAATTTACGCGCCGCCAAAGCCACTGACACCTACATCTTACGTGGTAAAGGTGAAGAAATTTTTGAGCCACATTTCACTTTCCATGGATTTCGGTATTTGAGGGTCAAAGGATTTCCGGGTGAGATTAAACCGGAAAATATCACCGCTGTCACCTTGTATTCCAACATGACTCCTTCCGGACAATTTAAATGTTCGAATCCTATGTTGAACCAGTTACAGCATAATATTCAATGGGGGCAACGTGGTAATTTTCTCGACGTACCCACAGATTGCCCGCAACGGGACGAACGGCTGGGGTGGACTGGCGACGCGCAGGCTTTTTCGAGAACGGCCTGTTTTAATATGGATGTACATAATTTTTTCTCCAAATGGATGAAGGATGTAGCTGCGGATCAATCCGGTGACGGAAGGGTTCCTTTTGTGGTTCCGAATGTACTGGGACCGATGGCAGGCGGGTCAGCCGGTTGGTCAGACGTATCTACCATCATACCATGGAATATCTGGCTTGCTTATGGAGATCGCAAAATTCTGGAGGACCAATACCAAAGCATGAAGGGATGGGTTGGTTTCATGCAAAACCACAGTACCGATCATTTGTGGAACACCGGGTTTCATTTTGGAGACTGGCTGTTCTACCGGCCTGCGGATGATAATGATGGACGTTCAGCCGTTACAGACAAATATTTAATTGCCCAATGCTTTTTTGCACACTCTGTCCAACTGCTGGTCAATGCGGCAAAAGTTTTAAATAAACAGGATGATGTTCAAAAATATTCAGATTTGCTACAGCAGGTAAAAGATGCATTTCTGAAGGAATATATGACATCTTCCGGCCGCCTTGTATCCGGTACGCAAACTGCCTATGTGCTGGCCCTTCAATTTGATATGTTGCCGGATTCCCTGAGAGCGCAGGCTGCGAAGCGTCTGGTGAATAATATTCAGGATTACGATAATCATCTGACAACAGGTTTTCTTGGAACGCCCTATCTATGCGAAGTGCTGACACGTTTTGGATATGATACCGTGGCATTTAAACTGTTGTTACAGGAATCATATCCTTCATGGTTATATCCTGTTAAAATGGGGGCCACTACTATATGGGAACGATGGGATGGACAAAAGCCCGATAGCAGTTTTCAAACGCCCGGCATGAATTCATTTAATCACTACGCTTACGGTGCAATTGGGGACTGGATGTACCGGAATATTACGGGGCTCGATACTTATGACGAAGGCGCAGGGTATAAAAAGATCAGAATCCTTCCACATACCGGTGGAAATCTGAATTATGCTGGTGCTGAACTGGAAACCGGATATGGTAAATTAAGTGTGAATTGGAAAGTGGATAACGGAAACTTCACAATGGATGTTGAAATTCCTTCCAATACCACGGCTGCGATTTTTATTCCGGCGGTCACTGCGTCTTCCATTTCAGAAAATGGGAAACCTTTATCAGGCGAAAAAGAAATTGTAGTAAAAGGCAAGCAGGGAAACTATATAGAATTACAAACCGGCTCAGGTTCCTATCATTTCTCGACAGAAACGGTAAAATAAATCCCTGACAGAGCCCGCAGGCAAACCCGATTCAATGAGTTTCGTTCACCGGTCCGGACTCAGGAATTCGGATGCCGGCATATTTTCCAATATTCGAAAATGATTCTCAGCTCATTCTTTATTTCCTTCATACTCTGACCCTTCAGGAAAAACCCCTGAACGGTTAAATGCAAATATGCCTCATTGACATATTTTTTTTCGGCAGAAGTACTGTAAAAAATAAATGGAATGGATTTCTTTTTCAATTTCTCGTTATGGTCCAGTTTATTTTTCAGTTCAAGTCCGCTCATGCCGGGCAGGTTCACATCACTGATGATGATAAAGGGCTGCTCTTCATTGCTATCCAGGAAATGATAGGCATCAGCCGGTTTAGTAAATGAAATCAAACGATTGGGAATATCGAGATCCTTTAAAACTTCGCTAAATATGATTGCATCGTCTTCATCGTCTTCCACAAGTACAATAGGGCCTGTAATCATTATCAATTATTTATTCTGTTGAAGATAACATATTCATTTCTGTTATATGCACCATTTAAAGATGAAAAACCCACAGACAGCAAATTTAAAAAAAAAGTTTGCGTAAGTAAATACTTACATATATATTTGTAAGCAATTACTTACATAATAATGATGAGACGAGATGTATTCCAGGCCATAGCAGATCCCAACAGAAGGGCCATATTGGGACGATTATCGGGCAGTCCGTTAAATTTGAACCAGGTGGCCGGGCATTTTAATATCAGCCGGTCCGCAGTATCTCAACACATGAAAATTTTGACAGAATGCGGATTGGTTGTGATTAAACAAAATGGAAGAGAAAGGTTTTGTGAAGCGAAGTTTGAAAAGCTGGATGAAGTAACCACCTGGATCGGTCAATACCGGAATTTCTGGCTGGGCAAATTCGATGCCATGGATATGGCATTACAAAAGATGAAATCTAAAAATAAAAAACATGGAACTAAAAAATGAAGTCCTGGAAAATCGGGACCTTGTCATTACACGCATCTTTGATGCGCCCCGCAATCTGGTTTTTAAAATGTGGACCGACAGCAAGCTGGTTGCGACCTGGTGGGGGCCCAAAGGATTTACAAATCCAGTTTGTAAGCTGGACTCAAAAGAAAATGGCGCAATCCGTATCGTTATGCAGGGACCCGATGGAACGCGCTATCCGGTCAGCGGCCTGTTCCGGGAAATAAAGGAACCGGAAAGACTGGTTTTTATTACCCGCAAAGAAGATACAGAAGGCAATATGGAACTGGAGATAGAAAACACGGTCAGCTTTCTTGAAGAAGGTGAAAAGACAAGGATATTATTTAAGGCCGTTATTTTGAAAACAACACCTGAAGGAACTGAGGCTTGTAAGGGAATGAGCATGGGCTGGAATCAGAGCCTGGACCGCCTGGCAGAGAGTCTTGATAAATTTTCAGTTTAAATTTTTTGCATCATGTTTACTGCCATATCAAAGGACGGAACAACTGTTGCGTACGATAAAAAGGGCCGGGGATTTCCTGTAATTTTAGTTGACGGGGCACTGTGCAGCAGGGAAATGGGTCCCATGCCGGCATTGTCTGAATTATTGAGCCCGGAATTTACGGTCATCCATTATGACCGACGTGGCCGAAACGATAGTGGTGATACAGCGCCGTATTCGGTGGAAAAGGAAATTGAGGATATTGACGCGTTGATCAAAACGGCAGGAGGAGAGGCAGATTTATTTGGAATTTCTTCGGGCGCTATGCTTGCAATGACCGCTGTTTCCAGAGGACTCTCTGTCAGGAAGCTGGCAATATATGAACCTCCTTTTTCTGTTGATAAAAATGCTCACATTACACCTGCCGATTCAGAGGCAAAATTGAAAAAATTGATCTCTGATAATAACCGATCAGGCGCCCTGACATTTTTCATGAAAGATATGGTTGGACTGCCTGCTATTTTTGCTTATGTCATGAGAATATTTCCGGTTTGGTCCAAGCTTAAAAGAGTTGCGCATACATTACCTTATGACGCAGCCGTGATGGGAGATTTCACTCTGCCCAGGGGTATGATCAGTTCAATCAAAATTCCAACACTCGTGGCTGGCGGTGAAAAAAGTCCGCAGGGTCTCAAAAGCGCTGTTCGGGCCGTGGCCGGAATCATACCGAATCATAAATCTGAAGAACTGAAAGGTCAGACACATAATGTATCTCCCAAAGTGCTGGCACCTGTATTAATTAATTTTTTCAAAAACTGACACCAATACTTTATGGATTTTATTTCTAATGCTTTACGCTTTACGCCTTCAGCTTTTACCACCTATAGCAAACAGCATTAATGTTCATGCCTGCACCTACTGAAGCGAATAGAATAATGTCACCGGTTGATAGTGTATGCTCCGGAAACTGGTTTCTTCGTACCAGGTCAAGCAAGGTTGGGATCGTCGCCACTGAACTATTGCCGAGCCAGCTGATGCTCATCGGCATAATATCAGGAGGCTGATCATCGACTCCGTAAAGAAGGAACAATTTCTTTACGATGGCATCATCCATTTTTTCATTCGCCTGGTGTATGAATATTTTCTTTATATCACGGATGGAAATTCCGGCTTTGTCAATGCAGGTCTTCATGGCTTCGGGCACATGCTTTAAGGCATATTCGTAAACCTTTCTGCCTTTCATTTTCAGATATCGTATACGGGGGTTGCTGTCCGGGTAAAATGATTTACCCATATTGATATAGTCGAATTCTTCCACGCTGTGCGTCTGGGCAGTAAATGACATAATACCCGATGAATTTTCATCACCTTCTTTTTTTTCCAGCACTACAGCGCCGGCACCATCACTGAAAATCATACTGTCTCTGTCAAACATATCAATCACACGGCTCAGTGTTTCTGTACCGATGATCAATGCCTTATTCGCCATACCTGACTTAAAAAAAGCATCTGCCTGGATCAGGCCCTGAAGCCATCCGGGACATCCAAACAATATATCGTATGCTATGCAAGCCGGGTTTCGGATACCCAACGCATGTTTCAACTGACTGGCCAGAGAAGGTACAGCGGCGGTTTGAATAGTATCCTTAATTACGTTTCCGAAATTATGTGCAACGATCAGCTGATCCAGTGTTTCAGGATCCACACCTGCGTCTTCGATTGCTTTTTTCGCTGCTTCGTATCCTATATTGGAAGCATTCAGATCATCCGTTGTATATCGCCGTTCTTCGATACCTGTGATCTTTTTAAACTTATTAACGACTTCAGAAGGGTCAACCGGCAATGGTAAACCTTCAGCCGTAAAAAATTCATGCTCTGCAAAATCCTGATTGCTTTGTACAAAAGGAGGAATGTAGGATCCAGAGCCTGTAATAACCGAACGAATCATGCTGTAGTACATTATTTGAAGGGAGCCATCCGCCGTCAGGCGAATACCGGCTTTACAAACGCCCTTAAATTTAAGTGGTATTGCAGTAAAAATAAAATCTTCATTTGGAAATTGCAACGCCTACAAAGGAATCCGCTGTGCCATAATACAGTAACCATTTTCCTTTATAATAAACCAAACCCTCGGCAAAGGTTGTCCCTGCTGTATACTGGCCGCTTATTTCATAAGGCAGCGTGGGTCTCAAAAAAGGACCGTCAGAACGGATGAGAATGGTTTGTAAATCTTTTGGATCAAAAAAAACTCTGCCGGTTGAATAAGTCCCCTGTGGCAGAGAAGGGTCAGCTTCTTTTGAATTATTCGCATTTTTGCCATTATAGATCAGCATGACACCCCGATCGGTTACTAGTGCCGGAGGACCACATTCGTCCAGATCACTGTCAAAATAATGGGGCCTGGTTTCCATTGTCTTTTTAAGAGAACCTGCCTTATCCAGAACGGGATACCAATCATACAGGTTTTCCGACCATGCAAGGTTCACAAAACGTTCTCCCCAATACATCCAGTACTTACCTGCAATTTTTGCAAGCACAATTTTATTATCTACCAATTTTGTTATCATGGATGCTGACTTGCTGGCGACGTCCAAAAACTTATGGTTATATGCTTTATCGAAAGCGGGTCCTTTTTTCTCCCAATGGAAAAGATCTTTTGAAAACGCAATCGATAAACGGGGTATTTTATAATCCCAGGAAGTATAAGCAAGTACATATAGACCCTCCTCTGTTTGAACAATGCGTGGATCTTCACAGCCTCCGGGATAATCAAATTGCTGAAAACCATCTTTTGCGGGATAAAGAACAGGATCCCTGAATGAATTGAAATGTATGCCGTCCAGGCTGGCAGATATACCGATACGTGAAGTACGGGCTCCGAGCTTCGCGGCCGGATTGTCCTCGCAACGCGATAAAACATAAATCGTATCATTCCGGACGATGGCCGCCGGGTTGAACACATCCGCTTTTTTCCAGTGCACGATTTCATTTTTCAGGGAATCAAAAAAAACGGCCGTCGAATCGTGACTCAACACCGGTTCAGTTACAGGTTTATAAAATGAAGAGAGGGCATCAAATACATTTGGTTTTTCTTGGCATGCGACAAAAAAAATAAGAAAAGCCAGGTAAATCTTTTTTTTCATTTTAGCAGATTGGCGCTGAATAAATTGAGCATCCCGGTCATGCTAACGAATTACCTTTGTTCTAAAATGAACCAGTCAGCATGGTAAGAATGGGTGAATATAATCTGCTTAAAGTTATCAAAGTAAAGGATATGGGAGTTTTCATGGATAATGGAGAAGAAGGTATTTTGATGCCCAAACGATTTGTGCCCCCGGGAACCCGGGTAGGCGATCAATTGAATGTGTTTTTATATCATGACGGAGAGGGCCGACCGATCGCAACCACACAAAAACCCCTGGGTGTGTTAGGCGATATCGTAAAGCTCAGGGCCGTCAGCATCACACCGCAGGGTGCTTTTCTGGACTGGGGACTGATGAAGGACCTTTTTATTCCGAAATCCGGTATGATTAGTTTTATGCGGCCCATGGGGGAATACCTGGTAAAAATTGTAATGGATGAACAAACGGGCAGGGTAGCTGCAACAGAAAAACTGGAAAGGTTTCTGTCGAATGAGACCCTTACAGTCACCGAAAAGGAAGAAGTAGATCTCCTGGTCTATCGGAAAACGGACATTGGTTATGAGATGATCATCAATAACCGGCATAAAGGGATGCTGCATGCAAATGAGATATACCGGCCGATAGAAATCGGGGACCGGTTTCAGGGTTTTGTAAAAAAAATTCTTCCGGAAAACAAAATAGATGTCGCAGCAGGAAAACCCGGATATCAACGCGTAGAAAATGAATCAGAAAAGATACTGAGATTGTTGACTGAAAACAACGGATATCTTCCATACCACGACAAGTCGTCTCCCGAAGAAATTTATGAATTCTTCCATATCAGCAAAAAAACGTTTAAAATGACGACGGGCAATTTATATAAACAGAAAAAGATTGTCTTCACTGACACAGGAATCAAGCTTTTGTAGTGTGGTAAGTATGAAAAGGGTAAGAAATGTAGGAATTCAAAATGGAGAAAACAAATGGTAGTGTACCAATGTTTTTTTTCACACTATCATTTCCTTTCTCAACTTCCATCTTACTACATTTCCCACCCTTTCACATTCACCACACTACGTAGTTATGCTTGAGTGAGATATTGCGTATATACATACCCCTCCTTGCCACTATCCGTACGGATCAGGCTCTACTGATCATTTGCTATACTGACCACAGTTACAATTTCATTGTGCGCTGCTTTCCCGGCAATCTGCTGGTCTGTCCCCGGGCCCTTCCTGATATTCAGGTTAGAAGACTGAGTGGTTACTTTGGCCTTGGTTCCTGTAGCAGCCGAAGGATCAATATTTAATATCAGATCTCCGGCACGGAAATCCGGATCTATTTTATTATAGATATTCCAGAGATTATCTTTACGCATAAAGCATTCAAGTCGGTCAAACGAACTTGCACGTATAATTCACAATAGTTCGTATTACACGACCAAATGCAAGTATTAAAAAAAGCCTTTCGCTTTACGCTTTACGCTTTACGCTTTAAGCTTAATAGATTGTTCCGTTTAAGAAATCATTTCTGAATTTCCCGGATGGATCATAAGTTGCTGCCAGTTTTTTAAAATCCGAAAGTTTTTCATAACGGGATTCCAATGTGGATGCTGACATAGTGAATAGCTTGCCCCAATGAGGCCTTGCATTAAAAGGAGAGAGTTCTTTTTCTATCAGGGGCAATAATTTTTTAACTTCATCCCATTCCTGTTTCCAGGTAAAGTGTATGGTTACTGAATCCTGGTTCCTGCAGGGACTTAGCCAGAGGCTGTCCGCCGCGATGGTTCGGATTTCTGTAATAAATAAATGTGGTCCGATTTGTTTGCCCATTTTTTGAATGGCCAGAATGGCTTCCACGGCATTTTTTTGCGGAATAAAATATTCAGATTGTAATTCCTTGCCACTGCTGGGTGTGAAACCCATTTTAAAATGGGGAAGTCTTTCATACCATGGTCCGGGCTTGCCCATTTGTTCAGTACAGTTTTCAGCCGAAAGTTCAATAATGGGATGAAGATCTTTTATGGCCGCTTTGGCACCATAAAATTCCGCCATGCCTCGATATGCTATTTCAGGATTCACTTTATCCTTTATCCACACCTCATTGATGGATTCAGTTTGCCAATCTGTGAAGAGACTGACACTGTAACCGGCGGAAACAATTTCCAGGAAATGATTTTTCAATTGATCCAAAGGAAGTTTTACAAAAACCTGCTGCCGCATATTATATGTCGGTTCTACAGAAAGCGTTAACTGGGTAATATATCCCAAAGCACCCAGGCCAACAACTGCTCCGTTAAAAAGATCTCCATCTTTTTCTCTGGACAGTTTTATAACGGAACCATCCGCAATTACAATTTCCATTGCGCGAACCTGTGTGGAGAGATTGCCGTTCTTCACGCCTGATCCATGAGTAGCCGTGGTGATACTGCCGGCAACAGAAATATGTGGAAGAGAGGCCAGATTATGAAGGGCAAATCCTTTTTTATCCAGGTAAGGAGCCAGCTCCCCGTATTTTATTCCGCCTTCCACGGTTACTGTATTGTTGACCGTATCAAGTGACAGAATATTATTCAGACTATTGGACGAAATCAGATTGTATTTACTGTCAGCAATATCATTGAAACAATGCCTCGTACCCAGGGCGCGCAGTCTATCTGTTTTTTTTACGAGTGACTGAACTTCTGAAGCTGTTTTGGGATAAAAAACATTGTTCGTACTGAATGTCAGGTTTCCTGCCCAATTCTGTAGTCTGGCCTGTCCGGTGATACCCGAAAATGGTGAAAGCAGCGGGGCTGCGGCAAAAGCAGAACTCAATTTGATAAACGTTTTTCTATGCATGATTAAAATATAATCGGTTTTTTCATATCAATCCTGCCTGCCAGTGATTATGGAGCAGGATGTACTTCCACCCGCCAATCATTTCCACTTGCTACTGAATATGTCTTTGCAAAGTCACCCTGATTCAATGCAAAAGATAGTTGAAGCAAGCTGTTCAGATAAGCGAGTGGTTTACCTTTATCTACCGCACCAAATGTCTGGCAATAAGGCATATCACCGGAATAAACTTTATCGTTCCCGTGAAAAATGTCAACATGCAATGGATCTCCGTATTTAATATGGAGCTGGTTGAAAAGCGGACCTCCGATATTCGTCCATATATTACCATATTGTACATCCAGTATCGAAATGGTTCCTTTCAATACATTTCCTTCTTTTACCGCCTCCTGATAAGGAATTTGAACCACTTCATTGGGAAGCTTCATGCCGACCTGCTCGTATGTGATTACACCGGCAGCCAGGCGTGCAGCCGTGTATGCATATACATCACGTCCATGAAACGTATATGATTCCTGTGAATTCTTTCGTCTGTTTAAAACTTCATCTATTTGTCTCACTTCCGAAATACCCTGAGAGGAAGCAATGAGTGTTAGAGTCCCATTATCAGGCGTTACAATATATTGTCCTGTTTTTGTTTTGAGTACAACCGATTTGCGCGTGGTTCCAACTCCGGGATCAACAACGGAAACAAATACGGTGCCGGCGGGCCAGTAAGGCACGGTCTGTTCGAGCCGGTACGCGGCTTCCCATATATTGTAGGCGGGTATTTCATGTGTCAGGTCAAATAATTTCAGATCGGCTGAAACGCCCATAGCCACTCCCTTCATAGCTGAAACCGCACCATCCTTCAAGCCGAAATCAGACTGAAATACGACAATTTTATTTTGCCCGGAAACAAATGAACAGATCAGAAACGAAACCATAAAGGCTAAAAAGATCTTGCGCATGGTGAAGTATTTTCAATTCAATATACGTTAAGAAACTTGCTATTTGTCTTTAGCCCAAAAGAATCCGCAAAATATTGAGAGGGAATTTTATTTCAGCGATTCACCCGCGTATTGCGTAGCAGCAGCCACATGACCTGTCCTGGGATTTTGTAAAAACGCAATCACAGAACAGTCGGATAACTGCAGGCCGACAGGAATATTTAAAAATGCTGTATTTGATCCACTGTTCAATGGTAAAGATTGAAAATCCCTGACAGTAAAATAATGGTTCAGAGTCTGACCTTTATTTTCTCCTCTTTGAATATGGTCCTTCGTAAAATTCTGCACCAGAGCAAGAAATATTTTGAGTTCGGGATTTGGATTCGTTGTCCATAATACCGCTATTTGATTTTTACCTCCCGGCTGAACTTTTATTTGTAATTCAGTTTTAGGTATTTCATTCAGGTCATTTTCAATAGTCGTTCTTAATTTTGCTTCATCACTACCGACAAACTGAGTCCTGCCGTTAACTACAATCTGAGGTGTGTAAATGCTGCTTAGATGAAATAAGTCTCCATAATTCTGCTGACGGCTGGAATATTCAGCATTCGAAAAAACATCATTCCATCCCAGGTAGTTCCAGTAGTCAACATGAAAACTTAAAACATACACATTTTTCTTCCACCCGTTTAATCTGCCAACCGCTTCATCGGCCGGAGGGCAGCTGGAACAGCCTTCAGAGGTAAATAATTCCACGAGAGCAAATCCCTCGGGAACGGGCGTATATTTTTTGAGCGTAATCGCCTTTTTATAGGAACAAAAAAGAACCTGTATAATCAGGATGCCGATAAGTGCAGAATTTTTATTTATAGAACGACGCATATATTCCTATGTATTTCAACACTGAAATTACAAAAGAAAAATCCCTCTGTTTGTCTGTTTCATGACACACGGAAGGATCTTTCTAAAAGTTCAATCAGAACTACATAAAAAATTGTTCGGAGATGATTTTGCCGTCCTTCACGTGGTAAACACAAAGTTCTGTCATGTCCATCCGTTTCTTATCTTTCATGGTCGTATCCATACGCATGGTGACCGCGAACGTATTTCCGGCAACCATTGGTTCGGAAACTTCAATCCCATGAACTTCAGAAACCATGTTGTTCCATTTTTTTCCTTTTTCAATAATGGCATCCAGTCCGTGAGTTTCTTTTTCGAACCCCTGGGAAGCTTCCGGTTCAATACTCACCGCATCTTTTGCATATAGCTCCCTATGTGCTCCTTCGAAATCCCCTTTGTCGCAAAGTTTTTTAAGTTTCTTGGCGATTTCTTTTGTCGTCATTTTTGCAGTTGCAGTTGTAGACATAGTTGTAAAATTTAAAAATGAAATAATAGGATTTACCTGCAAAAATCATACTAAGCGTGATGCGTAAAACGCAATGCGTAAGGCTAAGCTACCGGTTATATCAATGTTTTTTTTCGGTGAAGAAACGTTAAAACTTCAACACTCAGTTGCATTAAAAATTGAAGCCTTAAGCCTTACGCGTTAAGCTTTAAGCCTTAAGACTATTTCTTGGGAACCAGGAGTGCATAAATAACATACAGCCACCCAAGAATCCCGTGAATAATGGCCCACAAAATTGATTTATTTCTGCTCCAGGAAACCACGACGGCAATGACAGTACCTAGTCCGATACCCGGGCCTACATAAACAGGAGTCACATATCCGCCATCCCCCGGACCGCCATAACAGGCGGTTAGAAGCAATAGCACAAATAAGAGGAGATAAGACGTACGCAATGCTAATATTTGTTGTCGATTTCTGTTATTCGGAAATAAATTAAGAAGCCACTTCGTTTTCAGCCACCTTTTTATCTTTTTTCGGACTTTTTGTTTTTTTCTTATGAACCACTTTTATGTGTTCTTTTGTCGTTAAAGATTTTGCAAGAAGCTTTCCTGCCCTGCGAATCTGCTTTTCTAATTTTTTCTCACTTGTCTTTTTCTGAAACCCTCTTACTGTTTCTGCAATTTTTGATTCCAGCTCCCTGAGCAGAGACTTTTTTGATGATTTTGGAGACTGATCTTTATTTTTCTTTTCCATAAAACTTCATAACAATTTGATAATATGAAGTTAACAGGTTTTTAAATACTAACCATGTTAAGGTTTGCCGAGTCGGGTATAAACTGTAATTACCCACACGTGTTTATGGAAATTATTTCTCATATTTCATCATATAAAGGTCTACAACAGGGAAGGATGAATAATAGTGATGGAGTAATTTTTTCCATTCCGGATAGGCATTCGATCTTCTGAATCCAACGATATGATCTTCCAGTTGCTGCCATCGGACGGGCAAAACATAGCGATTTGGAACTTCCACGCACTGTTGTAAGTGATGGCCAAGCCAGCCTCCATAGAAGATATGATCTCCTGTGCTTTTTGGAAACCAGCCTCAAATTCTGCTGTTTTATCAGGAATTATATCCAATATGGCGACTTCAAGAATCATCGAATAAAATTTATTTTTCCGCCGAAACCTTTACTGCTACTGCGTTTCGCGGAATTAGAGGAAAGATGGCACAATAAAATTAACAGCCTTAATTGTACATATTAAAATCTATACTGGGATAATAAGCGTACATTGTTTGCAGTCTGCCCATGCAGACGACCGTGGTATCCTGATTATTCAATTAACCGTTCTTTTTTTATGGCTTTTATCGATGAAATCCTCCAGACTCCTTCGTATGGATGGATGGATGCTAAAGGGTTATTCCTTAAGCCCACGACTCGTCAACTTTTCAAAGAAGCTTTTTCCCGAATCAATATATTCAAATCAAGGAAAAACTGGATCGCTCTCATAAGCTGGTTTATGGCGACCTGTATGTTGCCACTCTTTGTGATTTTCTTAATGTATTATTTATCGTGGAAATCAGCCATCGTGCTGGTCGTATATGCCATGGTCATCATGAGCACGCATGGAACGATTTGGTTTCATCGTTACTGCACGCACAAGTCGTATAAGTTCAGCCATCCGATATTCCGTTTAATAACCCAGAACCTGGTTATAAAAACTTTTCCCGAAGAAATTTATGTGGTATCACATCATGTTCATCATGTAAAGTCTGATGAGCCGGGCGATCCATACAATCCGATGGGAGGAATTATGTATTGCATGTTATCTGATGTGAATCATCAAAGCATTGCGAAAGGTCTGAACCGTGATCAATATCACCGCGTAAGAAATTTTCTTAGTCATACAGGGGTTGGATTAAATTCTTTTGAGCAATATCAGTCCTGGGGTTCTGTATCCAAACCGGCGTATGTTGTTGCGTTGTGGCTGTTAAACTGGAGTTTTTGGTATGGGGCACTTTGGCTGATCGGTGGTCATGCCTTGGCACTCGCATGTTTCAGCGGGGCTTTTTTATGGTTTGTGCTTGTCAGAGCATTTAACTATACGGGTCACGGCAAGGGTGAAAATAAACATGTTGACGGTATTGATTTTGACCGTTCGAATCTTTCTATCAATCAGACGCGTCCCGGGATGCTTTCCGGCGAATGGCACAACAATCATCATCTTTTCCCGGGAAGTGCAAGGGCTGGATTTCTGCCATACCAGCTTGACCTCGCCTGGATCTATATTTATAGTCTCTTCAAACTGGGTATGGTTTCCAATTACAAAGATTCCAAAAAGGAATTTATGAGCCGTTACTATTCTGTGGAGATGACAACAAAAAATAAAGCTGCCTTTAAAATTTGATGTAGTCTTGCATATTAAATTATGCTTCACAGACGCGGGTTCTTAATTTTTATTTTCATTTATTATCACTGTATTGCGCGGTCGCAGTCTGAGTTCCCGGCTCCTCAGCATCCTATGCATGTTATATTCGATACTGATTTCGGTCCGGATTATGATGATGTGGGAGCCATCACATTACTGCACGGGTTTGCAGATAGCGGTTTTGTCAAAATCCTGGCAACAATCGCCAGTTCAAAACATAAAAATGTTGCTGCGGCCATCAATGTTTTCAATACGTATTTTAACCGTCCGGACATTCCAGTCGGTGTAGTACGCGGCGAGGCGGTTGAATTGGGAGATAAACAACATTGGACCGATTCTGTTATCAGACGTTATCCCCATAAGATCAGGAGTAATGATGACGCAGAAGATGCGTTGAATCTATATAGAAAAGTACTCGCGTCGCAGCCGGATCGTTCCGTCACAATTATCACCGTAGGCTTCCTGACTAATCTGGCCAATTTACTTACATCAGGTCCCGATAAGTATTCTGAACTGAACGGCGCGGATCTCATAAGAAAAAAAGTGGTCGGTCTGGTTTCTATGGCCGGACGCTTCCCTTCCGGGAGAGAGTTTAATCTGGATCAGGATGCTGCTTCATCAAAAAAAGTGCTGGAATCCTGGCCGGGGCCCATTCTTTTCAGTGGATTTGAGATCGGACAAAAAATAAAAACCGGTTTGCCAATCATTTACGACAGCGGGATTCAACGCAGCCCTGTGAAAGATGTGTTTGCCATCTGTATTCCCATGACCGCTGAAGACAGCGCCGGAAGGATGAGTTGGGATGAAACAGCGGTTTTTGTTGCTGTCAGGGGATGGAGGAATTATTACGATCTGCAATTGGGAGACTGTACCGTAAACACTGATGGTTCTAATGAGTGGATTAATCGTGGTGGAATGAAAGCACACCTGATCGAAAAAAAGTCCCCGCAGGAAATGGCGACTATTATCAACCATTGGATCATGCACCAACCTGAGAAGACCCCTTAAAAAATACGTTACATCAGCTGGCTTGCTTCCTGGCTGTTTTTTTCCCGGGGGCTTTTGGTACTTTGCTTCCTTGTTTTCTCGCTTCCGATAAACCAATGGCGATCGCCTGTTTC
>Ga0070733_10000181_pt1 | contig 58520 bp, 57 predicted proteins | sample Coa_R1_9_FD_66450 | JGI IMG/M metagenome (GOLD analysis project Ga0070733, IMG submission 66450) | Surface soil microbial communities from Centralia Pennsylvania, which are recovering from an underground coalmine fire - Coalmine... | ecosystem: Environmental > Terrestrial > Soil > Unclassified ... | reverse complement strand
AGTGCTGCATTGACGATTTCGGCGGTGATTGGATCGATCACGCCGCCCTCTCCAAGATCAGCACGCTAGGGTCCGCGCTGAGCCGCCACTGCGGCGCGACGTACGTGGTGCAGTCGTATTCTTCGACGATCGCCGGCCCTTCGAATCGCACCCCGCCGGCGAGTGCAGCGCGTTGCAAAACGGAAACGTCGATGAACGCGTCGTCGAGCCAGAGGCGACGCTTCTCGTCGTGCTGCTCCGCGCGGTCGAGGGGCGGCCGTTGGGCGGCGTAGTGCGACGGCAAGCTCCCGGTGCCGGTCAGGCGCGCGTTGACCAGCTCGACGGCTTCGCCCGCAACGTCGTAGCCGTAGCGAGAGCGGTGCGCCTCGTGAAAGCGCTGCGCGATCGACTCCGCGCAATCGCCGTGTTCGATGGTCAGCTCGAAACTCTGTCCGCGATAGCGAGCGTCGTAGCGGCGCCGAAAGGCAATCGTTTGCGGCTGCACGCCTTGCGCGATCAGCGAGAGGCGAGCGCGTTCCTCGCTTTCCTCGAACCAGCGCTGCAGCCCGGCGTGGTCCATCGTTTGCGTCGATTGGAGCACGGCAAGGATGTCGTTCGTGTGAAGCTCTGCCTCGAGCAAGCCGAGCGCGCAAAAGAGACCGGGATGCCGCGGAACGACGATGCGCGAGACCCCCAAGTCGTCGGCAACCGCGCAGGCATGCAGCGGCCCAGCGCCGCCGAAAGCGACCATCGCGAACTCGCGCGGATCCAGCCCGCGCTCGACGGTGACAATCCGCAGCACTCTTGCCATTGCGTGATCGATCAGCCTCACGATCCCGGCGGCCGTCGTCTCGACGTTTAGTCCCAAAGGGGCGGCGAGGCGGCCGACTGCGGCGCGAGCAGCCGCTGCGTCAATCGGAAATGCTCCGCCGAGCAATGCCTCCCGATTCAGGCGCCCGAGTACGACGTTTGCATCGGTCACCGTGGCCTGGTCGGAGCGTCCATAACAGGCCGGTCCCGGATCGGCGCCCGCTGAGAGCGGGCCGACGCGCAGCGAACCGCGCTCGTCTAGCCACGCGATCGTGCCGCCCCCCGCGCTCACCTCCGCCAGATCGACGAAGGGAAAACGAACGGGATACCCGCTGCCTTTGATCGCCCGTCCGCTGTGGGTCGTGCCCGCAGCTTCGAACTCACCTACCACTTGCGCGACTCCGTCCACGATGGCGCCGGCTTTGGCGGTCGTCCCGCCCATGTCGAATGAGAGCAAACGCGCAATGCCGATTCGGCGGCCGAGCGCCGCGGCCGCGAGTGCCCCGCTTGCGGGGCCGCTTTCGATCAGAGCGGCAGGTTGCGTGAGAATCCCTTTCGACGCCAGGCCGCCGTCGCTGCGCATCACGTAGAGCGGCGCCTCGATTCGGGCCGCGCGAAGGCCGGCGGTAAGCCGTTCGAGGTAGCCTTCCACGATCGGCGCGAGCACCGCGTTGACGACCGTTGTCGAACAGCGCTCGTACTCCCGGTACTGCGGGTCGACTTGCGACGAAGTGGTCACGCGGACTCCGGGGAGCGCGGCAGTGAGGGCTTTTTCGACGTGCCGCTCGTGGACATCGTTCGCGTACGAGTGCAGCAGGCAGACGGCGACGGCCGCCACGTTGCGTTCGCGCAACTCCTCGCAGAGCCGCTCGACGTCGCTCTCGTCGAGCGCCCGGAGCACGTTCCCGCGAAAATCGACGCGTTCGCGCACGGTCAAACGATCGGTACGGGCAACCAGTGGGCGCGGCCGTTCGACGAACAGGTTATAGAGCTCGCTTCGATTTTGCCGGCCGATCTCGATCACGTCGGCAAAGCCGTCGGTCGTTACCAGTGCGACGCGCGGAAGCTCGAGGTTGCGCTGACCGAGCAGCGCGTTCGTAGCAACGGTCGTCGAATGCGCGAGCAGCTCGATCGCCGGCGGCGCTTCATAATCCGCCAAGATTGCGGCGATGCCGTCGAGAACCGCGCGATGCGGCTCCCGAGGAGTGCTGGCGACTTTGCGCGTGACGATTCGTCCGCTCCAGGATTCGACGGCGGCGAGGTCCGTGAAGGTTCCACCGACGTCGATCCCGATGCGGAGCGTGCCTGGCATTTACCCCGGTAAGTACGTCGCCGGGCGGAGGATTACCGTTTACGCAGAGGCGTTAGAACGTAACGCTCGACGTGTTGTTTCCCGGGTTGCAGTCTTCGTTTCCCGGCGGCGACGGCGAGGTCATCCGCAGGCTGAAGTGCAAGGTAGTCGTGCCGCTGCCCGCGTCCATCGCGCGCTGCCAATCGTACGAGAAGGTATACGATTGTCCCGGTGCCAGCGGCGGCACCCCGCGATCTTCCAAACGGGTTCCGTTTTGATAGATGTCGACGAACTGCAAGACGTTTGATGCCTGCTTCCGATTTCCCAGGTTGGTGACCCTTCCGACCAGCGTGTAATGGTTGACTGATCCGTTGCCGGCGACGTTCTGCACTTTTACCGACACGATCGCGGGGTCGGCCCCAGCGCAGGTCGCAGCGGCGCCATCGGTGCAAAGGCCGGCGAGAAGGACGGCGGTTAGAATAAGTGTGCGCATACCATAAACCTACCCGCACGCGAGCGGGCGAAAACAATCCCGGGCCGGCCCGCGTAGGAGTCGGAAGCCGAAACGGAACCTTGAGCACGCGGTCGGATGGTTCGCGTGCAATCCAAAGACTCGCTGACGCCGTTATAGGGAATACTAATTTTGGGTAGGAAGGAGCGACGATGAGGATCGGGATCATCGGTGCGGGACATATCGGAGGGACGCTAACGCGCCGATTTTCCGCTGTCGGTCACGACGTGTTCGTAGCGAACTCGCGTGGGCCGGAGACGCTGGCCGATCTAACTGCCGCAACCGGGGCGCGGGCGGTGACGGTGGAAGAAGCGGCGCACAGCGGCCACGTCGTCGTCGTGACGATTCCGGAGGGCAAGATTCCAAAACTGCCGCCGGAACTTTTCGAAGGTGTCTTGCCTAGCGTTGCCGTGATCGACACCGGCAACTACTATCCGCGACAGCGCGACGGCCGCATCGAGGAGATCGAGAACGGCACGCCCGAAAGCCGTTGGGTCGAATCGAAGCTCCGGCGCCCGGTCATCAAGGCCTTCAACACCATCTATGCGCGGCATCTGCTCGAACGTGGAAAGCCGGCGGGAACTGCAAATAGGATCGCGTTGCCCGTTGCCGGCGACGATGACGCGGCCAAAGCCGTGGTGATGCGGCTCGTCGACGAAATCGGCTTCGACCCCGTCGACGCCGGGGGCCTCGACGAATCGTGGCGTCAGCAACCGGGCACGCCGGTCTACGCGACCGATTTAGACGCGCAGGGCGTGCTCCAAGCGCTCTCCGAGGCGAGCAAAAATCGCGCGCCGGAGTGGAGCGCATCGTAAGTCCCGCGACCTCCGCCTACGAACGTTTTCGTGCGCTGCACGAGCGCCAGACGGCTTTCGTCATGCCCAATGCGTGGGATGGCGCATCGGCGGTGCTGCTCGGGCGCGCGGGATTCGAGGCCCTGGGCAGCACGTCGCTCGGCCTTGCGTTTTCGCTCGGCCGTCAAGACGGACGCCACGCCGTTACGCGCGATGAAGCCGTCGCGCATGCGGCCTTCTTGGCGCGCGTGAGCGGTCTACCGGTCAACGGCGACCTCGAAGATGGGTTCGGCCCGGATCCGCAGGACTGCGCCGCAACGGTTCGCGCCGCCATTGAGTCGGGTCTGGCCGGACTCGGGATCGAGGACACCACGGCCGACGCCGCGCATCCAATTCACGATTTCGACCTTGCGGTTGCGCGCGTTCGCGCAGCCGCGCGCGTCGCGAGCGGCAGCATCGTCTTGACCGGCCGAACCGATAACTATCTTCACGGGCGTACCGATTTAGGCGATACCATCCGCCGCCTCGCCGCTTTTGCCGAAGCTGGCGCCGACGTCCTGTACGCGCCGGGCCTACCCGACATGGATGCTATCCGTGCCGTCGTAGCTGCCGTGGCGCCCAAGGCGGTCAACGTCCTCATCGGCCCAAGCAAACCGGTACCGCTGGCGGAGCTGAGTGCGGCCGGGGTGCGCCGCGTCAGCGTCGGCGGTGCGCTCTACCGAAGTGCGATGACCTCGCTGGTCGAAACGGCGCGTGCGCTGCGCGACGGAAACCTGTCCGTCTTTAGCGGCGCGATGCCCGGAAGTGAGATTGCAGGACTGCTAAAGGCTCCTTAGATCTAGACGGTCCTCAGATTCGCAAGCCCCGGGAACGGGGTACAAGCCGCCGATGGTGAGCCGAATCCGTAAATTCTTCTTAATTCTTGGGCCCGGCCTCATTACCGGCGCCGCGGACGACGATCCGTCGGGAATCTCGACCTATTCCGTCGCCGGTGCGACGACGGGATATTCCATGCTCTGGCTAACGCTGATCTCGACGCCGATGATGGCCGTTATTCAGGCGATGTGCGCCCGCATCTCAATGGTTAGCGGTGAGGGAATCGCGGCGCTGATGCGCAAGCAGTTGCCGTTCGGGCTCGCGTATCCGCTGGCGATTCTCGTCATCGTCGCCAACACGTTCAACTTGGGCGCGGATATCGGGGGCATGGCGGCGGCCACGCGGCTCGTCGTGCCGGTTCCCGTCGATGCGCTCGTCTTTTTGTTCGGCATCGCCATGCTGGCCGGCCAAGCGTGGCTGCCGTACGCCACAATCGCGCGAGTCTTCAAATGGCTGACGCTCTCGCTCTTTGCCTACGTCGTGACGGCCTTCATCACACATCCCCCGTGGCTGCAGGTGCTGGAACGCTTCGCCGTCCCGAGAATCCATTTTAGCACGCTCTGGCTTTCCACGATGGTGGGCGTACTCGGAACGACGATCACTCCGTATCTGTTCTACTGGCAGTCGTCACTTATGGTCGAAGTGGAGAAGGATGCCGGTAAGACGAGCATCGCCGCACGCAGCGGCACGGATGCCGATTCGGTGCGGAATATGCATGCCGACGTAAATGCCGGAATGATCTTTTCAAACCTCGTTGCGTTCTTCATCATCGTCACGACGGCGTCGACGCTCGGCGCCGCCGGACGGCACGACATCGCCACCGCCCAACAGGCGGCGCAAGCGCTGCGCCCGTTGGCGGGGCCGTTCGCCGAACTGCTCTTTGCGCTGGGAATGGTCGGAACGGGACTCCTGGCCGTACCGGTGCTCGCGACGTCCTCGGCGTACGTTGCCGCGCAGACGTTTCGTTTCCGGGAAGGTTTGAGCGAACCGGTGCATCGCGCCCCGCGTTTCTACACGATTATTGCGGCGGGAATGCTCATCGGCATTGCAATGAATCTGCTGCGGGTCGACGCTATCAAGGCACTGTTTTGGTCGGCCGTTCTCAACGGCGTCGCGGCCGTGCCGCTCATAGCCGTCATCGTTTGGCTCGCTTCGAATCGAAAGGTCATGGGGGATTGGACCAGCTCGGGGCTCGCCCGGGCGTGGGGATGGGCGACGTTTGCGCTGATGGGCGGCGCGACGGCCGGCATGTTTTACTTCATGGCCCGTGGTTCTTGAGCGGAGCCTCGAAGGAAAGCCGCTTCGCACCGTCTGACTCACCGGGTCGTGCACCCGCTCTTTACCGGGCCCCAGTCCTTACGCGAGCCGTCCGAGCGACTCGCCTTCTGGCTGACCGGCCTCCTCGCTCTCCCCGCGGCGCTGCTGATTGGCTACGTGCTTCACGAATCGATCGGGGCTTCGCAAGTCGCGCTCTTCATCGTCATCGCGATGGTCTATGTGACGCTGGCGCGCGGGCGGCTTCTCGGTTCGAGCGTTCGCATCCATCAGACGCAATATCCGCGCGTCTTCTCGATCGCGCAGAGTGCCGCGGCGGCACTGGATATCCCGATGCCGCTGATCTTCGTGCGCGAGGACAACTACGTTCCCGCCGTCGCGCTTGGGCTGGGCCAGCCCTATGCCCTCGCCCTCTCCGGCCATTGGATCGAGCTTTACTCCGACGACGAGCTGGCCTTCGTGATCGGTCGAGAGCTCGGGCATATTGCGGCCGGTCATACGCGCTTTCACTCCTTGCTGAGCGTCAACGGCAACGAAAACCCCTTGATCTCGCTGATCTTCGGCGCTTGGCTGCGCCGATGTGCGCTCACGTGCGACAAGATCGGGCTGCTCTGTTGCGGTTCGCTCGACGCGGCCGTTCGGGCGCTAGGAGTCACGACGTTTCACGCGTTCGGCCGTCAGGTCGATTATGAAGCATTTGCCGAGCAGCACGCGGAGATCGCCTCCGACTCGGTGCTGCGCTGGGGCGAATGGCTGAGCAGCGAGCCGTACGCGACGCGGCGAATCGCTTCGATGCGCCGGTTCATCACGTCGGCGTCGTACCTGGACACCCATGCCTGGTTCGTTCGCGAGCGCGGCGAAGCGCCGCCGGCGCTCGCACTCCCTGGCGAAGCGACGGTTACTCCCCGTGACTGCGCCGGCTGGTGGAGGCGTTTCGCTGCCGCCGGCATCGATGCGGTCGTGGTTATCGCGATCATTACCTCGTTTGGCGGGAGCGTTGCACCGGCCGGGCGCCAATCCGAGACCAATATCACCATCACCCCGGGCGACGTAACCGCCTCGGCCCCCGGGCTCGGCGCCGTTACGATCCGCGGTAAAACGCACGCGGTCGCGACGGGCGGATCGCCATCTCCCGCGCCTCGTACTCGGCGGTGGGAAAACCCGGCAGAAACGCTTCTCGACGGTGGTAGCCTCAATGCCTCAATCGACGGGATCGTTACGATTGTGACGGAGGTAATCCGTCATCTTGGCTTCTGGTTCTGGTTTCCCATCTATCTGGCGCTGCTCGTGATCTTCGCGGGGCAGACCTTCGGAATGATGATTGCCGGCTTGCGCGTCGTGACGACCGACTTTCGCAAGCCGAGCATAGCGCGCACAATCGCGCGCTATCTCATCGTCGCTTTCTTGTGGTGGCTCATCGCCGCATTGAGCCTCGTTTGGCGGCGCGTACTACTGCACGATCGCTGGACTGCCACCCGCGTCGTGAAGGTCGAGCGCGTCATCGCACGGGTCACCGAGCCTACGGTTCTGACGTAACCGTTAGGCGGACCGCCGCCTTCCCGGAGACGACGTGCCCGACCGCTGCGCTCGAACTTACCGAGTCGATCTGCAGCCGGCCGACGTTTTCGTTAACGTGCAGCAGCGCGTGCGTCGTGGGATCGACGAGCGACTTCACCTTGACGATATCGAACGTCTGACCCACCTGGACGCCGGCATTGGAGCCGATGTTGATGATGACGTTGCTTCCATCTATGGCGGCGATCTGCCCCGTGAGCGCCGGCGCGGCGGGGCCGGCGTTGAATCGGCTGGGATCGATCGCGGTGGCGATCTTCGCGGCCTCATCGTCAATGAGATGGCCCATGTCGCTGTTCACGAACTGCTCGTTACTATACGAGCCCCCCGCGTAGCCCGAGAATCCGCCGGCGTTCCACGACGTTCCCGACCGCGTCTCCTCGTCGGAGAAGCTCTGGACGATCTGGCCGGTCTTCGCGTCGATCACCCGCACCGCGACTTTGATCGTCACGCGATGGGTCGAAACTCCGCCCGCAGCCGCCCCAAAAACGCCGGGCAGCAGGCTTCCCGCGCTCGCGCCGCTTTGGCCGGTTTGATCGAGCTGAAGGATATTGCCCGTTATCAGATAGCGCGCGCCCACGAGGTGCCCGGCCCTGATGGCCGTCTCGGGATCGACTTCCCCGCTTGCAGCGAGCTGGTGTTCGTCCAGCGTGGAACTGAGATGCGAGCGGTCGAGCACGTTGAAGCGCCCGTCGTTGACCATCCGGTCGGTGAGGAGGTCGCTCAGCGCCACGCCCGGCTGGAAAGAACCATACCAGTCCGACGTGAGGCCGTGCGTCGAGAAGTCCAGCACGGCGACCGACGGCCGCGGGCCGGCCGCGGCAGGCTGCGCGGATCCCCAGACGGGTACGCACGCCAAGGCACCGGCAATAAAAAGGGACGGCAAATGTTTAAACACCATCCTATTATGCCACATATGTGCGGCAGATTCACGCTCACCAAACCGCAGGCGCTTCCGGCCGCGTTTCCGCAGTTTCGCTATCCGGAGTTCAGTGAGACGCGGCTTCCGCGGTACAACATCGCGCCGACGCAGGGGGTGCTCGGGGTCCGCAACGATGGGCGCGAAACGGTCGAAGAGATGCGTTGGGGCGTGCGCGGCCGGATCAACATTCGCGCCGAATCAATTGCGGCACGGCGCGCCGGCGTTACGCGACGCTGCATCGAGTTTGCCGACGGCTTCTACGAATGGCGCGACCGAAGCCCCTTTTACTATACGCTGCGGTCCGGTGAGCCGTTTGCTTTCGCGGGCCTTTGGGAGCCCGGAAATGGCCTGGCGGCGTGCGACGTGGTGACCTGCCGCCCCAACGCGCTCGTCGCTGCGGTGCACGATCGCATGCCGGTCATCCTCTCCGGGGAGAGCCTCGCGCTTTGGCTCGACCCCGAGCCGCTACCGCCAGGCGCGGCCGGCGCGATGTTGCGGCCGTTCGACGCCGCGCTCATGGAGGTGCGCGAGGTGTCGCGGCGCGTCAATAACGCGGCCTACGATGCGGCCGACGTGCTCGAGAGACCCGATCCGCGTTTGTTTTGAATTAGCACGATGCCGGTTGCAATCAGCCACGCCGCCGCAGGCAGCGCACCCACGATACCGGGCCCGAGGCCGCCCGGCGCCATGTCGCCGTACGAGAAAAAGATCGAGAGGGTGGCAAGCGCCGCCCCGAACGACGCGACGTATCCGAAGATCGCGAGCCAATGCGGCGCGGATTCGTGTCGTCGCATGCTGTGCGCCGCGGCAAAGAGGAAGATCGCAACCGGAGCATAGCCCAGACCGCCTTGCACGAAGACGAAAGCATCGAAAATGCTGGAAAGGCCGTTGGCGGTGAACGTGTCCGGCGGAAAATAGACCGCCGCGATCTGCAGGCACGCGGCCCACAAAGAGCTTGCCGCCATCACAACGCCGGCAAGCAATGCGAATGTCGGAAGCCCCTCTGCAGGTCCCGGTGCAGCCGTCAAGTAGCTGCGCAATCCAACCAGGAACCAGAGAAGGAAGGCGACGGCCGGAAAGGTCAGCCACGCGCCCCACAGCAGCGTGAATCGGTGTTGATCGAACGCCAGCGCGGCATCGGCAGGCTTCGCGTCCATCCCCGGCATGCTGTTGTTGAGGATCGTCGCGATTACTAGAACCGCGACGTAACAGAGGACGGACCAGCCGGCGGAGCGCTCCGCGTGCACGTTTTCCATAGCCATCTAGGTCATACCAAAAATGAAGGAATTCCTTCCTTTACCGGCGGCTTGCTAGAGGCCGTAATACTTCAGCGCCGGCCACATCGCGGCCAGCGGAACGCGAGGCTGCGTGCAGAGGTAAATCGGCAGCGGACCCTCGAGCATCCAGCGGTAATCGTTGCGGTAGACCGCTATCTGGCGAACGCTCCCGAACCAGCGCAGCAGCAGCCAGTAGTCGGTTGCGCCGACGGCTAAGACGGAGCGACCGCTATAGCCGTGTGTGCCCCAGAGGTAGTAGGAGTTGTTCGGGCTGATTACGGCCGGCAACCCGTAGCGCGGCCCGTAGTAGTCGAGTGCGCCGGCGTATGCGTAGCGATCGGCAAAGACCGCGGTGATGCGGCGCTGCGGTGCGGGCAGCGACCAATACGCACCAGCGACCGTCTGCGTCATCGTATTCCAGCCGAGCTGGTCGGCGAACATCGGATTGATCAAATGACTCTTTCCGTCCGGCGGTGCGGGGCGGCTCAAACCGATCGCCCGCTCGTAGGCCATGTATTCGGGAAGCGGCAGAATGGGGAGCGAGAGTGGAAACATCGGCAAGCCGGAAACGAGCGTCGCCGCAAGGATCGCGGCTCTATAGCGTGACGGTTTCGCGATTAAAGCAGCTTCGATTGCCACTGCGCCGGCCGCAAAGAGTGCCGGGTAAAAACCTTGGATATAGTAGCCCCGGCCGATGCTCGCAACGAGCAACCCCAGCAGTAAGAGATAGGCAACCGTGAGATATCGGTAGGCTTTTTCGCGCCATAACCAGACCAGCCCCCAGAGCCAGACTGGCGCGAAGAGCGGATTTTGATACGCGAACTGCAGCGCAAACATGTAGAGCGCGTTGATCCACCGGTTTGGCGATTCGTCGGCCATGCCGTTCCGAAGCGCGTGGCGGTTGAGCTGGTCGTTGTGCAGCACTTCGAGCATGGGGAAGCCGTGCCGGATTTGCCAGAGCGCGTTGGGCATTACCAGCAACGCCGTCAACAACACGCCGAACAACAGCCAGCGCGACCGCAGCAGATTGGCGTGGCCGGTCAGCAGTAATCCGATCACCAAAGCAAAAGCACATGCGGCGATCGAATATTTGGCATACATTGCGAGCGTTACGATCAGGGCGATCGCGACGTACAGCCGGGTGTCTTTCGTCCTGACCAGCCGAATAGTCAAATAGATCAAGATCGTCCACGCCGCCGGCGAAAGAAGCTCCGTGGAAAGGCCGTAAGCAATGCCGATCAATCCCGGGGCCAAAACGATGGTCAAGCCCGTCAGCGCTTGCGCAAAAGCGCCGCCGCGGAGCTCGCGCGCGATCGCACAACCGTAGATCACGGTGACGCCCGCTAGTATCGCTGGGAAAAAGCGCAGCCCCCAAACCGGATATCCGAGCGGGGCCGTTAGCCACGTAACGAACGGCGCGAGCGGCGGCTGGTCCACGTATCCCCAAGCCAAGTGCTTCGCGCAGTCGATGAAATAGAGCTCGTCGCGATAGTATCCGAAACGGTGACAGACGGCGAGATGCAGAGCGGTGGTGGCCAGTGCGATCGCGTATGCGCTCGGATGAAGCCGAAGCTTCATGCCGTATTCGAAGCCGTTTGCGATCCTGCGAGAAAGAGTTGGCTGACGCAAAGGCCGACGATGCCGGCTTCGAGGATCGATCCAAAGACGAAGCTGGCGTCCCACCACGTTCCACCGAAGAGCGGCACGGCGAACGCAAAGTACGCCGCAAAATACGCCGAGGGAACCACGAAACCTAAGGTCCTAAAGGCGTTGGGATTGCGGACCGAGGGGCGCAGTTTCGCGACGAGAAAATCCCCGGCGAATCCCGCCGCGACCGAGGCCAGCACGATGAGGAGCAGCTCTTTGAAATCGCTCGAGAGTTCGCCGCCGATCCAGAGCTTTTCGACGACACAGAGAACGGCGAGGGCGCCGAAGGCCAGTCGCCTGCCGGCGCAGAGGTAAAGCACCGCTGCGGCAAGCAGCAGGCTCTGCCAGATCACGATCGCGATTTCGAGTGCCTGTTTGTAGAAGAGGAAGACCGAGAGAACGAACTGCTCGCGTTGGAACGCAACCTGAGAAAGCGGATGGTCGCGCATCAGCGCTTCAGGATAAAAGCCGTACTGCGTGACGAACTGAATGATCTCGAAGGCAAGCCCGAGCGAAATCAGCATCGGAAGCTGTTCGAGCAGGCGCGTGGCTTGAGGACGCCCGAGCGCGCTGCGCACCGGCCCGGTAATCAAGAAGAAGAGGCCCGTAAGCAGAAAGAGGTGCGGCGGGCTCAGCAGCAGATCGAGTTGGTGCTCGAAGCCGAAGGTCGCGTGCCAGGCGAAGTCGAGCGCGCCCCCCAGCAGCAGCACTCCCACGCCCACGACGCTCTGCGAATAGCCCGGGGGAATCGCCCTCCAGAAGGATCCGGCGCGAGGATAGTTCCTCCAGATCGTCACGCCCAGTACGGCGGCCGCGAAGACGGCGCCGCTGTACATGGTCATGTGCCACGGGTTGAGGAACGATTCAACGGCGAGAAAAAGATGCTGATGCGCGTCGATGAAGAGGCCCGTCATTATCCAGAGGCCTGCGAAGGTCGCCAGCCAATCGAGCCGGCTGGGCGCGGCCAACCCCTCGACGACCACGTCGAGGCGGGGTAGGGAAGGCCCGGCTTCTGCTCGAGGGGAAAGCAAATCCATCGGCTTCATGTATCGGGAGTCATCCTTCGGCTCGCCTCGAAACCCTTTTCATAGCGCACTTTCAACGTTGGTGATCGGGGCGCTTTGTTGTGTTGGCGCGTGTTCGCCGAAGCCGCTTGCCGTTCCGTCAAATCTCGTCGTTTCGAGTAAGAGCCCGCGCGCGCTGCCGGCCGCGCCGATCGCAAAACCGAACGACGCGCCTCGCATCGTTCGCATCTGGTTTTCGACCTTGACCCTTCGGCCGGGAACGTGGTTCGACGGGACGATCGTGGGAAGCAGCAATGTGGCGTCGGTTGAAGTCCGCACGGCCGCCTTTTCGATCAATAGCGCTCGTCTGGCGCCCGGCATCTACCATTTTCATATGCGCGTGCTCGAGCTCCCGCCGTTGTCACGGCGCCATTGGTACGAGCTCTATATTATTGCGCGAAACACCCCCGGCGACGAAGCGGTCGAAGAGGCGCCGCTGCGGGTAGAGTGACTCGTTGCTCGAATAAGCGGAGCGGCCGGGCTTTCGCCCGGTCTTTCGCTACGAGGTGCGCGATGGAGCGATGAAGCGGCGCAATTTCTTACGTGCCGGAGCCGGCATGCTGGCAGTGGCTTCGATACCACGGTTCACTGGGCGCGCGCTGGCAAGCGACGTCGTGGACGTCGCGCTGCGCTCGTCACCCTTGCGGTTCTCACCGGCGCGGGGCTCGCATTTTTCGGGGCTGGCCTATAACGGCACGATCCCCGGGCCCCTCTTGCGCGTCGTCCACGGCCAGCGCATTCGCGTGCGCTACGTCAGCGACGTAGACGTCCCAACGAGCATCCACTGGCACGGCGTGCTGCTGCCCAACGATATGGATGGCGCCGCCGGGATCACGCAACGGGCCGTGCGCCGCGGCGACTCCTTCCTCTACGACTTTGCACCGGGACCACCCGGCACGCGCTGGTATCACGACCACGCGTTCAGGTTCGCCTCGGCGCGAGGGCTCTTCGGCATGTTCGTCGTCGAGGATCCGAACGACGAGCCGCCCGACCGTGAGTTTGCGCTGGTCTTTCACGACGTGCCGGCGCGGAACTCGATGGAAGCGGCGATGCGCGGACGCAGCACGGCGCCGATGAGCGACCCGATGGGATCTGGGCAGGGCATGCAGATGACGCATGCCCGGATGGGCGATGAAGTCGCTTATGCCGCACATTGCATCAACGGCGCGGCGTATCCGTACGGCAAGAAGCTTGCGGTGCACGTCGGCGACCGGGTGCGTTTGCGCACGCTCAACACTAGCCCGACGCAGACTCGCTACGTCCGGCTTGCCGGACACGAGCTCGTCGTAACGCACGCCGATGGTAATCCGCTCGCGCAGCCGGCGACCGTCGACGTTCTTCGCATCGCTCCGGGCGAACGATACGACGCGTTCTTCGAAGTGCGCAAGGCGGGGGCGTTTCTACTGCAAGGGATTTCGAACGATCCGCTCGAGTCGCAGCAGGCGGTTATGCTGTATACCGAAGGCTTGGAAAGTGCGCCGCCGCAGACGGCGTCGCAGATGCTCGACGATCTGCGCGTCTTTAGCTATGAGGGCGCCGGCGGGGTCGGGGTGCAAACGAAGGCGGCGATGGGGACGCCCACATTCGACCTGACGCTCGGCGGCGGCGGCTGGGGAAGCTCGCGGTGGACGATCGATGGCAAGATTTGGCCGAATACTCCCAAACTGCGCGTTCGCCACGGCGAAGCGATCGCGGTGCGCTTTCGCAACACCAGCGACATGGATCATCCGATGCACCTGCACGGCCATATTTTTATGCTGGCGGAAGTCAATGGGATACCGCTGCTGCGCCCGCTCGCCAAAGACGGGTCGCTAGTTTCCGCCAACGGCTCCGCAACGTGGTTGCTCACCGCCGATTCAGCTCCCGGGCGATGGCTGCTGCACTGTCACAACGAGATCCACATGAACGACGGCATGATGACGGAGCTCGTCTACCTAACGTGAAGCGTACGGCTGAGGTGCCGCGGCGCTCGGTTTCCCCCAGACACGTGCAACCTCACGATGGCGCGGCATCTCAGACCGTATATCCGATGCTAAACCAAAGGCATGAAGAAAGCGTGAAGCCCCGGGCCCCCGGTTGGCGCAACCGCGTCGCCGCGGCGGCGGTCGCCGCCGGCTCACTCTTTGCAGCCGTGGCGTGCTCGGGCGGTTCGCCGCGCGGGGCCCCATTCTCGGTCGAACCGGCTGCGCGGCGCGCGGGGTCATCGGGAAGCGTCTCGAATGCTTATGAGTTCCTTCGTTTAATGATGGACAAGTACGCTAAAGGTTCCACGACGCGGCTCGTGCAGAGCTTTGACGGCGGCCCCCTCAAGAGTTTCACGGATGCCGTCACCTACGACGACGCGCTCTTCGTCGACGCGCTCCTGGCCGAAGGATCGTCCGACGACATCGCCCGGTCGGAAGTCGTCGGAAACGCTTTTCTCTACCTACAAACCTACGACAAGGCCGGAGACGGGCGCTTGCGCGCGGCGTACGGCCCGAAGCCGCTGCGCAACCCGGGCGACATCAAGGTCGACGACAACACCAGCGACGTCGGCAACATGGCGTGGGTCGGTCAAGCGCTCGTCCAACTGTATGCAAAGACGTCGAACGCCTCATATTTGAATGGTGCGCTCGCGATCGCGAACTGGTTGCAAAACAATACTTACGACACTCGAGGCCACGGCGGTTATACCGGCGGCTATGCCGCGAGCGGCAAAAAGATCGAGTGGAAGTCGACCGAGCACAACATCGACATCTACGCGTTCTTTACGATGCTTGCCACTGAGTCCGGCCAGACGGAATGGACGACCAACGCCGCGTGGGCGCAAGGGTTCGTAGCCTCCATGTGGGATTCGGGCGACGGGCGTTTCTACGTCGGAACCGGCAACGACGGCGTCACGCCGAACAAGTCCTTTAAGCCCGAGGACGTCAACTCGTGGAGTTACCTGGCCTTTCAAAATCCGGATTGGGCCGCAGCGCCTTCCTGGGACGTCACGAACTTAGCGGTTACTGAGGGCGGCTTCAGCGGCGTGAGCTTCTGCAGCGGCGATCGCTCCGGCGTGTGGTTCGAGGGTACCGCACACCTTGCAGGCGCACTCGAGCTGCGCAACGAGTCCGGCGACCAGGCCCAAGCGCAAACGTATCTCGACGACATCGAGTACGCGCAGGCGAACGGTCCCAACGGCGACGGCCTCGGCATTATCGCAGCATCCAAGAATGGCCTGCGCGACTGCGACGGAGATAAGTATTTTGCGTCGCTGCACGTGGGCGCAACGGCTTGGTACATCCTGGACGCCGGTGCCGGCAACCCCTTCGACCTCCTCCCATAGCCGATGCCGCAACGCGACGGTTTCTTCATCAGCACGGATCCCCGGCGCCTGGACCTCGACGCGATCGAGCGGCTACTGCGAAGCAGTTATTGGGCCTCCGAACGCTCCCGCGCCTCGACCGAGCTCGCGGTGAAGAACTCACTCTGTTTCGGCCTCTACCAGACGCCAAACGCAGGCCTGATCGGCTTGACGCGCGTCGTTACCGATTATTCTACATTTGCGTGGCTCTGCGACGTAATCATCGAGGAAGAATATCGGGGCAAAGGGCTGGGGAAGTGGATGATGGAGGTCGTGCTCGCAGATCCGAGCGTCTGCCACGTGCGTCGTTGGATTCTGGCAACGTCGGACGCTCACCAGCTGTACGAACGCTACGGGTTCGCTCGGATGGCCCATTCGGACCGCTGGATGGAGCGGGTGCTCCGCGCCTGATTCCGCGGCTCCCGAACAAACTGCCATACATCTGGCACTCAAACCAGCGACGATCGCGGCATGGAGCCCGAACGGTACGCGGTCATCGACGTTGAAACGACTGGTTTTAGCGCGGTGCGCGATCGGATCGTTGAGGTCGCATGCGCTCTCATCGACGGGGAGCGGATCGTGGGGCGTTGGGCCACCCTGGTCGACCCGGGCATCGCCATCCCCGCCCATGCGACCGCGGTCCATGGCATCACCGACGAGATGGTCAGCGGCGCACCACGCCTCGGACGGGCCCTCAAGCTTTTGCGGCGGCGGTGCAAAGGTCGCACCGTAGCGGCCCACTGCGCGCGATTCGACTTGTCTTTCGTGGGGCCGTCAATCGGACGGAAGGGGCTCTGCACGATGCTGCTCGCGCGGGCGCTCTTTCCCGAAGCGCCCAATCATAAAAATCAGACCCTGCGGCGATTCCTCGACATCGACGGGGCTGCCGATGAAGAGTTCGAAGCGCATCGAGCCCTTGGCGACGCGCTGGTCAGCGCGCACATCCTCATCGCATGCCGGCGCCGCTTTCGGGCCCGGTACGCGGCCGAATCCTGGAAGCGGTTTACTCGCCGCGAGGCCTTCGTCGTGCTGAAACCGAGTTAACGCCGGCCCAGTACGGTTTGAAGTCTGCCTGGCTTGGGAAACCCCATGTGGGGGTCTCTCTTTTTATGCGCTACGGTCTTTGTTGCTAGATGCCCGAGCGAGCCCGGGCCAAGGCTATGGACCACGAGCGCATGTTGCGCATGCTTGCCGACGCCGTTCCGCAAATCATCTGCACGGCCGGTCCCGACGGCAAGATCGACTACTTTAACCGCCGTTGGTTCGAGTTCACCGGTTTCAGTGAAGCGCAGACGTTCGAGAACGACGGTTGGCTGCTGGCCTTTCACCCCGACGACCGCGCGGTCGTCGAAGATGGCTGGCGGGCCGCCACTCGCGACGGCAACGACTTTTCGGTCGAGGCGCGCGTTTGCTCGCAAGGTGGAGAGTATTATTGGTTTCTGGAGCGAGCCGTGGCCGTGCGTGCGAGAGACGGTTCGGTCGTGCGCCTCTTCGCGACGGCGACCGACATCAACGACCGAAAGCGTCTGGAAGAGCGCGAAAGGTTTCTCTCGCACGTAAGCGAGGTTCTCACCTCGACGCTCGACGGTCGAGAGGTGCTGCAAAAAATAACCGAGCTCTGCGTCCCGGAGTTTGCGGATTGGTGTCAGGTTCAATCGCTCTCCCCTGAGAACGAGTTGGTGGTGGAAGCCGTGCGCCACAGCGATCCGGAGTTGAACAAACTCCTGGAGAACGTGGTTGGGCGCAGCGTCGTCGTACGGAACGCGTCGGTCGGTTCGCCGCAGGTGGTGCGCCAAGGGCGCAGCCGAGCCCTCGATCATGAAGCAACGCTGCGCGCCGTGCGTGAGAACGTTCCCGACCCGGAGGATCGAGCGATCTACGAAGCCGTCGGTCTGGGTACCGCGCTGATCGTGCCGATGGTCGCCCGAGGGCGCACTCGAGGCACGCTGCACCTGGTCAACATCGATCCCGCATCGCGCCGCTCCGAACTTACGGTCGAGATTGCCGAGGAGCTGGCGCGCCGGGCAGCGCTCGCGATCGACAACTCACGCCTGTACGAGCACGAACAGCGCGTCGCCTCAACCCTTCAGCGAGCGATGCTTCCCGCGCGCTTGCCGTCGCACCCTCGAATCGATTTGAGCTTCGCCTATCGCCCCGCCGAACGCGAATCGCGCGTCGGTGGCGACTGGTACGATGCGTTTGCGATCTCTGATACGCAAATGGCCCTCTCGATCGGCGACGTCAGCGGACACGGGCTCGAAGCGTCGGTCGCAATGAATGCCGCGCGACAAGCCCTGCGCCTCACTGCCTTGGAAGGTCTATCGCCCGCACAAACGTTACGCCGCGCGAATACCGCGCTGATGCTCAACGAAGACCATCCCTTCATCACGGCAATCCATGGGATCCTCGACATCGAGCGCTCGACCTTCCGATACTCCTGCGCGGGCCATCCGCCGCCGGCGGTCGCTCCGCTCTGCGGTGGCGCGCGTTACATTGCGGGCGGCGGGATCCCCATGGGCGTCGAGTTCGATCCCATATTTCCGGCGCACGAAGTCAAGCTGGATCCCTACGCGACGCTGCTGCTCTACACCGACGGTTTAATCGAGTTCGACCGCAACATCGAGCGCGAATCCGCCCGGCTTCTCGACGCGCTGAGCGATCGCGTCCACGACACGAGTTCGGACGGCGCGGGCAGGCTGCTGCGCCACGTGCTCAATAACCGGCAGCTCGACGACATCGCCGTGCTCTCCGCGACGATTCTTCCGGCGCGGCCCGGCACCGTCGAGCTCAAACTGCCGGCTGCTCCGTTGTCGGCGACGATTGCGCGGCGCTTCGTTTCGCGGTACGCGCGCGTCGCGCAACTGGGGCCCGAGCGCACCTTCGATCTGGTGTTGGCCGTCGGCGAAGCGGTCGCCAACGCCGTCGAGCACGCCTATCGCGGCGCGACGGGCGATTTCGTTCTTCGCCTGTCGACGAGCGAGGGCAAGATTTTCGGCGAGGTGCAGGACCTCGGCACGTGGCGCGAGGGACGGCCGTCGCCCGAACGCGGCCGCGGTCTGGCGATCTTACGCGCGACCACGCGGCGTCTCGAGCTCAACCGAACCAGCCGCGGAACGCTCGTCGCCTTCGCCGTTTAAGAGCTTCGCGCGCTCGACGAACGCGCAGAGAAGATTTGCAAGTGCCATCTCTTCGGGCGTCCGGCACGAGATGTCGAGCAGTCGCGGGCTGCAAACCAGCACGCTAGCCGCGCGCGCCCGAGAAATCGCCACGTTAAAACGATTACGCTCGAAGAGAAACTCCATGTTGCGCGGCACGTCGCTGCCGCTCGACGTTGCCATCGAATAGAAAACGACGGCTGCCTCTTGGCCCTGAAACTTGTCGACCGTCCCGACCCGGACGCTCACGGCGCCCTCCGCGAGCTTGCCCGCAATCAAGCGCCGCTGCGCGTTGTAGGGCGTAACGACGATGATGCTGCGCTCGTACCGGTATAACGCAGATATTCGCCGGACGATTTCATCGGCTTCCTCGTCCGATTTTGAGCTGTTTCCAGCATGGTCTACCGGCACAAAGTAGAGGCCGGCGAGTTCTTGCGTTCCCATCGTCACGCGGTGTTCGAGAGCCTCTTGCGACGGGCGCAGGCGCCCGTCGTACATCGCGTCGGAGATAAAGGAACATATCTCGGGCTGCATGCGATAGGAAACGTCCAGAAAGATGCCGCGATGCTCCGGCACGGTCTGGTTGTCGCCTAAGAGATGCGCCAGCACCGAATCGCCGGCGTGCAGGGGCTGGCGTCCTTGGCTTACTTGCGCCAACTGCGACGGATCGCCGAGGAGCACGACATTCTTCGCGCATAAAGAGAGAGCCAGCGCGTCGGCCAGTGCGACTTGGCCCGCTTCGTCAATAAAGAGATAGTCGAACTTGCCGGTGAGCTCCTCTCGCGCGAAAAGCCACGACGTCCCGCCGGCGAGGTCGTAATCGTCGAGGTACATGCCTTCGTTTACGCCGACCGATTCGATCATCGGCACGGCAACCTTCGACCGGAACTCCGAACCGGGATTCTTGCCGCTGTGCTTGTAGCGTCCGCGGAAGCTGCCGCGGCGCTTGTCCATGCACTCCTCGACCTTGTGCAGTAGATTGTGGATCGCCGCATGGCTCGTGCTGGTGACGGCCACGCGCTTGCGCCGTTCGAGCAGATCGCAGATTACTTGCGAGCCGAAGGTGCTCTTGCCGCTCCCTGGCGGACCTTGAACGAAAAGGTAGCTGTCGTTGAGAGCGGCTACCGCCGCGGAGACGCTTTCGGCGTTGACTATCGGCGGCTGTATCGTGCGCCGGTCATTCGGAGCGAATACCGACAAACGCGGGTCGCGGTTAAACAGCAGGTCATCGGTGGCAGGATGTTCTTCAAAAAGGCTCTTCGCGAGGAAAGAGCGTGCGATGCGTGCGAGTGCGCCGCGCTGGGCCTTGGTATCGGGCGGCCCCGGCGGAATCAACTCGGCGATCGCTCGTGCGGCGTCGACGGAAGCTGTCGTCTTAAGCTCGAGGAGCCCGCGCTCGTCGTCGATTGAGACGATCGTCACGCCCTTGCGCGTTCGGGGGTCGACCGCGTCGCCGGGCGACATCTTGTGGTGCTGCTCTTGAAAAGAGTATGTGTAGATTTTGCTCTTCTTGACTTCTTGCGGCGGGATATCTTCGCGCAAGGCGAGCCCCGCGATGGCCTCTCGATCGAACTCGAGCAGTTGGTCGACGTTCTCGCAGCGATCGAAATAGGCCCACCATTGCGGCTTCTCTTCACGCCGGTGATAGCCGAGGAGGCTTGCGAGCACATATCGCGCGCGCCGGTCTTCGCTCATCAGCGCGTACTCTTCTTCGGTCTGTGGACGAAGTACGTGAGTGAGGAGCGCACGCTCCAGCTCGCCTCGCTCGCCCGCCTCGACTTCGGCTTCGGCACGCTCCTTTGGCGGCTGCGTGGAATGGAACGGAAACTCCACGCGAAACTGGGATGCCGCTTCCAGGCGAAGGGCCAGCAGCCACTCGCGCAGCAGGTACGTCGAATAGCAGTCGTCCCGGTTGTAGGCCTTAATATCGTCGAGAATGCGCTGCTCGCCGCATTGCAGCCACTTCTCGAACATCACGATCGAGTCGTCGCCTTTCTTGACCTCCGTCGCGCGATCGAGCTGATAAAAGCGTTCGAGTTTCTTGAGGCCGTAGCCGTCCTCCGAGATGACCAGGGCTTGGCGGACGACGGCGAAGAGATCGACGAGGACTTCGTCGCGCAGGAGCAGATCGATCTCGTTTTCGCGCGTGCAATGTTCTTGGGCTAGGTCGCGGATCGCTCGCTTCTCGTAGTTCGCGTAGTGATAGACGTGCAGCGCCGGATAACGCTCGCGCCGCCCAATTATGAAATCGACGAACTCCTCGAAGGCGCGCTTCTCACCGGCGCGGTCGAGCCCCCAAAAGGCGCGAAACGGCGGATCGTCATCGGGCATCCAACAGCCGAAGAGATACTCGAGGCCGCGGCCGGGCTGGTAGAGCGGATCGCCCTCCATGTCGAAGAAAACGTCGCCCACGCACGGCTGCGGAAGCAACGCGAAGCCGAGCGGCGGTTCGTGCGCCAGAAGCTCGTAGATCGGCTCGGGGCTGTTGCGTCCCCGCACCTGCAGCGACGCTTGACGCCGAAGCTTGACAAACGTCTCGGGGTTCATTGCGTTGGGGCGCTGCTCGTCGGCGGCATCGGCCAGGTGGGTGACGCGCTCGATGCCGGCGGCTTCGAACTTGGCGATCTGGTCGCGCCGCATCCATGCGACTAAACTCAAATGATCGTCGTCGGCGCGTCGTTTCGCGCAGGCGTCGTCCCACGGGCAGATGTCGCAGTGGCCGCATCTAAACGGATAGGTCGCAGCTCGATCGGCTTGGTCGAACTCCGGGTTGGTAACGTACTCCAAGAACGTCTTTTTTAGGTGGCGGTAGTACGCCATGTAATCGTTCGTGCGGAATGGCTGTTGTTCGCCGCTACCGAAAACGACGTGCCCAAACTCCGGCAGACATCCTTGAAGGCGCGCCAAGTGTTCGCTGTAGTTGCAGAGCTGCACTAAGTAATAGGCTTTGGGTGCCAGCGCGAGTTTCGTGTCGACGACTTCGTAACCGTAATCGCCCAGGCTGGACGGCTTTTGCACGCGCATCAGGAAATCGGCGTGCCCGATGAACCGGCCGTCGAAAAAGGTCGCCTGGTAGATAACGCGCACCCCGCGCTGCATCGCTTCGAGCGTCCGCAGCTCGGCCCGGCGATACGCCTCCACGCTTGGGTCCGCGCGCTCGAACTGCTCGACTTCTCCCGGATAGCGCTCGATCAGAGCCTCGAGGTGGCGGCGCTCGTGCTCTTCGCCCTTGCGGCGAATCAGCTCGGCGCGTTCGTCGTCCGGGTCGGGGCGAAGGAGCCTCTTTCGCGCCACCAACGCCTCCAGCTCGGTAAGCCGTTTACACTCGAGGTAGTCGTTGAGATCGCTGGCGGAGTAAACGAAGCATCCGTCGAGGCGTTGCATCTTGGCGGAGCCGTATTCGAATTTTGCAAGGATAAGGCCTTCGGCGTGAACGAACGAATCGCGCACGCATGGATCGCAGCCTGACGTCAAAAATAGCTCTGCGCTTCGTCATCGTCATGGGCGTGGTCAATCTCTTCGCGGATATGACCTACGAAGGCGCGCGCGGCGTGTCGGGCGCTTTCCTCGGCCATCTAGGGGCAAGCGGCGCCGCGGTCGGCGTCATCGCCGGCGGTGGCGAGCTGGCAGGCTACCTAATTCGCTCCGTGAGTGGAGCAATCGCCGATCGTACCGGACGATATTGGATCAACGCGTGGGTCGGCTATGCCATTAACATGCTTTGCGTTCCCGCACTCGCTCTTGCCGGAAGCTGGCCCGCCGCCGCCGGTCTTCTGATCGGCGAACGCGTTGGCCGCGGCATTCGAAAACCGGTCATCGCGGCAGCGCTCTCGGAAGCGGGGCACCACGTCGGAGGCGGCCGCGCTTTCGGCATCAACGAGGCTCTCGATCAAATCGGCGCGACAGCCGGCCCGCTCATCGTCGCTTTCGCCGTGGCGCGCGGCGGCTACGCGACGGGCTTTGGCATTCTCATCGTGCCGGCATTGGCAACCTTAGCGATTCTCGGCGTTGCCGCGTCGGCAGGACGGACCGTCACTCCGCATGTTGATGAAGGCGACGCCTCCGTCGTGCGGGATTGGCCGGCCCTGCGCCGCTATGCGATCGGCGGCGCGCTCTTCGCGGCCGGTTACGTGGATTTCGCCCTGATCGCGTTTCACTTCCAGCGCAGCCACGTGATGGGCGTACCCGCGATATCGGTTTCGTTTGCCGCCGCGATGGCGGCCGGAGGGCTTGCCGCTCCGGTGCTCGGGCGTCTCTTCGATCGTGTGGGGAAACCGGTGATCGGGTTTGCGTTGGCGACGACGGCGCTCGCGACGCCGCTGGCATTTCTTGGCCATGGGACGCTCGCGGCGATTGGGGCGGCGCTTTGGGGCGTGGGAATCGCGGTCCAAGATGCGCTCTTGCTCGCGCTCGTTTCGACGGCGATAGCGCGCAAGAAGGCGACGGCCTTCGGGCTCTACGATCTCGCCTTCGGCATCGCGTGGTTCGCGGGCAGCATCGTTAGCGGCGTGCTCCTCGACCGATCGATCTTGACCCTAGTGCTCTTTTCGACGCTCCTGCAGTTATGCGCTATTCCATTCTTCGCCGGTGGAAATAAGGGCAACCCTGCCAGGATGGTGACCGAGGGGCGGTGAAAGATTTAAGTCGATGAGCTTTCGGCGACTCGCCGTGGCAATGTCGGTGCTCGCATCGGTGGTTTCCTGGCCGGGATGCACGAGCAGCACGGCTTCCGGCGAACCGCCCGCTCCGGCGCCGTTGGGCAAGTACATCAGACACGTTGTCATCATCATCCAAGAGAATCGCAGCTTTGACAATATGTTCAGTGGTTTCCCCGGCGCCGATGCGCCGCGATTCGGCTACGAAGGCGACGAAAAGATCGCCCTTCATCCCACGCCGCTCGAAGACCCCGGCAATATCGAGAACAACTGGCGCGACTCGATCAGCGGCTGGAACAAAGGAAGAATGAACGGGTTTGCCCGCGAGCATTTCTACGGGGGGCCGCGCGACTACGCGTATGCTTACGTGCCGCGCGCCGAATCGGCGCCCTATTGGGCGATGGCGGCGCAATACGTCCTCGCGGACCGTATGTTTCCCACGGAGTTCGGGCCGAGCTTTACGGCGCACTTGAGTTTGATCGCCGGAAATACGGACATCAAGGTGGGGCCGGTCGCCGAGGTCGATGCCCCTAGCCGCATTATCTGGGGATGCGACGCGCCTCCGGGCACGCGGTCGTTTACCCTCAACGTTCATCGCGTCGAGCGGTTTAACGGTCCGTTTCCCTGTTTCACCCGCTTCGCGACGCTCGCCGACGTGCTCGACGCTGCCGGGGTTTCCTGGAAGTATTACGCGTCGCCGCTGAGCCGGATCGGCGGCAAGGTGTGGTCGGAGTTCAGCTCGATCCGAGCGGTTCGCTACGGGCCCGATTGGAAGAACGTAATTTCGCCGCAGACGCGAATTCTCGCCGACGTTCCCGCCGGCACCCTCGCCGACGTGTCGTGGGTAACGCCCGACTGGAAAGATTCCGATCACACCGGCAGCGGCTACAACGACGGCCCGTCGTGGGTCGCTTCGATCGTCAACGTGATCGGAGAAAGCTCGTATTGGGACTCAACGGCGATCGTGGTGCTCTGGGACGACTGGGGCGGCTGGTACGATAACGTGCCACCGCCCCAACTCGATTTTCGCGGCTTGGGCATTCGCGTCGGGTGCATCATCATCTCCCCGTACGCTCGAATCGCGCCCGGCGCTGAGGCGGGCTACGTTTCACATACACAGTACGAGTACGGCAGCATCCTGAAGTTCGTGGAACAGGTTTTTGACTTGCCGCCGATCGGACCGCCATCGGCGGGCTTCACCGACACCCGGGCCACCAGCATCCTCGACAGTTTCGACTTCACCCAAGCGCCACGCGCGTTTGCCGCCATTCCGTCGCGTTATCCCCAATCACGCTTCCGCTCGGAGCGGCCGTCCTTCATCCCGCCGGACAGCGAATAATGCACGATTGGAAGTTTGCTTCCGAAGACGCGCGCACGGCGGTCGACGCGCGCACCCAGTTCGTCGAGTTTCTCCGCAGCATCGGAACCGGCGACGAGTTGGTGTATAAGGCCGAACTCGTCTTTGGCGAGTTGCTCGGCAACGTCGTTCGGCACGCTCCGGGCCCCGTGGAGATCTCGTTCGACCTAGATTCGGGCGTTGGGATCCTGCACGTCATCGATTCCGGGCCCGAGTTTCCTTTGACGGCGCGGCACCTTCCCGAAGACGTGCTCAGCGAGCTCGGGCGTGGCCTCTTTATCGTGCAGCAGCTCGCGACCGACGTTCGCGTGGAACGTATTCCGAATCGCGGGAACCACACCATCGTGAAGCTTTAGGAAACCTCTGATTCAGCCCAACTCGTTGTCGCCTCGGTCCTCATCTACCATAGCAAACTTCGGACCTCGGCTCCTAGACTTGGGCTGAATTAGAGGTTCCCTTAGAGCGTGACCGTCATGCCTCGTTGGGCTACCGTGGCCGAAAACCCGCGTTCTTTCAGGATTGCCGCGAAAGTTTGGGCGCTTGGCGGATCCGCGTGCACGAGATAGACCTGCGCTTTCGTCGTTCCTAAGGTTTGCAGCCAGCGCAACAGTTCGTCTTGGCCGGCGTGCGCGCTGAACCCGGAGAGATGGGCGATGGCGGCGCGAACGGTTAGCTGGTCGCCGAAGATGCGGACCGGGCTCGCGCCGTTGATGATGATGCGCCCAAGCGTTCCTTGCCCTTGATAACCGGGAAAGACGATCGTCGCCTTTGGGTCGGCGAGATGTCGGAAGAGGTGGAAGAGGATGCGACCCCCGGTTGCCATCCCGCTCGATGCAATGATAATCGCCGGTCCGTTGAGGTCGTTGAGCTGCTTTGACTGGTCGCTGGTAACGTGCAGTGTTAGGTTGTTGCAGCCGAAGGGCGCGTTGGGGGTCTCGGGCAGTTCGCGGTACGCGTCGTGGTGTTTGGCAAAAACGCCGTCGACCTTGATGGCCATCGGGCTGTCGAGATGCACCGGAAGCCGCGCGATCTGAGCATCGCTTTTTTGGAGGCGCCCGATTGCGAAGAGCATATCTTGCGTGCGTTCGACGGCAAACGTCGGCATCACGATCGGTCCGCCGCGTTCGATTCCTGCGAGCAGCGTAGCGCGAAGTTCCGCAAGGGAATCGGGAGGATGCTCGCGATCGCCGTACGTCGCTTCACAGATCACGGTATCGGCCGTTCCGAGCGGCGTTGGATCGAAGAGCAGGGCCGAATTGTACCGGCCTAAGTCTCCCGAGAAGATCGTGCGGCGGCCCCCGGCCCGCATGTCGACGTAGGCCGCGCCGACGATGTGACCTGCGTAGTGATAGCGCACGGTCGCTCCGCAGACGTCGAAGTCGGTCTCGAGCGGAACCGTTTTCACTTGGCGAAGGGTAGCGCCGACGTCTTCGTTGGTGAAGAAGGGCGCCAAGCTATGCGACCGCTCGTGATTGAATCCGCGATCGTGCATGTGGCTCTGAATGTGCGCCGCGTCCTCCAACACGATCTCCATGACGTCGGCCGTCGCCGGCGTGCAGTAGATCGGCCCGCGATATCCGTCGCGAACCAGCCGGGGAAGGTATCCGACGTGATCGAGGTGGCCGTGCGTGATGACAACCGCTTCCATCTGCGCCGCAGGAACGGGCAACGGTGCGTGATTGAGCGCCTCGACCTCACGCGGTCCTTGAAAGAGCCCGCAGTCGACAAAAAGATGATGACCGTCGATGGTCACCAGATGTTTGCTTCCGGTTACGGTGCCGGCCGCGCCGACGAACGTCAACTCAGTCATGCGGCAGGCTTTGGAAGGCGACGGCGCTGGGGCGGTCGTCCGATGCGTAGCACTGCGCGCACCGCTCGATCAGGCTTTCCGGGTCGGTATCCTCGATGAGGAGCGCACCGGTTTGCTTGCGAAAGAGCGCTGCGATCTCGCCGAAGTTGTTGGACAAGCCGCCGGAGTCCCGAAGGACCCCGATTAGCTTGCCCTCGTCGTACGCGATGCAAAACTCGCCGAGCGTTCCGCTGCGGCCGCCGACGAAGATCACGAAGTCGGAGCTGTGGATGTTGTAGACCTCGCGCCCCATCAGCCCCGATCCGGTGAAGACCATCGCGGTGTACGGTTTGAGCGGTGACTCGTAGAGCCCGACGTGCTCTTCCCGAGAGTGCGCGGGCGAAACGCCGAGACTCTTGCCTCCCTCCGAATGGGCCCCGAGAACCGCCGCATGAGGAAGCCCGGGACACGCGCCGGTGACAATCAAGGCCCCGCGGCGCGCGATGTACGCGCCCACGCGCCGCGCCAGTTCGCACTCTTGGTCGGTAATCACGCCGCCGGCGGATCCCATGACGCCGATTTGGAGTTTCACGGCAGAGTCAATGCTGCGCCGGCGTGCGGAAGCCTCTAAGCCGTACTTGCGGCTTCTTCCCGGCTACGGCGGCTTTACGGTCGTGCTCGAGTTCTGCTGCGTTGTGGAACTCCCGTTGGCGCCGGCTGCAGCCGGCTGACTGGTCGTGGTCGTGGTGGTGGTCGAGCTCGACGTCACGGTCCACGGATGCCAAACAAACAGCGCAACCGCGATGACGACGACCGCGACTACTATTCCCAAGCCTGCGTAACCGTTGCCGCCGCGTTCGATTATCACTGGGTCATGCTCTGTCATGGACCAGCATTACCCGTTTCGCAGCACCGTCGAAACGAAGTCGAGCGGTTTTTTAACCAGTGCGCGTCACTTGTGGCGGTCGCTGGGTACCCTGGCGACAATCGAAAAAGTAAGGAGGGCGTGCATGGGCTCGTCATGGGGCAAAGCGGTTTCGTGCGCAGTGCCGCTGGCCAAGGAAACCTTTTCGGAGTTCCAGCAGCACAAGTCGCAGTGGATCGCGGCAGCTATTGCCTATTTCACGATCTTCGCCATCGCGCCGCTCATCATCCTCACGGTCGAAATCGTGGGTTTCTTCTTGGGTCATCACCAGGCCGTTTTAAACAGCCTCTTCGGTTACGTGTCAACGACGGCCGGACCGTCGGCCGCTCGCGGTGTAGAAGCGATCGTTTCCGCGACGTTTTCTCATCGCAAGTCCGGCATACTGTCACAGATCGCCGGCTGGACCGTCTTCGTGGTCGCCGCGGTCGGCCTCTTTTCATCGTTACAAGAAGCGCTTAACACGGTCTGGGACGTCGTACCTAAGAAACGGACGCTGCTGGAAACGATCAAAGACCGGTTGCTGTCGTTTGCAACGGTGCTCGGGATCGCGTTTCTCTTGTTGGTTTCCCTCGGCGTCAACTCGTTGTTGACCATCGCCGGCAATTCGTTGATGCAAGTCTTTCCGGCCTTCCCGGCGTTATCGAAGGTACTAGATTTCGCCGTCTCTTTGGCAACGATCACCGCGCTCTTTGCGCTGCTCTTCGAGTTTCTTCCCGAGTGCCGCATCGCATGGCGCCACGTCTGGCCCGGCGCCGCCTTGTCGGCCTTCTTTTTCGTAATCGGCCAGTTTTTGCTCGGCTGGTATCTCGGACGGCTCGGCATTTCCTCGGGTTACGGCAGCTTTGGCGGCCTCGTGGCGTTCTTGGTGTGGGTTTATTACTCTACCCAGATCGTGCTTCTTGGAGCGGAGTTCACCCACGTTTACGCGCGCCGGGTCGGATCGTATCTTGGCCGGAAAGGCTGCGGACTAGGCGAACACTCTTAGTGTACGCTTTACGAACACGAACGAAGGAGCAACCATGTTCATCTTACGCTGGACCCGCAATCTCGCCGTCGGCGCGGCACTCCTCGGTATAGCGCTGCCTTCCGCCGTCTGGGGACAGAGCGGGACCATCGCCGTCGAAGCCGGTCCGATCTGGAGTCAGTCGGATGCGCAAAAGAAATGCCCCGAGGTTGCAAAGGCGAACGGTCTCGCGTGGAACGGCCAGTGGCGGACCACGGTGCCGGGCCGGATGTCGGTCTGCGAGCTGCGTCTCGCGCCATCGAACGGCCAGTTTTTCGTGAAATCGATCGAAGCCGGTCCGATCGGAAGCCAGGTCGATGCGGAGCGGAAATGCCCCGAAGTCGCAAAGACGAACGGCGGCATATGGAACGGCCACTGGCGGACGACGGTGTGGGGCAGCATGTCGGTCTGCGACGTCCGTCTTCCGCGGTAGGACTAAGACGCAAGTCGCGTCCAAGCGCGCAGCGCGTTTCAGACTTCCTTCATCCGAAGGCCCTAAAGTCTTGGGAAAGTAAGCCTTTTCGAGGATTTTATGAGTGGAAAATTCATGGCTGCCGCCCTGGCAGTCGCCGCACTCGTCGTCGCAGCCTGCAGCGGCCGCAACAACTACGCCATGCCGGGCAATGGCACGACCCAGACGCTGCCGGGAATCGGTAACGACCTCGTGATGTATGCCACGATGCCGAAGGACAGCATCGGCGAGGAACTGGGGAGCGAGGGGCTGGGAACGGTCGACTCCGTGCAATGGAAGGCAGATTTGAGCGGATTTACCCAGGAGCAGCGCTCGCAGTCGCTGGCCTTTCCGCCGGGCACGAAGATCACCATCCACAACCTTTCGAAGACCACGACGCACACGCTGGATGTCGTGAAAGCAATTACCAAACCGCCGGCGATCTTTCCCAAGAACGTGACGCTTTCGAAATCGGCAGAGGGCGACGGCAAGCTCGAGACCGGCTATGCCAGCGGCGAAATCAAGCCGGGCAAATCGGTCACCGTCACGCTGGTGAAAGAAGGCATCTACCTGATTGGCTGCGCTTTCCACTATTCCAGCGGGATGCACGACGTGCTCGTCGTCAGCAAGACGGCCAAGCCGGGGCCGCAGGCGACGGCTCCCAGGGCGACGGCGACGCCGACGTGGGGGTCCGGCTCCGGAGGCGGTTGGGGCAGCCAGTAAGGTTAGCTGCGTTCGGCTGCCGCCGGCCAGGCAGCGAGCAGTTCCCCAAGTCGTTTCATCGCTGCTGGGTACCAGTCGCGGCCGACGCCTAAGGCGATCCGAAAATGATCCTGCACGCCGAAACAGTCGCCCGGCGCGAACAACAGTCCGTGCGCGGCGGCATAATCGCAGAAATTCCGTGAGTCGGCCCCCGATACCAGCCACGGAAATGCGATCATTCCGCCACGCGGCGGAATCCAGCCCACGACGCCGGCGTGTTCTTTAAGCACCGGCTCCAGCAGGGTAAGGTGCGTTCGCGCGACTTCGCGCGTGCGGTCGAAAATCGTCTGACGATGGCGAACCGCGATCTCGGCGAGAAACTCGGTGATCGGTGAATTCGAGACGGTAAGGTACTCGCGCGCCGTCAAATACAGGTCGCGTCGCCGTTCGTCCGCTTCAACGATCCAGCCGACGCGCAAACCGCTTAGCGCAAATGCCTTCGAAAAATCGCCGACGACCGTGGCGCTCGCGAGGCGCGAGGCCGAAGCCATCGCCGCGCCGTGATAGATCGGGTGGTAGACCTCGTCGGAGACAAATTGAACTCCGCGTTCTACCGCGAAGTCATGGAGCGCTTCCATCGTCTTTTCGTCGAGAATACTCCCCGTCGGATTATGCGGTGAATTGACGAGGATGAGTTTCGTTTGGGAATCCGTGAGGCGGCGTATTTCATCGAGGTCGATCTCATAGGCGTCTTCACGGCGTAATCGGTATGCGCGCACTTCCAGTCCCAGCGCCTCGGGCACCGCGCTATACGGGGGAAAGCACGGCGCGGGCACAACGACGTTTGCGCCCGGCTGCGCGACGGCGGAAAAGATGTGGCTCAAGGCTTCTGCGGCACCCGTCATAATGAGAACGTGCTCCATCGGAACGTCCTGCATTTGCGCGATGGCCTGCCGCAGCGCCGTCGCTCCGGCCGCTCGCGAATAGTGCACGTCGGATTGGAGCATGCGCTCGAGGCTCGATCGTCCGTCCAGTTCGAGCAGACTCCTCATCGTCCAGACCGGGCCCGTGCTTCCCCCCAGGGGAAACTCCGGCATCGGGTCGGCATTTGCTTCCAGCCAGTCCTCGAGCAAAAATGATTTCAGCATCGGCGCTCTGGGTTCCAGAAAGCGTGACGAATTTCCGGGCTTTTCCGCCAGAATGGTCGTCAGTGCCTCGCATAGATGGGACAAGCCCTCTCGAACGATAGCAATCCGCGTTCCCCTCCAGGCAAGCTGCCGAGGAATTGAACCGTTCCACCGACGACGAAGAGTGCCAAGACTACGAACACGACCGGGGTAAAGTCGAAGGCGCGCATACCCATTGAACGCTCGGCGCGGCAAAGCGGATTTGCCGACAAGATTATAAAGGGGGATTGCGGAGCGACGCCTGGGTATAGGTTTATCATGAGTGCGCTTTCCCGCGTTGCGGGGTTGACGGGACGCCCGGGCTTGCCGATATTTAGGTTAACCGATTCCGAACTCGGCATGGGTCCAAGTTTAGGGAACGGCGCAATTTGGATTAATACCAAGAGCACGGGCGCGGTGGAGCGTGTTTTTTCCAACGCGCTGGCGCAGAGCTTGATAGGCTCGATCGCAGTGCGCTATGGCGGCTACGGAGTACCGGCGGTTCGGCTTGGGGAGCACGCCGACTCGTCGGGAACGCCGTACGTCGCGCTCGGCCCGGACGCCACGCATTTGAACTTCGAACTTCACCCCGCTTACCAACGGGTTTCGTTCACGCTTGGCGGCGTTATAGATATCAGCGAAACCACCTTCGTCCCTCTAGATGCCGCGGCGTCCGCCGGCGACGACACGCCGATTGCGTACATCGTCGTTCACCTGCAGAACACCGACAGCGCCGAGCATTTCATCCGCGTCGTCGGCTCCGCGCGCTTGCGCGGAAGCATGGCGTCCGACGTGCAATCGCGTTTCGACATAGCCCGGCACGCACTGGTCGCGTGGAACGTTTCGCAGCCGCAGGCCGTCCGCGTCTTTGGCCTGTCGGAACCGTCGTCACGCTTTGCGACCACATTCGATTTCGGCAGAGTATACGACCCGATACACGTCCACGCCCTGGACAACGAAATTGCCGGCGTGGGCGACGTCCTTGGGCAGTTGCAACTCGATCTGGCACTCAAGCCCGGCCAGCGACGCACGATCTGTTTCACGGCCGGAGCCTTCGTGGAGGGCGAAGATCGTGCGCTGGAAGCATATGCGGGGGCGCCCGGACACCAGACGGCACTCGATCGAACGATCGAACATTTGGAGGAGGTGCTGTGCTGCAGCCAAGTGCTTACGCCCGATTCGACGATCAATCAGGGAGCGCTTTGGAGCAAGGTCAATATGCGTCGCGTCATGGCCAAGTACCCGCAGGGCCCTGCGTTCAGTAACGATCCTGGAAACTACGCAAACGTCGTCGTTCGAGACAGCGCCTGGTTCGTCTACGGCTGCGACCACTTCATGCCTGAGTTTTCGCGTAAGCTGCTCGAAAACGTCGCGGCGCGCCAGTACGCGAGCGGGAAGCTGCCCGAATACTATGACGCCGTAACCGGCCGGATCGAAGACGACGGCCTGAACATCAACGACGACACGCCGTTGTACATCCTGGCGGTCAATCATCATTTTCGGTCGACCGGCGACGTGGCGTGGCTGAAGGACGTGTATCCTAAAGTCGCTGCTGCGGCGCGATATATCATCGCTCAGATCGACGACCGTGGGCTCGTCTTTTGCTCGGCGAACGACCCGCGGGGAAACGTCTGGTCGATTGCCAGTTGGCGTAACATCATCGAGCTGTACAGCATCAATGGCGCGGTCACGGAGATTAACGCCGAATGCGTCGCCGCACTCCGGGCGGTCGGCCATCTGGCGGATAATCTCGGTCGAACGGATGGCGAACGGCAAGAGTTCGCCGGCGCGGCGCAACGCATTCAGGCAGCCATGGATAACTACCTGATCAACCCCGAGAATGGCTTGTACTACCTAAACATCGACGTCGACGGAAACGTGCACACCGACGTAACGGGCGACGAGATATTCCCGGTGATCTTTCGCGCCTGCGACGATGATACGGGCTTTCGCATCATCAGCCGCCTTAACGCGCCCGACTTTTGGACGGCAGCCGGGCTTCGAACGGTTTCGCGCAACGACCCGCTTTACGATCCGACGCACTACGCGGGACTGATGGGCGGAGTGTGGCCGGGACTGACGTGGTGGTATGCGTTCGCAGCGGCGCGCTACCATCCGGAGTTCATGGTGCGAGCGTTGAGGTCGTCGTTCGAACACTACGGCGCGGATCCCAAGAAAAACGACACCGTTCCGGGTCAGTTCAGCGAATGGTTCGACGGCGAAAGCTTAGTGAACCGAGGGATGCGCCTCTCGCCGTGGGAGCCGCCGCGCTTCTTCTGGGCGGTGATCGAAGGCGTGTGCGGCTTGATGCTTACCGCCGGTGAGCCGCAAATCAATCCACTAATCCCAGGACACTGGTCGTGGGTGGGCATCCGGCGGCTACGCTACCACGGCGGCTCGCTTTCGTACTTCGCCGTAAGGCAAAGCGGCGTCCGGGTCGCCATCTACTCGACCGTTCCGCTGAAGAGCGAGTACGACGTCTCGCTCTTCGAGAGCGATGTGTCCGACCGCCTGCGCGTGTTCTCGGACTCCGCCGCGGTCATCGCTCTCGCCAGCGAAGAGCGAATCGTGATCCTCCTGGGAAATACCGAGTCGAACACGGTTTCGATGCCGATCAACGTCGAGGACGTCGTCGACAGATCGCAGAGCTATCAGGTCCGCGTCTACAACAGCGAGAAGCGCGATTGGGAAGCGCCGGTGATGCGCGGCGGGGAAGGACTGACGGCGCTGGCGGTGCTGATCGAGGCCAACGGATTCCGCCTACTCGAACTCACCGTCGCATAGCAGGGCTATTCTGAGAGAGCCTGCGACCGCGCGAGCAAGCGTCCAAGTTGCAGGCGCGATCGCAGATTCAACTTCTTCAACGCCGACGAGACGTGCTTTTCTGCGGTGCGCGAGCTGATGTGCAGCAGCTGCGCGATCTCTTCGTTCGGATGGCCGGCCGCCACGAGCTGCGCTACTTCCTGCTCGCGCGCGGATAGAACGGTAAGCGTAGCGTCGGACCTCGTAACTTCGAGACGGCGCAGATCGCGAACGGCGCCAAGCCGGCGATAGGTCTCCAGAGCCCGTTTCGATTCACCGGCAAGCTCGTACGCCCGCGCGGCGAGCCAGGACCAGCCGATTGCTTCGAACAGGCCGGCCGCCGTGCGTGCGTTGCTTTGAGGATCGGCGTCGATGAGACCGCGTTGGGCTGCGAACGCATCGAAGAGCGCGAGTACGGCCTTATTTACGCGGTCTTGCGGGCGTGCCGCCGCCGTTACGAGCCGGCTTCGCATCGATCGAACGGCGTCGTTCCGACCAAACTGCGCGGCCGCCAGATAAGCAAAGAGAAAGCGGTGCGCACCCGGCAGCACATCGGCGATGCGCGCAATCCAGGCGGCCGCCTCATCGGCCTCACCGCGGATGCCGAGCGCCCACGCGTACGGGCCGCCCAGGAGGCCGATCGCGAGTCGCATGCCATGATCGACGCCGTAGCGGAGAAACGACTCGGAGTCGTCGCGGGTCAGGCGCGCGTCGTCACCGCAACAAATCCCCAGCACGAAGTTCGCGCTCTTCACGTGCACGAGGATGGCGTAGCTTTGCTGCGGCGTGGCCGCAGTGTCGCGCAGCAAACTTGCGGCGGTCATGAAATCACCTCGAAGCGTATGTTCGAGTGCGGAAGCCGCCGAGACTAGTGCGCTGGAAGAGTGCAGCTCCGGTTGCAGCGGCATCGCAGTTTGAAAGTGCTCGCGCGCCAGCTCGACCTCGCCTAGACCGACCGCATCGAGGGCAATTTGACAGTGGGCGTGGCGCAATCGCGAGTAGCCGGTATCTTCCAGCGGCCGCGCGGCTTCGATTGCGCGTTCGGCATAAAGGCGCCACTCGTCGATGTCACCGTGCATCGCCGAGATTTTTAGACGAGCGAGATACGTCTGCGTTGCAGTCATCGGGTCGGCGATCGGTTCGCGAATTTCACTCAAAAACGAGCGTGCGGCCTCGTCGTCCAAGGCGGCAACGCAGTTATATGCAATTCGCGCGCGGAACAAGTCGAGACGCTCCGGCGGCAGCTTGAGGCGAACTGCTTCGATCGCTTGGTGGTAGACGGCCGTCGCAGCTCCCGTGTCGCCTGAGTTGTATAGCTGCGCGCCGAGCGCCGACGCATTTTTTGCAAAGCCTTCGAAATCGTCGGCTCGCCAATACAGTTCGCCGGCATGCCGCAGCCGTTCGATGCCGGCGTTGAGCTGATTGAGCGAGCCAAGCGAAACGCCGATCTTATGGACCAGTTCTTCTTTACCGTTCTGCCGATCGCCAAGGGCGCGTTCGTAGTAGAAGACCGCATCCGCAAAAGCACCCATTGCGTGAGCGTGATCGGCGGCCATCTCGTCGTACATCGCGCCACGCCGCAGGTCGCCCGCGCGCCGCCAATGGTGCGCCAGCTCGACGCTCGGTGCCGCTCGATCGGATCGTCGTTCGAGTTCTTCCGCGATCCTTTGATGAAGCGGCCGCACGCGTTCCGCGAGCAGCTCGCCGTAGAGAACCTCCTGCGTCAAGGCATGGCGAAACGCAAGGTCCTTAGAGCTGCCCGACTCGTCCTCGACCAACTGAAGCGCACGTGCGTGCTCCAATGCGCGCAAGACCGGCTCACGCTCTCCCTTGCAAAGAGCTACCAGACGGTCGACGGAAAAGCGTTCGCCCAGCACGGCAGCAAAGGAGAGTACCGTGCGCTCCTCTTGAGAAAGCAGACCCGCCCGCGCGAGGATTGCGCCTCGAATCGAGAGCGGCAACTCGCGCGCTCGTGCTCGGGGATCGCGCGTGAGTTCGCTCTTGAGCAGCTCTTCTGCAAAAAAGGGATTGCCTTGGCTGCGCCGCACGATGCCGGCGACTGTTGCACTGCTCAGGCCTTCTCCATGCGGAAGCGTCTGATCGATCAGCACGCGGACGGAGGGTTCGTCTAACGGCGCAAGGTCGATATCCGTCACCGACTTCTTCGCCAGGAGACTTGCAAACTGGACGAGACGCGGCGAATCGGGCCGCAGTTCGTCGGAACGGTACGTCGCCACGAGCAGCAGTCGCCGGCGCTCGATGCGATCCGCCAGGTAGGCAAGGAATCCAAGCGTCGAACGATCTGCCCAGTGAATGTCTTCGACGAGCAGAATAACCGTGCCCCGGCGCGCGTAGCGTTCGAACGCGCCATCAATTGCTTCGAAGAGCGCACCGACGTGCGGCGAACTTCCCGTTGCTTCCGCGTTGCGCTCGAACGTCAGCCGCTCGACCAGTGCGTGAGCGGCGGAGTCGCGCGGGGTTGAGTTGCGGCGGTCGAGTTGCTGGAGCAGATCGCGGAGCGGGCCCAGCGGCGTTTGAACGAATTCGACGCAACGTGCCGTCGCAAACGTCGGCCGCCCGCTCCTGATCGTCGATTCGAAATGGCGAAGCAAACAGGATTTTCCTACGCCGGCCTCGCCGCCGAGCAAGACGATCTGGCCGCGGCCCTCGCCGGCGTCACGCCGGCACGCCGTCAGCACGTCGCTTTCACGGCGGCGGCCAATCAGCGCACTTCGAACCTCGGACCCGACCGTCTTGAGCTTCAAGGTGGAGACTGATGCTCGACGCGAGGAGGCGAATTCATGCCCTGCTCTTACTCCGGTCTGCGATATTCTCCTTATCGCCTCCGGTGCAGCCCTTCAGCGTCGATCACCCGGGCTTGCGTTGATATGACGCTGCCGTGATCCGGACGCCCTCGGAATAGGGCGTTCCCGCAAAGCCGAACGCCGTGGCGAATTTGCTTGCGTCGAAGATATAGGGTCCGTCGCTCTGGTAAAGCATCTCGTACGACTCGCGAATACGTGCGTCGAACAAGCCCGCCACTCGGAGCAGCGGCTTACTAAGTACGCGATACTTCGGCCTAACGCCAAACTCCGCGGCGGCCATCTCGATGAGCTCTTTACCTGTCGGTGGAACGGACGAGGTAGGAAGGTGCCAGATTTGGTTCCATGCCGTTTCGCGCTCCATAAGCATTGCCACGCCGCGCGCGGCATCGGGAGTAAACGTCAGCGAGTGCGGCTCGGTGGCTTTCATTAGCCAAGAAGCGGTAGCTGCTTTCGCTAAAGGCGCGAAAACGAGGGCATTGGGTATGCCGTTAGCGACGCTCGGCCCATAGAAGTCTGCTGACCGGGCTATCATCGCGACGAGATTACCCGCTTCGACTTCCTCCATGAGCGTCGTCGCGATCTGCGCGCGGATTGCGCCCTTCTTGCTGCAGGGTGCATACGGAGTCTCCTCCGTCATTGGACCGTCCGCCCTCCCGTACATGTAGACGTTATCAAAAAAGAGCAGCTTTGCTTGTGTTTGCTTGCAGGCCTCGATCGCGTTTGCCATGATCCGCGGCCAGAGTTCTTTCCACGTCGCCAGATCGTATTTGAGCCCCACGAGGAGACATACCACGGTCGCGCCCGAAACGGCCGCGACGGTCTGCCCGCGATCGGAGATGTCGGCCGCGAACACTTCTGCCCCAGCGATCGGCCGGGGATTCCGTCCCACCAAGCGGAACGGCGTTTCCTTTTCAGCGAGAATTGCGGCAAGTTCGTTTCCGATCGCGCCGCCGGCACCAAGGATCGTTATCATCATTGGGTCAGCCTATCTCGTTTGCAGCGACCCCGCAAGTTCGTCTCGTAGCGCCAAGTGCGCTCCCGCCGACTGACGCAGAGGCAGCCTAAGGTGTGCTTACGCTAAAGCAAGCGCGGCTTTCGGGTTCGGTCCGAACTCGTTTTCGCCGGGCTCGCTGTCTTGGCACAGCAGCACGATGAGATAGAAATTTGCGACCGGGACAAAACCGAGCAGTGTCCACCAGCCGCTCTTACCAACGTCATGAAGACGCCGAACGCCGACGCCCAGGGCTGGAAGGAACGCTCCGAGAGAATACAGGTCAAACGGTATCATTCCGAAGTTCGATTCGCCGCGGTCCATCGCGGTGATGACCGCGCCGACGATCCAAAGGGCCAGGCTGACCAGGATATTGAAGAGCGCGAAGTACCAATATTCGCTGCGCCTGGCGCGCCCCGAAAAAACGGCGTATTTTTTGAATGCTTCAATAAAGTAGTTCATTTTGGATAGCTCCTATTGGTTGGAATCGCAGGGTACTGGGCAGATGGTAGCAGGGCGGGCGTACGGGAACGTACTACGGCATTGGCTAGACAAAATTGACGCTGTAAGCTTTAAACTAAGGAGTGCCCTTATGGATCGACGCACGTTTTCGATGAGCCTTGCTGCCGGAGTCGCCGGCTCGCTGCTCGGCACCCAGACAACCCGAGCCGCCACCACCGTTCGCAACGTCGTGCTGGTTCACGGCCTCTACGCCGATGGATCGAGCTGGTCCGAATGTGTCGTGCGGCTTCAATCCGCCGGTATGAACGTGACGGCCGTTCAGAACCCGCTGACATCGTTCGCCGACGACGTGGCCGCAACGCGCCGCGCTCTTGCGATACAGGACGGCCCGACGGTATTGGCTGCGCACTCCTACGGAGGTATGGTCGCCAGCGAAGCCGGCATCGCCCCGAACGTGACCGCTCTCGTGTATATCGCCGCACGCGCGCCGGACGCCGGTGAAGACTACACAGCGCTTGCGAAACGATTCCCAGCACCTCCCGCGAGCGCAGGCCTCGTCACGTTCGAAGGCTTCGCTCGCCTGAATGAGGATGCTTTCCTCAACGACTTCGCAAACGGCGTCGACCCCGTGAAGGCGCGCGAACTCTACGCCGTTCAAGCGCCCAATACCGCGACGCTCTCTGCGACCGCGAGGACGACGGCAGCTGCCTGGCGGGTCAAACCTTGCTGGTACGCCGTGTCGAAGCAAGATCGTACGATCGATCCGGATTTGGAACGCTTTATGGCGGCGCGCATGAAGGCGACAACGATCGAGCTCGACTCCGGTCACCTATCTCTTGTAAGCCATGCGCCGGAAGTCACGACGCTCATTTTGCAAGCAGCCGGACGGACTCAATAGCCTTTCCTGGCTGCGGCGGTCATCCGCGCAACTTCACCGGTTTTAAGACGGATTGATGACCACATGAACTCATCAGTCGTCCTGATCACCGGCGCCTTGAGCGGAATCGGCAAAGCGGCCGCGCTGGCCTTTGCAAGAGGCAGTTATCGCGTGCCGTCTCAGGCCGCCGTGAAGACGCAGGTCAGGCGCTTGCCGGCGAGTTACGCGCGCTCGGTGCCGATGCGGAATTCTTCCGCGTCGACGTTAATGGAGGAATTACCGCGTCATGAAAACCGTTAAAATCCCGAGCCCCGAGCATCCCATTACGATCGAGCGCAACAGCTCACGCGTTCGGGTAACGGTCGCCGGACGCGTCGTCGCCGACACGACTCGCGCCTTGACGTTGCGCGAGAGCCACTATCCTCCCGTCTGGTACGTGCCGCGCGATGACGTGGATATGTCGCTGCTGGAGCGGAGCGACAACCAAAGCTACTGTCCGTACAAGGGCGACGCCGCCTATTACAGTTTCACCATTGGCGGTGATCGCGGCCGGAACGCGGTGTGGACGTACGAGGCGCCGTACGAGGCCGTCGGCGAAATCAAAGAACACCTGGCCTTCTATTTCGATCGGGTCTCCTCGATCGAGGAGACGCCGAACTCAACGTAGGTCCTCATTCCGTTAAAGTCGCGAACGCAAACGATGCTCTAAGTCTCACCGGCGTCAAGTCACTTATCGAGTATTACCCGAGGGATCAAAATGCTCCGGCCAGACTTCGGGCGCGAGCGCCCTTAGGAGCGCTCCATGCTCCGCTGGCCGCCCTTCTTGCTGATCGTAAGCCATTATCAGAAGCAGCTTCTGAATCAAGCGAAGATCCTCGTGAAGCCATTGAGACAGGTTATACCCCGAAACGCGCGATCTAGTAAGAGGACTCCTGGAGCTGATCTGCCTGTGGCCCGTTGACCCAACCGCTACGTGACATAGGATTAGCGAGATGCGCGCCGGGATGACGCTGCTGGCGTCGGAGAAGTTGAAGCCATTGATGGACTCTTCGAGTTCCGCTCTCGTTATAGACCTGGATGCTGCTGCCCGAGCCCGTGGTCGAGACCGGTTGGGCGATCAGAAAGAGTCAGTGAAGGGCGTCGTTCGCAACGAAGGCGCCTGCAGAGAGTTGGCTGGCGTTGTTAGGCTGCTCGGCCATAAGGGAGGGAGGACTTCCGCGCCGCAACGCCGCGGCCTTGCGCCGAGAGCCTCCCTTCGGGTAAAGTCCAAGGTCTAATGCGTCAGACGCTTGCGCGAGCGCTCCTAATATTCGTGACACTCTTCGTCGTTGTGATCTACTACGTGCCGATCGGCCACGTCGATTTCGCGGAGAATTGGGGCGAAGGCACGTTCGGGATCGCGCTTCCGGCGCAGCGATTCATCGTTACGGCCGTTGAGCCCGGTTCCGCGGCAGATCGTGCGGGAGTGCGCGCCGGCGATCGGCTGGTCGCGCACGGTAACCTCGAAGTTCCGACACGCGTGCGGTCGGCGTATCCGGGGGAGCGTGAAACGCTGACGTTCGACCGCGGGGGCGTCGCGCGCACCGTAACCTTGACGGCAGTACGCGACCGGAGCTTCAGCATCTTGGCACGCATCGGAGGTGTGCTCGCATATCTACCGCCGACAGTCTTTCTCGTGGTGGCGTTCTTGCTCGTCTTTTTGCGGCCGTCTATAATGTCGTGGGCATTCTATCTTTTTGCCGTTGGCTACTTTGGTACGGGCCCGGCGTTCATGTATTGGTCGCATGTGTTGCCGCCATCGGCATTTTGGGCGCTTAGCTTCGTATTAAGCACGGTCTTCGGACCGTGGAGCGTCCTGCCGCTGCTGCCATTCGTGCTCCGCTTTCCCAACGGGGACGTGCTCGGGTGGCGCCGCCGCATCGATCCATTCGTGTGGGTTTTTCTCGCCCTGTCGTACGCGGTCTATGTCGTCGAGTGGCGAATGTTTTTCGTCACGGAATCGGTTCCGCGTTGGGACCTCGTTCCGAGCGCCATAATTCCGCTCCTCGCCTTTCTCCTCGCCGGATTGATCGTTGCAAAGAACGTCGCGATGGCAACGCCTTGCGACCGGCAGCGCTTTGGCTTTCTGGCAATTGGCACGATCGCATCCTTCGTCGCATATGCGATCTACTTCGTCCCAGGCATTCCGTTTGTCGTCGGGCAGGTCGTCGGCTTTGCGGTCGTCCTGATGCCGATTTGTATTGCGTATGCCGTCTTTAGACTGCGGGTGCTCGACGTAAATTTCGTGCTCAACCGTGCCCTCGTGTACGGCGTGTTGTCTGTCGGCGTCGTAACGATGATCTCGATGTTGGATTGGATGTTTTCGCGCGTGGTCGCGATAGGACGCCTAGCGATCGGTTTCGAGCTGCTGACCGCGATCGGGATCGGCTTTCTGCTGGATCGCATCAACCGCGGCGTCGAGAGTTTTGTCGAATCCGTATTCTTTCGGCGACGGCGGCTTGCCGAGAGATACCTGCGGCGTGCGGCATCGGCGCTCCCGTATGCAACCGACGAATCTGCGATAGCGGACGGCCTCGTGCAGGTACCGGTCGACGCAATCGATCTCGCCGCCGCCGCGCTTTACCGGCGCTCCGCTGGAGGAACCCGTTTTGAAGGCGTTGCGACCGCGAATCAAACGATGGTTGCGCCGCCAGGATTTGACGGGAACCATCTGCTCGTGCGAATGCTGCTCGCCGACGAAAAGGTGGTCTGGCTCGACGATCTCCGCACGCAACTCGATACCGAAAATGCGGCGATCTACACGCTGGCGATGCCGGTGACGGTGCGGCACGAACTCGTCTCGTTTACGCTATACGGCGCACACGCCAACGGCGCGCAACTCGATCCCGACGAAGTGGCCTTACTCGAGGAACTGGCGGTCGAGGCCGCGCGGGCGTACGATCACGTCGAGGCAGTACGCGTACGCGAGCGATACGCGCAGTTTGCGGCGCCCTGACCGTACGGGCCCGGCGACTCGACCGCGCTCATCACAACGCCGGCGAGGCATCACAGCCCGAACGCGTAGAGGTTGCCGTCCCCAGAGCCGACGTAGACGACGCCGTTGACCACCGTCGGCGACGAAAACACTTGGTTGCCGGTGGTGTAGGACCAGAGCTTGGCGCCCGTGGCGGCGTTGAGGGCGTAGACGTTGCCGTCTTCGGAGCCGACGTAAGCTACGTGGTCGGCCAGCGCCGGCGACGAGAGCACAATGTTGCCCGTGGTGTAATTCCACAGCTTGGTCCCGGTGGTCGCATTAAAGGCGTATACCTTGTCGTCGATGGAACCGACGTAGACCACGCCATCGGCCACCGCCGGTGACGAGTTCACGAGGTCGCCGGTTGTGTACGACCAAAGCTTGGCCCCCGTAGCGGCATTGAGGGCGTATAAGTTGCTGTCCTCGGAGCCGACGTAGACGACCCCGTTGGCCACCGCCGGCGACGAGTACACCTCATTTTGGGTGGTGTAAGCCCAGAGCTTGGTCCCGGTCGCGGCCTTGATTGCGTACACGTTGCCGTCGTCGGAGCCGAAGTAGACCGTTCCGTTGGCTACCGCGGGCGACGAATCGACGACGAGGCGCGTGGCGTAGGACCACACCTTTGCACCCGTGGCCGCTTTGAGCGCGTACACCTTGCCGTCCTCGGAACCGACGTAAACCACTCCGCCGACCACCGCCGGCGATGAGGTCACGTCGTAGCCGGTAGTATAGGACCAGAGCTTGGCCCCCGTAGCGGCGTTGAGCGCGTACACGTTTCGATCGTCGGAGCCGGCGTAGACCACTCCGTTCGCCACCGCCGGCGTCGAGTAGACTATCCCGCCGGTGAGGAAGGACCACAGCTTGGCCCCCGTGGCGGCATTGAGCGCGTACACGTTGCCGTCGTACGAGCCGACGTAGACTGTTCCGTTGACTACTGCTGCCGCCGAGCCGCCGCAGAACGACCCCGAGCAGCCGGTGAAGTAAGACCACTGCTTGTGCAGCCGATGCGCCTTGCGTGACGACAGAATCCGCTCGTGGGGATTGAACCGGTCACCGGAAGGGATAAAGCCGAACTGCGACCAGTTTACCGAACGGATCTTTGGGCCGTGGTAGGCATTCGCAGTGCCTTGCGTGACCGGTGCGAGGTTTGCGACGGCTCCGCTGGACGAGCATCCAGCCGCGACGATGCCGAGCACAAGCGATATCGAAATCGGGAACCGAGCTCTCATTAGTGTCCGTCTCCGAGTCTGGTAAGCAAATTGAAAAGTACGCGAAGCGCATAAGAAAAGTCTGAACTTCGCTTCTACCAGGGCCTGTTCTAACCGGAACCTGGCCGAGGATGAGCCCGCTCGGCCCCGAATGTCGGCCCTATCGTTGCTCATTTCAGAGGAGGGCGTAATGCTTATCTACACCCGTCGTAGTCTCTTTTTCTTGTTGGCTTTCGGATTAGTGGCGTGCGCGAGCGCGGGCCAAACCGGTTCGACACCCTTCGCGAGCGCCGTGAATAGGGTCCACAGCCTGTCGGCTGCTAGTGGCGTTCTCGTCTTTCAAAAGGCCTCGATCCGGCCCGAAGCCGGTGCGCCCGCGCTGATGATGAACTTCGTCGCTAACGGCCCGAACCAAGGCGGTGTGCCTTGTATCGACTGCGTTAGCGGGGCATCCAGTGGCGACAACGTAGGGCTAACGGGCCCTTCGAGCTACGTTTTGAGTAACACTTACTGGCAATATGAGATATCATTTACGGACATCAGCTACAAGGGAAAGTGCAAGGTGTCCTGGACGATCAAGTCGGGCAAAAAAATGATCGACAGTTTCTCTGCGTCGTTCAATCTAGCGAGTTCGGGTGGCTTCGTCCTCTACGCAATCTCCCGAAGCCGGCCAAACTATTCAGGACCCGCGACGCTTGCTGGAAAATATCTGTGCGGCAAGAACAGCGGATCTTCACAAGAGCCGCTCTACTTCGAATAGGCTATCATCGCGGTATATCGGGGACTGGCATGATCGCGAGACTCACTGAGCATCGGGCTCCTGCGGGTTGTCCTCGTGAAGCCTGCGTAGCGCGTCTTTCGGGCGCATGGCCGTTCCGAATGGTGTTCGTCGCGCCGTAGAGCCTCCAGGTTAGGCCCGCCGCGTCGAGTTCGTCGCCAAGCGTTTGGTAGTTCTGGCAAATCGGAATGGTCGCGCCGTACGTCCGCTTATCCGTCAGCGTATTGATGACGTCGTGTCTTAAGACGCAACCCCGTACATTGTTCTAAGTCGGTAGTGCGGTAACTTTGAAGTTGTCATTAGGGAACGGAGGGTCACAATGTCTAGCGAGCCAACGCGCGACCGACGATGAACCAGCCTCGAGAGCTGTTGCCTGACGCGCCCGAGATCGACCGTACGACGATCAACGCTTGGGAAGACGTGGAGTTCGTTCAGGCCGTTCAGCGGCCGGCAAGAAGCTCATTGGTCGCGTAACTTCCATCGAGCAGGTTTTGTGCCTGTTCGGCGCCGGTGACCGGCAAATCCGATCGGTCTAGCAATCCCACTTGCACGAGCAGGCAGGCTTGATCCCAATAGATATGCTCGTGCGCAACCTTGCCGTCCACAAACTTCACGACGACGACGACCGGCAGCACCACCGGCTTCCCGGTGGGTGCGACGCCCGGCAGCAACGCATCTATTGGGGTGTCGTGAGTGAAGTGCATGACGAGCTCGTCGACGAGTTGATCCTCACCAACCGTTCGCGAGATCTGTGTCGCGGTCGTGTCTTTAGGCCACTTGGTCACGAAGTGGTTTCTATAGAATGCGAATATTTCATCCCTTCCGTTACCCCCGGCCATGGTGGGCAGGTGGTAAAGGTGGGGGTTGTGGCTCATCGTCGTCATCGTGGCTGCCGCGTCGTGCAACTCGAACTCATCGCGCACGTGCTCGTCGAACACGGCCGCAAAATCGGGTGTCTTGCTCATTCGCGTACGTTCGCGCCTGAGAACCCCGTCGCCCTCCAGCACCTGTGCTGCAGGCCGGCCGTAGCGCCGCCATTGAATCGTGCAGCAATGAAGAAGCTAATATTCGGCGCACTTCTTGCCGGCGCCATGAGCACGGTACCGATACTCGCCGAACCTAAGTGCGGGACGGGGCGGCCGATCAGTTACGACGACGTTGAGGCGGTTATGCTCAAGAGCGGCTACCAAGACTGGCCCGGTCCTCAGGAGAAGTGGCAGACGTGGAAGAAGGCAAATGCGTTCCAGTACTCGGCATTTTATGTATTGTTCTGGCAACCGTTCCCCACGAAATACATCCAGTACAATCTCGAGGGGGCGATCGGAACCTACACGTTGGGGGCGACCATTGCTAGCGCAAGGGGCGTTCTCAAGAGAGATAGCTTCTTTTCGATTTCGAACCGCTACGCTGACGAGGTGGTGACCGATACTCCAATGTCGGTCGTTACGGTGTTGAGATGCTCTGTGGTTACGCGGATTATGGTCTACGTTGAACCGAGGTTTCAGGAACCGGCTATACAAAAGCTGCTTGCCGACCTTCGGGCTCTAATCATTAATTCGAGCAAGACTCGAATATCGAAGTCCCCGCAGGACTTTGAGGAGACGCTGCTCTTTGACTACTGACCGGTGGAGGCATGCCTTGCGAAATCATTCATTTGTGGTACGACGCGTGGTTACAACCCTCACGATAGCCACGCTTGGCGCGTGTTCCGGCGACACGCTGCTTTCACGTCCGCCCGCATACGCCCCCGCCGCGAGGTTCGAAGGGGTGCTAACGTAGCAGAACGATCTCGCGCGGACGGGGCAGAACCGCGACGAGACGCTGCTCACGCCGGCCAACGTGCGCCCGCGGTCGTTCGGAAAGCGCTTTGCGCGACCGGTCCACGGAATGGTCTACGCCCAGCCGCTTTACGTTCCGCGGGTGAACGTCGCCGGCATTGGAGTCGTCGACGTCGTGATCGTTGGGTACGGAGCACGACAGCGTGTACGCGTTCGATGCGAGCGGCAAACGCTCGCGACCCTTTTGGCATAAGAGTTTCATCGATCCAAAACGAGGCATCGCGACCGTACCGTGTACAAATAAGCGGCAGCCCGAGCGTGACCCAACGATTCTCGCTCCCGAGCACGGGATCACCGGCACGCCGGTCGTCGATCGGTCGACGGCAACGGTCTTCGTGTATGCGAAGACGCTGGATCGGGGTAAGCATTTTTGGCACCTGCACGCACTCGACATCAGAACCGGTGAGGAGCGCCTGCGTGAATTGGCGGCGTACGTTGCCCTACGTTCGCGCGTGGGCAAGCAAGTATAAACAGTACGGTCTCGTCGTCATTGGCGTTCACACGCCGGAATTCTCGTTTGAGAAGAACCTGGAAAACGTTAGCCACGCGGTAACCGAAATGGACGTCGATTATCCGGGTGCCGTCGACAGCGACCATGCCATTTGGAACGCCTTCAATAACGAATATTGGCCGGCCGTCTACTTGATCGACGCCAAAGGGAGAATTTGGTGGCAGCACTTCGGCGAAGACGGATACGACGCGGCAGAGCGTACGATTGCGCAGCTGCTTGCCGGCCGGACGTCGGGGCTTCGATCGAAACCTCGTATCGGTCCAGCCCCGCGGGCTGGAGGTCGGCGCCGACTGGGCCGACGTGCGCTCACCCGAAACCTACGTCGGGTACGATCGCGGAACTCCGCACGTCTACGCCGAGCCCGTGCAGCTCAAGCTGAACGATTGGGCGCTTTACGGCAATTGGAGTGTGGGTAAGGAAGGGCGGTTCTGAACAAACCGGGCGGACGTATCGCGTATAAGTTCCACGCGCGCGACGTCAACCTGGTCATGGGACCGGAACGCCGCGGCGCGACCATCCGTTTCCGCGTTCTCTTGGAAGGGCAGCCTCCCAGTGCCAATCATGGGGCCGACGTCGACTCAAACGGCTACGGCGTGGTTGGCCGGCAGGATACATACCAGCTCGTCCGCCAGACCAAACCGATCGCGGATCGTCTCGTTGAAATCGAGTTCTTCGACTCGGGCGTCGAGGCGTTTGATTTCACGTTCGGTTGAACGCAGGGGCACGGCGTTTCGCCCCGTCGCGACGAGGCAACCTGCGGGCCGGAGTATCAAGGGCGGAGACCATGTCGAATCGAAATGCGCCGAGCGCGACGCTTCCGATGGAGCAGCCCTGCAAACGGCAAGAACGCAACTACGACGAGGATAGCTTGGTTAATATGTGTTTCGTGTGAGCGACCCGTGAAGGCATCCGTGGTGACCGCGTACGGCGGTCCGGAAGTGATGAAATATCAAGACATGCCGGATCCCAAGCCGGGCCTGGACGATGTCCTCGTGAAGGCGGCCGGCATCGGCATCAACCCGGAGGACATGCTCGAGCGCAACGGCGTCCTTAAGGATCGGTGGCAGTTGCAATTCCCGGCGATCATCGGCCTGGACGTCTCGGGAACGGTGGTCGCGACGGGCGACGGCGTCACCGATCTCAAGGTCGGCGAGCGCGTCTGCGGGTGGTCGTACCACACATACGCTGAACTGGTCTGCGACAAAGCGATTCTTTTTGCCAAGGTGCCGGAGACGATGGACCTGGTCGACGCGGCCGCGATTCCCCTCGTGGGCGTGACCGGGAGCCAGTTGGTCTCCGTCGCAGGCGGACTGCAGCCCGGCCAGACGGTGCTGGTCTCCGGCGCGGCGGGCGCCGTCGGTCGTTGTGCAGTCTACAAGGCGAAGGTATCGGGTGGGCACGTGATCGCGGGAGTGCTGCGTTCTCAGCTCGACCAGGCGGACAGCATCGGCGCGGACGAAACGATCGCGCTCGACGACCCCGCCGCCTTCGCGGCGATGCCGCAAGTCGACATCGTGGCGAACACACTTCGCGGGCGGTCGGCGACCGATCTGCTCGCCAAGGTCAAGGACGGCGGGACGTTTGCATCGGTGACGGGAGAGCCCGACGGCGCCAAGGACTACTCGAAGGTGCGCGTCGTCCCGTTCCGTTCAAAGCAAGACCGAGCGGGCATTGCCTTCATCGCCGATGCCGTGAATGCCGGCAAGATGTCGATCCCAATTGGTCGCCGCGAGGCGCTCGAGAATGCGGGCGCCGCGCAAGCAGAGTTCACGAAGGGCGGAATCGGCAAGGTACTGCTCGTCCCGTGAGCAGCAGATCAAAAGTTGGCATAAACGCTCTCTACCCGGATTGGAGACGAACCGCTAACTCCGCGCTTGCGGCCGCTTGGATAATAGTTGCAACTGCCTGCGGATTGGACACATAGATTGCGTGATTGCCCGCCACTTCCATAGCGTTCGAACCGGCGCGCTCGCACATGAAGCGCTGGGCCGCTATCGGAATCATCCTATCATCGCTAACGAGCAGGTACCAACTCGGTTTAGTCCTCCAGGCCGGTGCGGTAATTTGTCCGCCGAGAGCTTCGACGCCCCACGGCACTTGTGAAACAGCCATGAACTCTGCAGTCTTCGCGTCCACGTCAGCCGCGAACGAGCGTGCAAATTTCGATTTATCGAGAAAAAGATATCCATCTCTTGGCGGCAAGATCGGCGGAACCGGCGCGCCGGGTGGCGGGTTAGCGATCAAAGCGTTCACCGACTCACCCTTGTCCGGCGCGAATGCCGTGACATAGACGAGTCTTTCGACTTTAGGATGGTTGCCAGCCTCAGTAATTACATTGCCACCATACGAGTGCCCGACTAACACGACCGGGCCAACCTGCTCGTCCAGCGCGAGCCTCGTGACGGAGAGATCGCCTTGGAGCGACGCCGTGGGATTTTGAACTACGCTTACGTTGAATCCGTCATCGGTGAGGATGTCGTAGACGCCCCGCCAACCCGAGCCGTCGACGAAACCACCGTGCACGATAACGATCGTATTGATCCTCTTAGACACTGAAGAACGTTCCATAGGTGAACCTCTTTCTAAAAATTGGAGACGAGAATCAAAGTTTTCATGGCGACGGATCTATGAAGCAGGTACACCACGAAGAATTGGAGGACGGCAATAAAGAGCGGTCCAGCGCATTTTCCCAGATCATGCTCAAACAGACCGATTCCGGAATCCAACAATTGCATAGCAGCCGCAAGCGCACCCAGGACCAGCAACGCAGACGTTGCGCGTTTGTAGATCGCCGCCAATGCAAACAAAGCCAGCGGAATTGTGCGTGCCGCCGCGTACATAGCGAATATTAACGACGCCTCTGTTGGAGCGGAGCCGGCAGGGAGCAGGAATTGCGGACGGACGATCGCCGCGATGGAAAAGCCGCTCGCGACGAGGACATTGATTGCGGTCACCAGCGAAGCCAGCCGCATAGCTTTCAGTGTCGTCATAGGTTTATCGCGCCTGCAGAAGCTCGCGATATCGAAAGCACGTCACGATATGGTCGTTAACCATCCCTGCGGCCTGCATGTGCGCGTAGCAGATCGTCGTTCCGAAGAACGAGAATCCTGCCTTCTTCATCGCTTTGCTCATCGCGTCGGATTCTGGCGTCGACGCAGGAATCTGCGAGATAGTCTTCCAGCGATTGACCATGGGTTTCCCGCCGACGAACTTCCACATGAAATCGTCGAGCGTGCTGCCGCTCTCGCGAAGGGCGAGGTAAGCTCGGGCATTTTTTATCGCTCCCTCAATCTTCCTGCGATTTCGAATAATCGCGACGTTGCGCATAAGCGACTCGACCTTACGGCCGTCGAAGCGCGCGAGTCGAGCCGGGTCGAAATCAGCAAACGCCGCGCGATAGGCCTCACGACGTCGCAGAATTATCATCCAGTTCAAGCCGGCCTGCGCCCCCTCCAAGAGCGTAAGCTCGAAGAGGCGCCGGTCGTCGTGGACGGGAGTACCCCACTCTCTGTCGTGATAATGCAAAAACAGAGGATCGTCGGTCACCCAGCTGCAGCGGGTTACCTTTTTCGAATCAGCCACCGGTGGCCTGAACTATTTCGGATTCAGGGAATGTGGCGCCGAACATCGGCAAGCCGCTCACGGATGTCTCGCGCGTCGCCTCGTCCTCGATGACGTCCCAGTGCTCGGCAAGACGCCCGTCTTCGAGGCGTACGATGTCGAGCGTGATCCAGTTTGCGGGTTGGCCAATGCCACTAAATCGGCCGTGCAGCATCAGCATGTCACCCTCAGCGAGGATCAAGCCGTTCTCGTACTTCAGCGTGGGCGGCAGACTCTTGATCAGGCCGAATAAGCCCTCACGACCCGGCGGAATATGCGCGCTATGCTGGACGTAGTTCGGCGACCAAAACCTCTCGGCCGCGACGTAATCGCGTTTATTGAACAGCGTGTCAAAGGCCTCGAGCACGAGCGCTTTATTTTGGGTTTCTGTAGTTGCGGTCATCATGCGTCTCCCTGGGGGACTCTTCGGATGCGGCTGCGTTGCGCGGCGGCGATTTCAAGCGTAATACGACCGGTCGTCTTGTGTCAAGACCGGGGGACTCGAAACCGACCAAATCGGAAGAGTCCCCTAGGATCGAGTCTTGCGCTGCCTGGGCGTCAGCGTGCCCGGAGGCAGAACCGTGCCGAAGGCAACCGAAAAGAAATCATCGATCGGCCCACGGCTCGCGGCGAGCTTCATGGCGCCCGTCACGCCGCCCCAACTCTCGATAAGGAAGCGAGCCGTCGTTTCCGCATCGATTGAATTCGAAATGGTCCCGTCGGCCTGCCCTTCGCGAATGGCCTCGGCAATGAGTGCGGCCCACCTGGCGGCTTGTCTGCGGAGACCCTTCCACAGGAGGGGCGTTGAGTCCGAAGCCTCATGTATGAATTTCGAAACCAAACAACCGTTTTCAAAGCCGAACTTCCTATATCGCGAAGCGATGTGCTGAAAGTGCCGACGCAGGCGCTCCAGTGGGGCGATCGACTTGTCGGCAAGTATATCCAGTCCGGCACCGGCCCAATAATTATTTAGGACCTCGCTCGCCAGCAGTTCTTTGGCCTTGAAATAGTTATAGAATGAACCCTTCGGAACGCCGGCGGCGTCAACGATCTCCTGGACGCCACACGCGTTGTACCCGAGCGCGTGAAAACGCTCCGCCGCCGCGGCCACGATCTTTTCGCGGACGCCTGGTTTTGCCGCGCGAGAGTGTTCTTTCATCGTAGTGATACTATGACCGGTCGTATTGTTTGTCAAGACGTTTCCCTATTGGCTTGTCGCGAAGCGCTTGCCGGCGCACGAGGTGCGTTAGCATCAGGTTCTATTAGCGGTTGCGCTTGCGCTAAATTGACGGTGGCGAGCGAGGCGGCGAAGCAACGACGGCCTCGCGATCGCGAAGCCGTGTGCGGGTTGGTGCTTTTCTATAAGGTTACTCCGCCAGTGCAACTCCCAGCGGGTCGGAAAGCCCCGTGGCGCTGCCGGCGATCGTTTGGATCGGCGCAACGTTTCCGCTTGCAGTCGCTGCGAAGCCGAGGATCGCGTTCGAGCCGGGGTTAGAGACGAATATCTCGCCACTCGTCTTACTTACAGCTAACCCGAAGCTGAAGCCATTCCCTCCGCTCAGTCCGGTCTTCGAACCGAAAATGGTGCGGACCGGCGCGACGTTGCCATGCGCGCCGGCGGCGAACTCGCTGATCGTAGCAGTCATCGTATCGAAGACGTAGACGTTGAGCGAAGCGTCGACCGCGACCGTGCTGGGAGCCAGCAGCCCGGTGTTGCTTCCGCCGATCTGCGCTTCCATCGTTCCCGATCCCGATGGAAAGAGGTCGATCGTTGCCGTGGTCTTGTTCGCTACGTAGAGAACGTTGTTGCTATCGATAGCAAGGCCGCCCGTCTCCGGGATCGTTCGCATCGGGCTAATGCAGCCACTTGCGCCTGGCGCAAAGACGTCGATTGCCTTGGCGCGACCGGAGACGTCGGCGACGTAGAGATTGCCGGTGCCGTCGAACGCCACGGCGTTCGTCTGACTGGGTTTGTTGAAGCACGAGATCCCGGTTAACTGCTGAGCATTGCCCGTAGTGCCTAAGGCAAACGTTTCGGCGCCTGACTGGCCGCCCGACGCGATGTTGCCGTTTGCAATGCCGATGCCTTCTGTTGAACTGAAGGCGATGGCGTAGGGTCCATTAATGTGACTGATGACGGTGCTCGGCGCAACGTTTCCGTCGGCGCTTTCGGCATATTCCCGAATCGAGCCGCCCAACCCGGTGTTTTCGTTTGCGACGAGAATGAGTGCCGCGGACGCCCTGTGCGCGCCGGCGAGGGAGCCGGTCTGCGGCGCGCCGACTGCCGGAATGGCGTTCCCCGTCGAGCCGGTCTGCGCGCCGGAGCACGCTGCAAGCGCCATGGCTATGCAGACGGCTCCAATGTGATAAGGTGGTTTCACCTGAAGTCTCCTTTATTTGATGTTGGTGAGTGTCGAGTTTATAATGATAAGTTGGTGTAATTAAGAAAATATAAACGCTACGTTTGGAGTGAATGGTCTGAGATCGTTGCCGTAGTGCGCGCGATCTCGACGCTGCGGTAGCCGAGGACGCTAAGTAACTTGCTGCTGGGGACCTTTAACGGGCCGGGTTTGTCCGCGGTCCCGGGCGCGGGCTGCGGGTATGCCGTGGACGCGGCCGTTGCGAAGCGGATATTGCCGTCGGTGTGCTGGACGATCTGATGGATGTGCCCGTTGAGTACCGTCACTGCGTTGAATCGGCGCAGCGCTGCCAAGACACGCGAGCCGTCCTCCGTCGTCCAGCCCCACGGCGGAAAGAGCGCGTAGAGCGGAACGTGAGCGAAGACGACGATCGGTGTCGAGCTTTTTTGCGAGGCCAGGTCCTTCTCGACGAAATCGAGCTGCTCGGTGCCCAGCTTGCCGTCGATTTCGAAGTTGAAGACGTTGACCAACGAGAGGAAGTGCACGCCGCCCTGATCCCACGAGAACCATCCTTGGGGGGCGTCGCTGCGGCGAAATGCCGCGAAGAAGGCATCCGAGGTGCCTATGACGTCGTGTTCGCCAGGCAGGACGATGAGCGGCGCCTTGAGCGTGCCGAGCACTTGTTTCGCCGTATCGAACTGGGCGGGCTTGGCGAGGTGCGTCACGTCGCCGGTGTGAACGACGAACGACGGCTGCACCGGCATCGCGTTGATCCCAGCGATGGTTTGTTGAAGGGTTCCGATTACATCGGGGTTTTCAGGGTGCGAAAAGCCGATATGACTGTCGCTAATTTGCACGAACGAAATGCCGCCATCGGCGGCTAGCGCCCCGGCGCTGAAGAGGCCGGTGCCGGACAAGGACCACGCGATACCGGTCCCGGTCCACGCAACGTGCTTGAGAAAGTCGTCTCGTTTCATGTGTGGGCTCCTTTAGGTCGCCGGCTTGGCCGGCAGAACGACGATCGTTGCCTTCATGTACGGATGCAGCTCGCAAAAATAATGGTAGGTGCCAGGTTTGCTAAACACGTGCTGCCACGTGCCGGCGGTGTCGAGCCCTTCGGAATCGAACGACTTGTCGGTCGCGGTGACCGTGTGCGCTTCGTCGTCGTCGTTGACGAAGGTGACGCGGTCACCCGCGTGGATGGTGAGGGCCGGCAGATTATACTTGAAATCCTTGATGTGGACCGTCGCGACGGCCGGAAGCAGCGGTGGCGCGGCGGCGTAGGCGCCGGTGGTGAGCGTGACGGCCAGCAGTGCGACTTGCAGGCCGGTAAATAATCTATTCATGTGGGTGGATATGCCGCCGGCGGTATGCCCGGATGAGTCGGGCCATCCGAAACCGGCCTCGGCGGCATATCAAGGGTGTGAAACCCACAGGGCCGTATGTCAGCCGTTAGATGGACGAGCTCGTCGAGGCCTTTGCCGCGCGCAGGCCCTTGGGACTCGAGCAGGCGTACGCGCTCTGGTCGCCTCTATTCCTTAGCGTTGCTCGCCATATCATCGCGGATCGAGCAGCCGCTGAAGACTGCGTGCACGACGCGCTGCTGCGCGTCTGGCGCTCCCCCAATCGCTTCTCTGGAAACCGAGAGATGTTAAAGGCGTACCTGGTTGCGAGCGTGCGCAACGAAGCGCTCACGTTGCTTCGACGTGAAAGCCGGCACGATGCGCGCGCGCTGAAGGTGGCGCGCCTCGCTCCGGTAACGACCGTCGAAGCGCCGGTCGTGGATCCCGTTGAGACGCAGCGATTGCAAGGCGCGCTCGCGCGACTTCCGGAGGAGCAGCGGATCGCGCTCACACTCGCCTACTATGGAAACAAAACGCACGTCGAGATCGCAAAGGAGCTCGATGCTCCACTGGGCACGATCAAGAGCCGCATCTCGATGGCGATGCGCAAGTTGCAGACAGAACTGGCAAGCCCCGGAGGGAGCCGCTCTTGACTGAGCATTTGGGCGAAGACGCGGAACTCTATCCCCTTGGGATCCTCGACGACGATGCAGCCCGCAACGTCGAACTTCACATCGCGCAGTGCTCGGCGTGCGCGCAGCGGGTCGCGCAGGCTCAAGCCGTCGCAGTTTCGCTGGCAGCGGCGCTGCCGCTGGCAACGCCATCTCCGGCATTGGAGCGTCGCCTGCGCGAATCGGTACGACCGCAGCCGACCGCCAAACTCCACGCGAGCCTCTTCCCGTTCGCCCTGGCGGCAGCGTTCGCACTGGCCTTTCTCGGCCTTGGGTGGCAGGCGCTCGTGCTCCGTGAACGGCTGCAAAGCGAAGACGTCGCGCTCGTTACTATGGTCCATAGCCACTTCAACCACGTCTCGATGAACCCGCAATCAGCGAGCCCCGTTGCCGCGAAGATTCTCTACGCGCGAGATGGCTCGTGGATTTACATCATCGCCGATAAGCCCGGCGGTACCTTGCACGCGATCGCGCGCACGGCGCTGGGCTCGACGGATCTCGGCGCGTTAATGAGCACCGGCGAGACGGCGACGCTTCTCGTGCATCCGCGCGAGCGCATCGTATCGGTCACCCTGCAGCGCGCCGGCGCTGACGTTGCCTCTGCTACGCTCGCATACTAAATCCGTCGACGCGCTCGCACTTTACACTTTTTTCATATTGAATCGGTAGACTTCGGCAAAACACACACTGTCGGAGGATTTATGTCTAAGAAACTCAATGCCGTCGCTGTTACATTTGTCGCTCTCGCGCTCGCCGCGTGCGGAGCGGGAAGCGTCGGCGCAGGCAACACCGCGCTAATGAATGGCACCACGTACTCCCTTCCCGCGGTCGACTCGGATTTGGCAATGACCGCTACCGTTCCGAAAGATACCATCGGCGAAGAACTCCCCGAGGAAGGCGTCGGATCGATTAAGTCATCGGTATGGAAGGCGACGCTGGGCGGATTCACGCAGACTCAGCGCACGCAGTCGCTCGCGTTCCCTCCCGGGACGAAGATCACGATTCGCAACCTTTCCTCGAGCATCACGCACACGCTCGACGTCGTCAAGGTGATCTCCGGGCCGCCGGCCGTTTTCCCTTCGAACCCGAACCTTTCGATTCCGGCAAAAGGCGACGGCAAACTCGAGGCCGGCTATGCGAGCGGGCCGATTAGTCCGGGCAAATCGGTCACCGTCACACTGGTAAAAGCAGGTACCTACGAGATCGGCTGCGCCTTCCACTATGGCGAAGGCATGCGCGACGTGCTCGTCGTTAAAGACGGCGCGAAGCCCGGGCCGCAGGCGACGCCGCCGATTCCCAAAGTTACCGCGACTCCCTGGCACTAAACCACTCGAGGCGACCTCCAAAAACCTCTTGCAATCATCCCATCCGCGACCGCGCTCGGCGGCATTATCAAGAAAACACTCACTTTCCACGGAGGTTCCATGCAAAGTCCGCAAGGTGCCCGAACGACGAAATTATTCTACGCCTGCGCGATGGCGCTGATCATGGCGGATTGCAGCAGCGGCACTTCGGCGCCGCCGCTGACTCCGTTGCAGTCGACGTTGCAACCAGCGTCGCGGCCCGTGCGCCACGCCGTAGGGCTCGGAAAGGTCCTTTCGAGCAACGGCGGGCAGATATTCGGGTTAGATATCGACCGAAACGGCAACGACGGCGCGTTCGCCACGTCCACCAACGTGGACACGTTCGACCAGGATAGCGGAGCGATTCTGAAGGTGTTTCCAAAGTCGCCTCCGCGCGGAACGTCCTATAATTTCGATGCGATCGTCACCGGCGACGTCGGCCTCGTCACGCGCGACGTCATGCCGAAAGGGAAGACCTTCGCCAACCGCTTCTACGATCTGATGGATCCGGTCAAGGGTGGGTTCATCGGCAAATGGACGCCGCCCGTCAAAAACATCGAGGTCGAGGCCGCGGGTCCAAATCAAACAGCCGGCATGACGGCCATCTTCGCGATCGAGCTCAAGAAGAACGACATTCCCGACCTGTTTGAATCGAACGTCGCGAAGAACGAATTCGGCAAGGTGTTCCATCTCGATCCGAAGACGTTTTCGTTGGGGAATCTGCCGCAACTCGCGCAAGATACGGCGACAAACGAAGCGGTCATCGCAACCTCGCCCGACGGCGGGCGGGTTCAGGGCGCCGCGCCAATCAACGTACTCGTCAATCTGAAGACCGGCAAACAGTCGCAGTTCACCGGCTTAAACAACGGGGAGTTTGGTGCGGGATTCGTCAACGGCTTAGCCGTCGATTCGAGCACGGGCATTGCCGCCACGACGACCGAGCTCAACGCCCAGGTCGAGTTTTACGACCTCGCACACCAGACGGGCGTTGCGGCGCAGCTTCCCTGCACCGGCGACACGTCCCAAGGGAACAGCGGCGCCGGCATCGCCAACGATGCGGTGAACGGGTTGTTTCTAGTGACCGATCCATCTTATTGCAGCGGAAGCCAGGGCAGCGCGCTCGTCGTCTACGACGAGAAAGGTAATCTGGTCGAGACGATTACCGGGTTCAAGTTTGCGCTCGGAGAGCCCGCACCGGCGATCAATCCCGGCAAACGCATGGGTTGGGCGTTCGGCCCGGGCTTCAACCAACTGCAGCAGTTCTTTTACTAGAACCGGTAGAGCCCCGGGCCAGTTGGCAGTAGACGGGAACGCGGCATAGAGGCTCCCCGACGAATCATTCGCAGCTATCTTGGAGGGTTACTCTACGTAGTACACTTGACCGGTCTGAGCGCCTTCGACGCTCTTGGCGAAGGCGAGGGCGACGCGCTTACCCGCAACGCCTTCGCTGCCCGGAAAATAGGGGCCGTACGCTTCCATCGATTCGCGCAGTACCGTTGGGCTGACGACGTTGATCCTCGTTCCGGCGGGAAATTCGAGCGCGGCCGAACGCACGAACGATTCGAGCGCGCCGTTTACGAGCGAGGCGCTCGCACCGTATCGAATGGGGTCCTTGCTCAGGGAGCCCGCGACGAGCGTCACCGAACCTCCGGCGTTCAAGTGCTTCGCCGCCTCCAACGCCAGATGAACCTGCCCCATTAGCTTATTGCCGATGCCGACCTGAAGCTGTTCGGGAGTCATCTCGAGCAACGGACCGAAGTGCACGCCGCCAGCAGCGTTTACGACAGCGTCGACCGTGCCTACGCTTGCAAACAGGTTGCGAATGCTTTGGAGGTCGGCGATGTCGACCTTATGTTCGCCATGCGACCTTCCGGCAGCTACGATTTCGTGCCGTTGCTTGAGTTCGTCGACGACCGCGCTGCCCATCGTGCCGTCGGCACCGATAACAAGAATTTTCATACTTGGGCTAACCGGCGCCGCCGGTCTGAGGTTGCAAGAAGGGCTAATTATCCTTTTATTGGCGTCACCAGACCTTCATTCCGCCATCGGCAACGTGTAATGCTCACGAAGGGCCTTTCTTGGAGAGCGCGTTGACTTCTTCGGGCGGTTTGTAGGTATAGCCGGCAGCCCGAAGCTGATTTATGCGCACCAAGACTTGCGGCTTGGGTTCGAAAAAGACGTTGATATTCGACCAAAGCCCGCCGTATTTGCGTGACTGCAAGAGATAGTCTTCAACGTTGACTTGGTTCATCAACCGCCGACCGGTGGCGCTGATGAGCAAGCCCCGGAAGCCCGTCGGTGTGAGCGCCGCACCGTAGCGATCGCGCGAGTACGTGCGAACCCGTTCGAGTGGATTGCGAAGCCACTTGAAGGCCGATATGTAGGTGAGCAGCATCTCGTTCCACACGGCCGTATGGTTGAGCCGGACGGCCCCCAGTTCGTGTGCCAAGAGAAACGAAATAACATCCATGGTTTTTTTGTCGTCGATATCGAAGACGATCTGATGAATAACGATGTATTTCTCACCCCACGATGAAAACGCACCGGAAAACGGTTCGATGCTGCTGCCGGTAAGAAAGAGCTTTGGCACTTCGGTCATCCCTAATCGTTGGCAGTGACTCTCCAGAATCGCATAGATCTCGCGAAACTGTGCGTTCGAAAGACGAACCGAGTTGCCTCGAATAGACGCTTCGCGGCGATTACGATTGAGCACGAGCAGAGGAATACCAACTAGCCCGGTGATTGCCAGAACTCTGATAAGGCTAGTTTCCTTGTCCAGCAGCGGATACGTCTTGAACCAAGCCGGCTCGTGGAAAATCAGGGCGACGGCTATTCCCATCAGGACGAAGTTGACGATGACTGACGCAATGAATATGGGTCGCTCGAGCGGATGGCGCAAGTGCGATTCGTCGATTGAAACGACGGCTACTGGCCGTGCGCCCATTTCGTTTTCCTCCGCCTGACCAAAACCATAAGCCGCGCGCCGGAGAGTTCGGCGCCGCGCGTAGTTACCTTGGTCACGACGCGCTCGTGAGCGGCGCAGTTCGTTGGACGTTCACAGCGGCCCTTCGGCCCATGCGAGATACTCGCGCGAATCGCTTGAGTGGCCACGTTTCCGGCAGGCTCTGCACGTTTGAGACTACTTGGATGATCGGCCCCAGCAATTCTACGAGACCTTCTATCTCGTCCGCGTTCCCGAGACCGACGTGCATACGTTCGCTTAATGCAGTCGAGTTATCGAGTGCGCGCAGCGGTGCAGAGCTAACCACCGGCGAGCTTAACCTTTCGCCCCATCGACCCGAACCACGTCACGATTCGATCGCGATGGTCGCCCTGAATTTCGACGACG
>Ga0070733_10000180_pt1 | contig 58586 bp, 55 predicted proteins | sample Coa_R1_9_FD_66450 | JGI IMG/M metagenome (GOLD analysis project Ga0070733, IMG submission 66450) | Surface soil microbial communities from Centralia Pennsylvania, which are recovering from an underground coalmine fire - Coalmine... | ecosystem: Environmental > Terrestrial > Soil > Unclassified ... | reverse complement strand
GACGTATCCGGGCATCCTGCCTTCACTGTGCCATGCGGGCGTGTCAATGGCTTGCCGGTCGGCTTGATGATGGTGGGCCGCCATTTCGAGGAAGCAACCCTCATACGGTTGGCTGCGGCGGTCGAGGCGGGTGGTGACTGGAAGCTGAACTAGGCGTGGAACGGCATAACGATCCGATGCGGATGCGCAATCAGTATTACGCAAGTTCATGTTTTGAAGACCGAAGGACATCGCAATGACGAATGATCCCTGGCTCATTTCCTCGATCATGGCAAAGCGCGGCCTTGCCAAGGGGCGGGCGGGCAAGCGCCACGAACTCTCGATCGCCGCGCAAGGCGACTTCCAATATGTCTACGGACCCTATGCCAAGCCGGTCCTCACGATCGATCCCGGCGATGTCGTCGTGGTGGAAACGGAAGACGCCTTCGGCGGCGTCATTACCAGCGAAAAGGACCGACCGACCGAAAAGCTGAAATTTCCCTTTCTCAATCCGCAATGCGGCCCGGTAGCGGTGCGCGGCGTCGAAAAAGGCGATTGCCTGGCCGTCTATATTCACGCCGTGGAGACGCGGGGCGCGCAGCCCGCAGGCAAGACCTGCATCATTCCGGAATTCGGCGGCCTGGTCGGAACGGCCTCGACGGCGCTACTCAATCCGCCATTGCCGGAGCGGGTGAGGGTGATGCACGTCGACAGGGAAGGAGTGCGCTGGAGCGACAAGATCACGCTTCCCTACGAGCCCTTCATCGGCACCATCGGGGTGTCGCCCGAGATCGAGGCGATCTCGTCGCTGCAGCCGGACTATCACGGCGGAAACATGGATCTTCCGGACGTGGCACCAGGCGCGATACTTTACTTTCCGGTTCATGCGAAAGGTGGACTTCTTTACGTCGGCGATTGCCATGCGACCCAAGGCGATGGCGAACTGTCCGGAGTTGCGATCGAACAACGCGCCACCGTCACGCTGCAGATCGACGTCATCAAGGGTTGGAGCTTTGCCTGGCCGCGGCTTGAGACGCAAAAATTCCTGATGACGATCGGCAGCGCCCGCCCGCTGGAGGATGCAGCCCGCATCGCCTATCGCGAACTCGTGCGCTGGATGAGCGCGGACTACGGCTTCGACGAGATCGACGCCTATATGCTGCTCAGCCAGGCCGGACGCATCCGGCTCGGAAACATGGTCGATCCGAAATATACGATGGGTGCGTCGATCTTGAAAAAATATCTGGTCTGAGAACATTCGGTTTTATGACGTATCGGCAACAACGAGGAAGGACGCTGCAAATGAAGCTCGATCGCAGAAGATTCTTACAAGGTACAGCCGCGGTTACCGCCGCCGGGACGTTCGGCTCCAGCGCCTGGGCGGAGGATCCGATCAATGTCGCAAGTATCCATGATCTCTCGGGCGGCCTCGACATCTACGGCAAGCCGATGGTCGATGCGCTGACGCTTGCCGTAGAAGAGGCTAACGCCGCAGGCGGCCTCCTCGGGCGGCAGATCAAGCTGATTAACTACGACACGCAATCGAACATGCAGCTCTACACGCAGTTCGCGCAGCAGGCGGCGCTGAAAGACAAGGTTGCCGTCGTACACGGCGGCATCACTTCCGCCTCGCGCGAGGTGATCCGGCCGGTGCTGGATCGCTTCAAGACACTCTATTTCTACAACACGCAATATGAGGGCGGCGTCTGCGACCGCAATCAGTTCGACACCGGCGTTACGCCGGCGCAAACCGTGGAAAAACTGGTGCCTTACGCGATGAAGAAGTGGGGCAAGAAAGTTTATGTGATCGCCGCGGACTACAATTACGGTCAGATCACCTCTCAATGGGTGAAGAAATATGTCACCGAGAACGGCGGTGAAGTCTCGTCGATCGACTTCTTCCCGCTCGACGTCACCAATTTCGGCCCGACGATCTCGAAAATCCAGGCGGCGAAGCCGGATTTCGTATGGTCGGCGCTTGTCGGTGGCGCCCACATCTCCTTCTATCGCCAGTGGGCCGCGGCCGGCATGCGCAAGAGCATTCCGATGGCATCGACCACCTTTGCCGTCGGCAACGAGCACATTGTCTTGTCGCCCGACGAATCCAACGGCATGCTGATTTGCTACAACTACTTCCAGGATTTGAAGAACAAGACCAACGAAGCCTTTGTCGCGGCTTTCCACAAGCGCTTCGGTGCTGATTATCCGAACGTCACCGAACTCGCCATGGGAACCTATCAGGGCTTCCGCTTATGGGCGGAGGCGGTCAAGAAGGCGGGCGCCATCGACCGGATGAAAGTCATCGAGGCGCTGGAAACCGGAATCAGCATCGATGCTCCCTCCGGCAAGGTCACGATCGATCCGCCGACCCATCATTGTGTCCTCGACGTTCACATCGCCGAAGTCAACAACAAGAAGCTCAACGTGCTGGAGGACTTCGCTCAGCAGAAGCCGTCGGACACGGCGGCCGTATGCAATCTCATCAAGAATCCCAACGACAACCAGCAATACGTGATCAAGATCTAGGGCCGGTGGCCGGTAGATTTGTCTGGAAAAGATCAACGTGGATCTCATTGCGCTCCTGGCTATCCAGGTCCTCTACGCAATAGCCAGCCTGGCACTGATAAGTGTCGGGCTGGCGATTATTTTCGGCATGATGCGGGTCATCAATCTCGCCCATGGTGAATTTCTGATGCTTGGCGGCTATGCGGCGATCGTTGCTACCAGCAATGGCATCAATATCTGGATCGCGATTTTGCTGGTGGCGCCTGTCGTCGTCGGCATCATCGGGGTCATTATCGAACGAACCATCATCCGATTTCTTTATGGCCGCATGATCGACACCATGCTCGCGACCTGGGGCCTCAGCCTTTTTCTGGTGGGCGTGACGACAGCCATATTCGGCAATACCACGGTCGGCATTTCTGCGCCGCTCGGCAGTTTCCAGATCGGCGCTTACCGCACCAGCGGATACACGCTTTTCGTGATTGCGGTTGCCGCCGTCACCCTTGGCTGCATCTTCGCGGCGCTGCGTTGGACCCGTCTTGGCCTGATCGCGCGCGGCACCATGCAGAACGCCGATATGGCGGCGGCGCTTGGGGTTAATCCGGCGCGCGTCTATGCCATCACCTTCGGCATCGGGGCTGCATTGTCCGGTCTTGCCGGCGCGGTCCTGGCGCCGGTCTCCGGCGTGTTTCCAACCATCGGCGTCGCCTACGTCGCCAAATCCTTCATCACCGTAATCGGTGGCGGCGCCGCCATTCTCAGCGGCACGGTCTCCGCCTCTGCGTTGTTTGGCACCATCAACCAGATTGCCACATTTGCCACGACACCCGTGTTCGGCGAGGTCGCGCTGCTCGCCACCGCAATCGTCCTGATCCGCTTGCTGCCGCAGGGCATCACCGGTCGCTTCTTCCGGAGAGGGCTGTGAGCCCGCGTCGTCTCAATTTCCTCGGCCTCGCACTGGTCGGCGTCGTTGGCATTGCCTTTCTGATTCTGACCCCGCGCCTCGCCGAACTTGATACCGTGCTCGACCTGACGATTTACATGATCATGGCAATCCTCGCGCTCAGCCTGGCGCTGATCTGGGGTTATGGCGGCATTCTTTGCTTCGGCCAGTCGGCCTTCTTCGGGCTGGGCGCCTACACCTATGCGATTGCCGTGTTTAATATCGGCGACAGCACTATTCCGCTGCTGCTGGCGATCGTGTTGCCAGCGGGTTTCGCCGCGCTGCTCGGCTACTTCATGTTTTATGGGCGCATCAGCGACGTCTATCTCGGCGTCATTACCCTGACGGTGACGTTGATCCTGTTCAATTCAGTGAACTCCACCGCTGGGCCCGAATTCCATATCGGCGTAGCGCGGTTGGGAGGCTTCAACGGCATTCCCGGAATCCCGCCGCTCAATTTCCCGGGCAACAAAGCCGCGGTTATCGATCTGGAGGGCATGTTTTATCTTTCGACGGCGGCATTGCTTGCGACCTACTTCGGACTGCGCATGCTGCTGGCCAGCCGGTTCGGTCGCATCATTGTCGGAATCCGGGAAAACGAACGGCGCGCCGAGCTGTTGGGATATGATCCCCGTGCCTATAAGCTTGCGACCTTCATCATCGGCGGTGCGCTCGCCGGTTTCGCCGGCTGTCTGTTCGCCAATTGGGGAAATTTCGTAAGCCCGACGATTTTCGGGCTGGCACAGTCCGCGCAGATCATCATTTGGGTCATCGTCGGCGGCCGTGGCACACTGATCGGCCCAATCATCGGTTGCATCGGCGTGCAATGGCTCAGTGCGGCGCTGGGCGCGAACCAGCCGAGCGGCTCCGACTGGTGGGCGCGCGTGCTGGCCAACGTGCCCCTGATCCTCGGGATCATCCTTGTCGCCTTCGTCCTTCTGGTGCCGAAGGGTCTTGTGCCGACGCTTGGCGAATTCGGGCTCTGGCTGGTTCGCTCGCGCGTACGGGGCATTGCCACCGGCCTTAAACCCAAGCAGGCGGAGAAGGGCTGATGGCAGCGCCGCTCCTCGAAACCCGAAATCTCAGCATGCGCTTCGGCGGCGTCCAGGCCGTACGCAACGTTGATTTCACGCTGGCCGAAGGTGAACTGCGATGCCTGATCGGCCCGAACGGCGCGGGAAAGAGCACGTTCTTCAAGATGCTCACCGGGCAGTTGCAGCCAAGCCAGGGTCAGGTGCTGTTTCGCGGCCGGGATATCTCGCAGGCCTACGCGCACCAGATCGCACGGCTCGGCATCGGCATCAAGACTCAGGTGCCGAGCGTGTTCGATGGTTTGAGCGTGCGCGAAAATATCTGGCTGGCGGCGAACCGTCTCCATTCTCGCGATCGCGCCGCCAATGTCGTCGATGAGATGCTTGAGCGCCTTGGCCTTGCCGGCGTGGCCGAACGTCTGGTCGGCCAGTTAGCGCATGGTCAACGGCAATGGGTGGAACTTGGCATCGTGTTGTCGACGGATCCCGAGCTTATTCTGCTTGATGAGCCTGCCGCCGGCATGACCTATGACGAGGTTCAAAAGACTGCGCAGCTCGTACGCGAGATCAATCGCACCAAGGCGCTCATCGTCGTCGAACACGACATGCAGTTCATCCGGATGATCGCCAAGCAGGTGACGGTATTCAATCAGGGCAGCGTGCTGGTCGAGGATGCCGTGGAGAACATTCTGCGCAATCCCCTGGTACGCGACATTTATCTCGGCAAACAGGCGGCCGCATGATGCTCAATGTGAAAGGGTTGCGTACAGGTTACGGCCGCATTCCGATCCTCAACGGGGTCAGCTTCGTCGTGAAGCAGGGGGAATTTATAGGAATTCTCGGCCACAACGGCATGGGTAAGACGACGCTCCTCAAGGCGCTGATGGGTTTCCTCCCGGCAACGGGCGGCCGCATTCAATTTTTCGACGACGACGTGACCAACGCCGAGCCTTATCGCCGCGCGAGACTAGGGTTAGGCTATGTGCCGCAGGGACGGGATATCTTCCCCGGCCTGACGGTTTACGAGAACTTGCGCATGGGATGCGCCAATCAAGACGCGAGCGAACAAGACATCATCGCCGAGGTCCTGGAGGAATTTTCGCGCCTTAAGCCGCTTCTCGATCGCCCCGGTGGCGCTCTGTCAGGCGGCGAGCAGCAATTGCTGGCGATCGCGCGCTGCCTTTGCGGTAGGCCGCGTCTCGTCCTGCTTGATGAGCCGACCGAGGGCATTCAGCCCTCGATCATCGAAGAGATCGTCGAGATACTGCAGCGGTTGCGTGAAAACAGCGGGCTCACGATGATCCTGGTTGAGCAAAACCTCGAATTCATAGCCGAGCTCTCGAAGCGCATTCTCATTATTCAAAAGGGCGCCATCACCCGCGAAGTACGGCCGGAAGACCTCGGCGATCAAAGTCTCGTCGGAGAATTTATCGGAATCACTACGTAACGCTCGATCAGCGAGCAGTGATCAAAGGGAGACAGACCATGGCAGTCAAAAGACCTACTCTCGATCAATTGCGAAGCGTCGCCGAGGATCTCGGTATGCACATGGGCGAGGAAGAACTCAAATCCTACGACGCCCTCATGCAGGGAAATTACGCCGCCTACGACATCGTCGATGCCATGCCGGACTATGTTCCGGCCGTGAGCTATCCGCGAACGCCCGGCTACCGTCCGGAAGGCGAGGAGAACAAGTACAACGCATGGTACGTCAAGACGACGATCAAGGGCGCCTCCAGCGGCAAGCTGGCCGGCAAAACGGTTGCGGTGAAGGACAATGTCTGCGTGGCCGGCGTGCCGATGATGAATGGCGCCTCGACGCTCGAAGGTTATACCCCCGATACCGACGCCACCATCGTTACCCGTATCCTCGATGCCGGCGGCACCATCCTCGGCAAGACACATTGCGAGTATTTCTGCTTCTCCGGCGGCAGCCATACCTGCGCGGCCGGCGCGGTGCATAACCCGCACAAGATGGGGTATTCGGCCGGCGGTTCGTCGTCGGGCAGCGCGGTTGTGGTGGCGACCGGTGAAGCCGACATGGCGATCGGCGGCGACCAGGGCGGTTCGATCCGCATCCCTTCGTCGTTTAGCGGCATCTATGGGATGAAGGGAACCCACGGTCTTGTGCCCTATACCGGTGTCATGCCGATCGAACTCACGCTCGATCATACCGGACCGATGACCCGCAACGTACGCGACAACGCGCTTCTGCTTGAAGTGCTGGCGGGCCCCGATGGCCTCGATCCCAGGCAAAACTCACCCAAGGTGGGAAGATACACCCAGGGCCTCGACGAAGGCGTCAAGGGACTACGCATCGGTATTGTCAAGGAAGGCTTCGGCCATCCTTCTTCCGAACGCGACGTCGATGCCAAAGTCACTGCCGGCGCCCAGCTTTTCAGGAAGCTCGGGGCCACCGTCGACGAAATATCGGTGCCCATGCACTTGGTAGCCCCGGCGATCTGGCTGCCGATTGCCGCGGAAGGCGCCACGGAGTTCATGATGAAAGGCAACGGCATGGGCACCAATTGGCGCGGGCTCTACAATACCACGCTTTTGGACGCCCACTCCGGATGGCATCATCGCGCCGACGAATTGTCCGACAGCCTCAAGATCACGATGCTGCTCGGTCAATATTTCACCAAACACTATCGCGGTCATTTCTACGCCAAGGCACAAAACTTGAACCGCAAGCTGCGCGGGGCCTACGATGCGGCATTCGCCAATTACGATTTGCTGCTGATGCCGACCTTGCCGATGAAGGCGACGCCGCTGCCGCCGCCGGATGCGTCGCGCGAACTCTACATCCAGCGCGCATTCGAGATGGTTCCCAATACGGCACCTTTCAATGCCACAGGGCATCCGGCGATGAGCATTCCTTGCGCGATGAGCGAGGGACTGCCGGTCGGCTTGATGCTGATCGGCAAGTACTACGACGAATCCACCATCTATCGCGCCGCCGCCGCGTTCGAAGCCGCCGGCGATTGGACCAAAATGTAGCTCCACGGCGGCCTGCCGCGCCAGGCGGCAGGCCGCGCTATCGGGTGCGGATGATTAACGGAGGCGACAATGGATCTTGGATTAAAAGGCAAGAACGTGCTGGTGACAGGGGGTAGCAAAGGCATTGGGCTGGCGGTCGCCGAATTGTTTGCCGCGGAAGGCGCCAACGTCGCGATATGTGCGCGGAATGCCGACGAAGTCGGCAAGGTCGTTAAATCGCTGGCGGCCAGGGGTGGCAAGGCCTGGGGCAGGGCGCTCGATGTCGCCGATGCTCCCGCGTTGAAACAGTGGGTCGCGGACGCAGCCCGTGAACTGGGCGGGATTGACGTCGTTGTTTGTAACGTCAGCGCGCTTGCCGTCGGCGATACGGTAGAGACCTGGGAGAAGTCGTTTCGCACGGACATGATGCACACCGTGAACTCCGTCGCTGCGGCTGTTCCGTTTTTGGAGAAGTCAAAATCGGCCTCGATCGTGATCGTCTCGAGCGTGTCCGGCTTCGAGGTCGATTTTGCGGCCGGCTCCTACGGTGCGTTCAAGGCAGCGCTGATCCACTATGCCAAGGGACTGAGCAACCAGCTCATCGCCAAGGGAATCCGCGTGAACGCGGTATCGCCGGGCAATACCTATTTCGAGGGCGGTATCTGGCAGAATATCGAGCGCGGCATGCCTGATCTCTACAAGACCGCGATGTCGCTGAACCCCACGGGGCGGATGGGCACACCCCAGGAAGTTGCCGCGGGTGTCGTGTTCCTGGCGAGCCCGGTCGCGAGCCGCATTTCCGGCACCAACCTCATCATCGACGGTGCCCTCACGAAGGTAGTTTAAGGCTCCCGCAAGAGGTCGAACGAAATTGGGTTCGCTAATGGGCCTTCACGGCGTCGAAACGCGTCGGTGACAGAACAATGGTCTGCACAAGCAGCAACGGCGTTTTTTTGACGACCGCGTGAGTGCTCGTGACCGAAGCGAGGCTCGTAGCCCTGCTTTCGCCCAACAGAAGTGCAAGAAAAGGCTCCAGGAAGCAAAGTTGGCCGGCGAAACTCGGGGGTGCGCAAATGAACCGCATCTTGTTTTTGACTGTCAGTATTTCGGCTGCCTGTCTTTTTGGCGCTGCAAGCGGTCGCGATCTCGATGGCCGCTACGCGGATTCTCCCCTGCGAGAGTGGTTTGACCATCTCGCAAGTGGCAATGGTCTTTGCTGTTCGGTAGCTGACGGCGAGATCGTTGCTGACCCGGATTGGGAATCCAGGAATGGGCACTATCGCATGCGTCTCGAGAACAAATGGTTCGACGTTCCAGATAAGTCAGTAATCACGGAACCCAATCGTGCCGGTCGCACGATGGTGTGGCCCCTGCGAAATGGTACCGTGATTTCAATCCGGTGTTTCATGCCGGGCAGCATGACCTAAATATGCAATATTGCTTTGGGGCGTAACTTTCCAACCGCCAGCTTCGGTACGGACCACTCTGAACTCACTCGGCGATACCTGCCTGGGCATGAACCGCGCAGTCCATCATCGAAATGCTGGACTGTGGTCGCTGTTGGTGACGGCCTTTTCCAGGCCGATTCGGCCGTTGCAAAGTGCGACGGGGGTAACGGTACGGGCGCTGGGTAACCCGAAATAGGCAGTACTTCTGACCTAAGCAGCGCAAGACCATTCATTTGCAGAGATGCATTTTGCCGTCGTCGCCCCTGTAGGGGATGTCTCGCTGACACGAGATGCCCTTTCGACCAGTGTCGTCACTCTCAGGCGATCGATGCCCATTTTTAGAATTAGTCTGTTTAGCGGCGCTCGATTGCGCGGCGGTGTTCACTTCTTTCGCGCTTATTTGGCTTGCGAGCGCGAACGAAAGGATTGCGCACGCTGCGGCAAATTGCTTCGGACCCGTCATTTGTGAACCCTCCCTCATTGCGATGGCTCACCAATGATCTGCGACGGCTGCGGTTCCTTTGGTCTGGCGCGATCTTTCGGAGCGGCCGGGTATCGTCATTTCCCCTTCGCACAAGAGATTGACGTTGAATTGTATTAATGGTCGCGCGTATGGCCGCTTTTGGCACCTTTGAGACATGCCAGCCGCCGCTTGGCATGTCTGCCAATAGGGGATGATCGGAAGTGAGTGCGCGCGGTCAAAGTGACGCGATTGATCCGTGGACGTCGTCCACACATGACCCATCTGGGATGTAAGCCAAGTATGAGACCCAGCGCGACGCCGTCAGGGCACGCCGATCGGAAGGGCCGAAATCAAAAGTGTGATCGCCGACACATAACCAGGCGCGGAGCCTCCGTAATTTAATCGTGCGAAGGCGGACGACACAGTCCGCCGCTCATGACCAGAAAGGAGATAATTCCAATGACGACGACAGATAGAATCCTTCATTCTGCATTACTGCTCTCGGTGGCACTAACGGTCGGCTCTGCAACCGCTGCTTTGGCCGGAGGCCCTCACGTCCCAGTGGTGCGCCCTCCGATCTCGCGTGTGCATCTGCCGGTGTACCCGCCACAGCCCCCGCAGCAGGGTGGCGTCATCGGCGGAGGTGGTGGAAGCGGAGCTTTATGCTACGACCAGGCCCCCGGTTGTCACCAGCCGTACTAAAGCCGCTGGACTGATAGCTTAGGCTCAATAGCCCCGGCGCGACAACTGATCTACGCCGGGGCCTCTCTTCATCTGCGGGTGCGAACATCGTGGGCGGGATGTCGAGGCCAAGAGCCTTGGCAGTCGCGAGCGGCCATAAAGGATGTCGCATTAGCAACAGCTCCAGTAAATGTGACCCATCCCGATCTTGTCCGTCGCCTCGCGTGGGACATTCCACTAAAAAACATCTAGCGTGTCCTCTTGGACTATGGGGAACATGCGTGTCGTTCTTTCGGGGATCGTGCCGCGGAGTTGGGGGGGGCTATGAAAGCTTTGCAGGCTACCTGCATCGTGGGTGCCATAACATTCACGGGGATGATCCATCAGGTTGGCGAAAACACGCCAGGCGCGACCGTGCCGGACGCAATGCCGGAAGCGGCAGTGAGCGCCGAGACGCCCGATGCGCCTGCGCTCTCCGCCGCCGTGCCAGAGGCGTCTGCCGGACCTGGAACAGAGCTTGGAGCAGAGCTTGGCTCGGTGCCCGGGGCGGGTTCCGGACCGTCGTTGATGGCGAAAGCCGAAATCGGCGACGATTCTATCGAGACAAAATCGGTGGACTTGGGCCACCATGATGTCGTCCAACCGGTGCCGGCAACGCGCGATGCCTCCAACCCGGCGCCGGTGACGCAGGATTTTCGGTATCTCATCTATTACGTCTGGTCCGAACTGCCGCCTGCCGAGAAACCGGCGGAAATCGTCTTAAGGTCACTCAAGGACACCCCGGTCGGAACGCCGGTCGAGGAGATCAAGCGCGCTTCCGACGCTTTCGGTCTGGATTTCAATTTCATGAAAGCGGTTGCCAAGATCGAGTCCGGTTTCGATCCCAAGCAACGCACCGGGTCGTATATCGGCCTGTTCCAACTGAGCAAATACGAGTTCAGCAAATTCGGCTCCGGGCAGATTCTTGATTCCCGCGACAATGCCATTGCGGCAGCCTACAAGGTCATTACCGAAGGCATTCTGTTCGAGTGGGTAACGCAGAAGAAGCCGACCTTGAGTGACCTTTACTTGATCCACCAACAAGGCTGGGAAGGCGCCGCCGAGCACATCAGCCAGCCCGATCGCATCGCCTGGAAATCCATGTGCGCCACCAGCGAAGGCAGGGAGAAGGGCGAAAAATGGTGCAAACGCGCGATCTGGCGGAATACCCTTCCGGCCGTCAAAGACTTGTGGAAATCGGTGGATAAGCTGACATCGGGGGCGTTCGTCGGAATGTGGCGCGAGCGGGTTGCGCATTTCTATTCGAAATACATGGCCACCGCCGCCGCCGCCGAAGGGGCGAACCAGTAAAATCTCCGTTGAGTGGTTGCCAGGAGTTGCCGCACCCGCGATCCGAGCGGGGCCTCGTCGCCGCCGCGGCACGTGGTGCCGCTCATCGCTCAGTGGTCGCGCGGGATGCACCTTACGTCGTCAACGACGCGCTCGGATCGTTCCTACTGCGCGCTGATGATCGATCAGGGTGCCGATGTCTGCTTGTGACCCCACATCGGAAATCGACCGCGCCTAGCAGCAATGCTCTCGATACCAGGCTCCCCCTATCAAAGTGGTCGATTAACTGATGGCCTTGACTTGAATCAACACCGAGTTTTCTTACGACGATAACTTGTCCGTATCTCACTGCTTGTCGGGAGCAAGCGCAAATGTCGTTAGCCAAGGCAATTGAGCACCACGTTGACGCCTTTGTCGAACACTCCATGTCGCCGAGTCCCAATACGCTGGCCGCGCTCAAAACCAGCCGACAAAACTTGGCCGAGGCGACGGTTGCGGCCATTGTCGCCAAGTATATAAGGCAACCCTCGGCGGTCGCAGGCAGCAGGACCAAGACTGCGCTCGTTGGACGCCTGATGGAGCGCCCACAAGGCGTCAATCGAGCCATGCAAGCGGCTTAATCTGACTCGCCGCCTATGTTATCAGCGTCCATTCTTCGAGATTCGCGGAAGATTAAGGTTTCCGCCGTAGGGCAACCGCCCCTGACGCTCGCATGAGAGCGGCGCGCAGGCGGGTAACACCTCGGTCGACCTATTCAATCACCTCGTCGGCGCGCGTAAGGAGCGCGATTCGGAACGGTGACGCTGAATGGGTTGAGGAAGTGGGATAACGGTGTAACTTGGAGGCTCAAGCACCGCTTGATGGCGCAATGAATTTGTCCGCTGTCGCGGGGTTAGAGCGGACGAGGGCAGACCGCTGTTCGACTTTCCGCTAAGCCGCCAAACGCGTGTGAGAAATGGGCGCTTACACTTTTGACGGAAAAATCCCTATTATCCGCTCAGAATTCCTGTTTCTCGGAAGCATTTCCCTGATAGTTTCCTTAAGGATGACCAAAGAAACAAAGTCACATTACGAAGTGATCGTGGTCGGCGCGGGCGTAGCCGGGATCTATCAGCTCAAATGCCTGGTCGATCTCGGCATCGACACCACCGTGCTCGACTCCGCCCCCGACCTCGGCGGAACCTGGTACTGGAATCGTTATCCCGGCTGTCGCTTCGACTCCGAAAGCTATACTTATGGCTTTTCGTTCTCGCGCGAGCTGCTTGACGAATGGCATTGGAAAGAGCGGTTCTCCAGCCAGCCGGAGAACTTGCGCTATCTCAACTACGTCGCTGACAAGTTCGACCTGCGCAGACATATGCAGTTCAACTGCAGGCTCGATGCGGCTCATTTCGATGAGACGTGCGATCTCTGGCGGCTCAAACTCGATAGTGGACGTGAATTCACCTGCCGATTCCTCGTTCTCGCCGTTGGCTTGCTCTCGGCGCCGACGATGCCGCGACTCGAGGGCATCGAGAGTTTCAAGGGCCGCTCCTTCCACACCTATTACTGGCCCCACGAGCCACTAGACTTGACCGGCAAGAAGGTCGCCGTGGTGGGGACCGGCGCCACCGGCATCCAAATCATCGCAGAGATCTCCGACAAGGTCGGTGAACTTACGGTGTTCCAGCGGCGGCCCAACTGGAGCGCGCCGCTCAACAACAGCGCGATTTCGGAAACAGAGATGGCCGACATCCGTGTGCGTTACGACGAGATTTTCGCCGCATGCGCCCGCTCGCCAGGCGCCTTCCTGCACGAGCCCGACCACCGTGGCTTCTACGAGGTCTCGCGCGAAGAACGGTTGAAGCTGTGGGACAAGCTCTATGAAGGGCCCGGCTTCGGTATCTGGCTTGCCAATTTTCGCGAGATTTTCGTAGACGAGGCCGCAAATGCTGAGTTCTCGGCCTACATCGCTGGCCGCATCCGCCGGCGTGTCAAAGATCAGGCCGTCGCCGAGAAGCTGATCCCGCGTGACCACGGCTTTGGCGTGCAGCGCGTGCCGCTGGAGACAGACTATTTCGAAGCCTTTAACCGCGACAATGTTCATCTCATTGATATCAGCGAGACGCCGATCGAGCGCATCACCGAAAAAGGCATTCGTACCACCGTGCGCGATTACGAATTCGACATCATTGTATATGCCACCGGATTCGATGCCATTACCGGGGCCTACGATCGAATTGACATCAAGGGCATTGGCGGTGCGACGCTATTTGAGAAGTGGAAGGACGCGCCTTCAACGTTCCTCGGAATGCTCGTCAACGGCTTTCCGAATCTGCTGATGCCGACTGGGCCGCAGAGCGCTTCCGCCACCACGAATTTTCCGCGCGGTATCGAGAACGGTGTCAATTGGTGCATGGGGCTCTTCCAGCACATGTGGAATTGCGGCTACACGCGCGCGGATGCCAGCCGGGAAGCTGAGCAGCGATGGACCGCTCATGTGGCCAAGATGTACGAGATCATGCTGATGCGGAAGGCCAAGTCGTGGTTCACCGGTTACAACTCAAACGTCGCGGGTCATGAGGCGGGCAAAATCCGCTACTTCCTGTATAATGGCGGTACGCCAAAATATGTCGGGATCATCAGCGATGTTGCCGCCAAGGGTTATGAAGGAATAGTGCTTTCGGCGATCGCGCGGCCTGAACCGAACGCAATGCGAGCACACATCTCGGCATAGACAGCGCTTCGGGCACCAGAACGCGCTAGAGTCCGAGCTTCTGCGAATCTTTGTTGCCGCAACGGAGTTTTGAGGCGGCTACCCCCGCCCATCCGCAATCACCTTGCCATCATTCGGCAGGCTTCCCATCGCCGCCAGTTCGACGATGCCGCCGAGTTTGGTCACCGCGCGCAGCGTCGCGGCAACCTCATTGCGAAGCGTTTCGCTCGGTGCACCGCATTCGCATTTGAGCGTCATCGCATCCTGCTCGTTGTCGCGCGTGACAACGAGGCGCAGGCGGCCGAGTTCGGGGTGGCGTTTGCCGATCTCGGCGATCTGCTCGGGGCGCACGAACATGCCCTTGACCTTGGTGGTCTGGTCGGCGCGGCCCATCCAGCCCTTGATGCGTAGATTGCTGCGGCCACAAGCGCTCCGGCCAGGGAGGGTGGCGGTCAGGTCCCCGATCGCCAGGCGTATCCAGGGATGATCGCCATCGAGCGAGGTGACGACGATCTCGCCGACGTCGCCCTCAGTGACCGGCTCGCCGGTGCCGGGCCGTACGATTTCCAGGATCAAATCCTCGTTGACCACCATGCCGTCGCGCGCCTCCGTCTCAAAGGCAATCAGGCCGAGGTCGGCGGTGCCGAAGGCCTGAAAGGCATCGATGCCGCGCGATTTGATCTCCTGCTGCAGCGATTGTGGAAAGGCGGCACCCGAAACCACCGCGCGCTTGATCGAGGAGACGTCGCGGCCGGCGCTAGAGGCCGCATCGAGCAGGATCTTGAGGAAATCGGGTGTGCCGCAATAGCCGATCGGACGGTAGGCCTCGATCAGCTCGAATTGCGCCTCAGTATTGCCCGGGCCGGCCGGGATCACGGCGCAACCAAGCGCGCGCGCGGCCGTGTCAAAAATGAAGCCGCCGGGGGTCAAATGATAGCTGAACGTGTTCAGCACCACATCGCCCGGCCGCAAGCCCGCGGCAAACAGCGCCCGCGCGCCGCGCCAGGGATCGGCGTGCGCGCCCTCCGGCTCGAAGATCGGGCCGGGCGAGGTATAGAGCCGCCCGAACGCGCCAGGCGGGCTTTTGACGAAGCCGCCGAAGGGCGGGGCGGCCTTATGCAGGGCGGGCAGGTCGGCCTTGCGGAGCACCGGCAAGCGCGCCAGCGCCGCCCGGCTGTTGATCTGGGCGGGGTCGATGCCCCTGAGGCGCGCGGCATAGCCGGGCGTAGCAAGGGCGGTGCGCAGCACCTGCGGCAGCCGCGAAAACAGCTCCGCGTCGCGCTCGGCGGGGTCGCGGGTTTCGCGGGCGTCGTAATGGTCGGTCATGGGTGCCGTCACCGTCACGGTCGGCGTACATTGTTGTCGTCATTCCGGGATGGTCCCAACGGGTCCGCGCATAGCGCGGCCCGATGACTGGCTCCGGACCAGACCCGGAATCTCGAGATTCTCCGATGTGTAATTGCACATCGGAGTTCGATGCTGTCGCATCGCCCCGGAATGACGAACGGAGATAAGGCGGTCACAACCACCGCTTCCGCCGCTTGAAGCTCTTCAGATTCTTGAAGCTCTTGCGCTGGTCGCCGGCGCCGCCGAGGTAAAATTCCTTGACGTCCTCATTGTGGCGCAGTTCGTCCGCGGTGCCGTCGAGCACCACCTTGCCTTGCTCCATGATGTAGCCGTGGCTTGCGACCGAAAGCGCCGCGCGCGCGTTCTGCTCCACCAATAGGATGGTGACGCCGAGGTCGCGGTTGATCGCCTTGATGATGGCGAACACTTCCTTCACCAGCAGCGGGGAGAGGCCCATCGACGGCTCGTCCATCAGGATCATCCTTGGCCGCGCCATCAGCGCGCGCCCGATCGCCAGCATCTGCTGTTCGCCGCCGGAGAGATAGCCGGCAAGCCCGGTGCGCTCCTTCAGCCGCGGGAAATAGTTGAAGACCATCTCGATGTCGGCTTCGACTGCGTTGTCGCTGCGGGTGAAAGCCCCGAGCCGCAAATTTTCCAGCGAAGTCATGTCGGCGATGATGCGGCGGCCCTCCATCACCTGAAAGATGCCTCGGCGCACGATCCGTTCCGGATCGATGCCGTTGATGCGCTCGCCGTTGAAGATGATCTCGCCGCGCGTCACTTCGCCGTCTTCGGTCTTGAGCAGCCCGGAGATCGCCTTCAGCGTGGTCGACTTGCCCGCGCCGTTGGCCCCCAATAGCGCCACGATCGCGCCCTTCGGCACCTCGAGGCTCAAGCCGCGCAGCACCAGGATGACGTCGTCATAGACCACCTCGATGTTGCGCACGGCAAGCAGCGGTGAGGGAGCGGGGGCTGCCGGGATAGAGGGGCGCTCGAGTTCGGTTGCTGCTGCCATGGCCTATTCACCTTTCGCCGTCATCGCCCGCGAAAGCGGGCGATCCAGTATTCCACCAGCCGCTGCGCTCAATCGAGAGGCCGCGGCGTACTGGGTCCCCCGCTTGCGCGGAGGACGACAATAGAATGCGCCGGATCGCCGGAGGCAATTCCCGCTTCACCACCCGAGCCATTCCGGCCTGCGCGGCAGTTCGACGGTCTTGACCTTGTCGAGCTTGATGGTGCCCTTCGCCATCAGATCGTTGATGTCGCCGTCGGTCGAACCCGAGACCTTCATGCGGTAGAGATCGATCTTGAGCGTGCCGCGGTGGTCCTTCTCGGTCCAGGTCGAGGGGTTGCAGACGCCCTCCATGCCGGCCGGCACCCAGTCCTTTTTCTGGTAGAAGCCCTTGGCGACGTTCTCACCGGTCGCCCCGCCGTTCTTGACGGCCCAATCCAGCGCTTCCTTCGTGTAGAGGGCCGAGCAAACACCGGCGATATAATGCACCGGGCGATACACCTTGCCGGTCGGGTCCGACATCTTGGAGATTTCCATCACCGTCTTCATGCCTGGCGCATTGCCGCCCCAGGTGACCGCCGTGCGCAGCGGGAAGACGACGCCGTCGGCTGCGTCTGCCGCCGTCTTGGCGCCATTCTCGTCCATCCCCCAGACGTTACCCAGGAATTGGACGTCGACGCCGGCGTTCTTGCAGGCCTTCAGCACCGAGATATTGGAGCCGGCGGTATTGCCGAGATAGGCGTAATTGGCGCCGGAACTCTTCAGGCTCAGGCACTGCGCGCTGTAGTCGCCGGTCGTCATCGCAAATACGATCGGCGGCAGCACCTCGAAGCCGAGTTCGGTCGCGAGCGCTTCGCCGGCTGCCTTCGGCGCGTTGGGATAGGGATGGTTGGCGCCCATGTGGACGAACTTGGGCTTGCCGGACTTGCCTTTGGACTTCCAGTCCTCGGCTGCCCAGGTGATCAAGGCCCGCATGGCGTCGGAGTAGCTCGGGCCATAGAAGAAATTGTACGGCGAAGGCTTCGCCCTGCCGCTGAGACCTTCCGGGTCCGTCAGCGCGGCTGCGTAAGAGGCGGAAATGTAGGGAATCTTGTCTTGGGCCACGAAGCCTGTCAGCGCCTCGGTATCCGCAGTGCCCCAGCCCATGATCGCCGTGACCTTGTTGTCGGGCGCCGACCACTTTTTGTAGAGCGCGACCGCCCGCGGCACCTGATAGCCATAGTCGTTGCTGTCGACGTTGAGCTGCTTGCCGCCGATGCCGCCATTCTTGTTGACCCAGGCGAAGGTGTCCGCGACGCCCTGTCCATAGGGTGTGCCGACGTCGGATGTGGCGCCCGAGAGGTCCTCGAGGTGGCCGATCGCGATCTGGGCCTGTGCCGCCGATGCGCCAGCGCCGAACAGCAGCGCGAGCGAAACGGTGCCGAGCAGGGATTTTAGGGTCATGGGTAGTTCCTCCGGTTTCTTTGTTACGCCTATTGTAATCAGTCCCGTCCCAACCTCAATGCGAAAACGGGTAGAGTTTCCAGTACGTCTTGATCTGGCGCCAGCGATGTGCGAGCCCGTCTGGCTCGAACATCAAAAACGCAATGATGATCAGCCCGATCGCGATCTCGCGCAAAAACGTGATGCTGTTGTTGAGCGCGAGCGCCTTGTCGATGGCTGAGCCTCTTAGGCCCGCGCTGATCCACTCCATCGATTCCGGCAGCAGCACCACGAAGGCAGTGCCCATCAGCGTGCCCATGATCGAACCGGTGCCGCCGATGATGATCATCGCCAGAAACAGGATCGAGCGCTCGATGCCGAAACCCTCCTGCGAAATCACGAGCTGGTAGTGCGCGTAGAGCGCGCCGGCGACACCGGCAAAGAACGCGGCGAGGCCGAATGACAACGTCCTGTATTTCGTGAGGTTGATGCCCATGATCTCGGCGGAGAGATAGTGATCGCGGATCGCGACCAGCGCGCGGCCGTCGCGCGTGCGCATCAGATTGGTGACGAGGAGGAAGCTGACCACGAGATAGGCCAGCACGACATAGAAATATTGCTTGTCGCCGCGGAGGGTGTAACCGAAAATCGAGAACGGATTGGCGCTGGCCGGCACCGAGCCGCCGGAAAACCAGTCGGCGCGCGAGAAGAAGTCGAGCAGGATATATTGCGCAGCCAGCGTCGCGATGACGAGATAAAGCCCCTTCAGCCGCGCCGCCGGAAGGCCGAAGATGAGGCCGACCAGCGCCGTCGCCACGCCTGCGAGCGGGATCGCGAAAAATACCGGAATCGGCAAATTGTTGGAGATATAGGCCGAGGTGAACGCGCCAAACAGAAAGAAGGCGGCGTGCCCGATCGAGATCTGGCCGGTGAAGCCGACAAGCACGTTCAGGCCGAGGGCTGCGATTGCGAAGATTCCGATCTGGATCGAGATGCTCAGCCAGTAGTTGGCGAGGATCATCGGCGCAAAGCACACGGCGATGACACCGAGAATCGCAAAGTTGCGGCTGGTTGTGGTCGGAAAGATCGTGGTGTCGGCCGCATACGAAATGCGGAAGTCGCCGGAGGGGATGAGGGAAGGGCTTGCCATAAGGAATTACACCCGCTCGATGTCTTGGGTGCCGAACAGGCCGTAAGGCTTGATCATCAGGATGATGATCAGCACGTAGAACGGCGCGATCTCGTAGAGATTGCCCCAGTGCAGATATTCGCTGTCGACGTATTGGGCGATGTTTTCCAACAAGCCGATGATGATGCCGCCGAGCACGGCGCCGCCGATCGAGTCGAGCCCGCCGAGGATTGCGGCCGGAAACACCTTGATGCCGTAGGCCGACAGCCCCGACGACACGCCGTTGACGACGGCGACCACGACGCCCGCCACGGCTGAGACTGTTGCCGAGATCGCCCAGGCCATCGCGAATACGTTCTTCACGGAAATGCCTAGCGACTGCGCCACCTGCTGGTTGAAGGCCGTGGCGCGCATCGCCAGACCGTATTTGGAGGCCCGGAAGAACCAGGCCATTCCGACCATCATCGCCAGCGAGACGACGAGGCTCATGACATAGACGGTCTGGATTTGCAGGCCCAAAAAGTTCACGGACTGGCTGGTGAAGACGCGCGGGAACGGTTGCGGGTTGACGCCGAAAATCCATTTCAGCGCGGCCTGAAACACCGTCGACAGTCCGATCGTGACCATGATCACCGAAATGATCGGCTCGCCGATCATCGGCCGCAGGATCGCGATCTGGATCGCGATCCCGAAGATGAACATGAACACCAGCGTCAGCGGCATGCCGAGCCAGAACGGCACTTCGTATTTTGTGAGCAACGCCCAGCAAACCCAGGCGCCGATCAAGAGCAACTCGCCTTGCGCGAAGTTCACCACCTGGGTCGCCTTGTAGATCAGCACAAACGACATCGCGACCACACCGTAAAGCGTGCCGACCACGAGGCCATTGACCAGAAGCTGGATCAGGAACTGGAGGTTCATTCCGCGGCCTCCGCGATCGGGGCTTCATCCCCGAGGTCGACAACCCTAAGCGTGGTGCGGATGCGCTGGGTGGTGCCGTCCTGGAAGCGGATCACGGTGTCGACGGGAATATCGCGTTTTCCGCCGTAGATCGCCTCGATGATCCCGGCGTATTTCTCGTTGATGACGCTGCGGCGGACCTTTCGCGTGCGGGTCAATTCGCCGTCGTCGGCGTCGAGTTCCTTGTAGAGCAACAGAAAACGGGAAATGCGTTGCGCCGGCGGCAGCGTGGCGTTAACCGCCTCGACCTCCCTTTGCAACAGCGCGTACACTTCAGGACGCGAGGCGAGGTCGGTATAGGTCGTAAACGCGATGCGGTTCTTCTCGGCCCATTTCGAGATGATGGAGAAGCGGATACAGATCATCGCCGCCAGCACCTCGCGGCCGGCGCCCAGCACCACCGTCTCGGCGATATAGGGCGAGAATTTGAGCTTGTTCTCGAGATATTGCGGCGAGAAACGTTCGCCCCGCGCGGTCTCCGCCAGATCCTTGATGCGGTCGATCACGACAAGCTGCTTATTGTCGTTGAAATAGCCGGCGTCGCCGGACTTGAGCCAGCCGTCCGTCATGTCGGCGGCGGAGGCTTCCGGGTTCTTGTAGTAGCCGAGGAACATGTTGGGGTGGCGGGTCAGGATTTCGCCGACGCCGTGGATATCCGGATTATCGATGCGGATTTCGATATCGTCGGCCATCGCGACGCCCGTGGTGTCGGGATCGACCTTTCCTTCCGGGTGCAGCGTATAGGCGCCGAGCGTTTCGGTCTGGCCGTACAGCGTGCGCAGCGGCACGCCCATGGCCTGGAAGAACTTGAAGGTGTCGGGACCGAGCGCCGCCCCTCCGGTCGCCGCCGAGCGCAGCCGCGTGAAGCCGAGGCGGTCGCGCAGCGCGCGGAACAGCAATATGTCGGCAATGGCCGACTGCCTGCCGTGCGCCAGCGCCGACAGGCCCGTCTTCATGCCGAGCTCATAGAGGCCCTGCTTCAGCGGCGAGGCGTCCATCACCCGTGCCCGCACGTCGGCGGCAATCGCTTCCCAGACCCTGGGCGCGAACAGCACGAAGGTCGGCGCGATTTCGCGGAAATCATTCATCATGGTCTCGCCCTGCTCGACGAAGTTGACCTTCATCCGGCACAGCAGCCCTTTGCCGAGCACGTAGACCTGCTCCATGATCCATGGCAGCGGCAGCACCGAGACGTATTCGTCGTCCGGTCCCTTGGGGTCGAAAGCGAGATAAGTCGCGCAATGCCGCAGTACGCGCCCGGCCGCGAGCATCGCGAGTTTCGGATGCGCGGTGGTGCCTGAGGTGGTGCAGAGGATCGCGACATCCTCGCCGCGGGTTGCGTCAACCAGCCGATCGTAGAGGTCTTTTTCGCGGGCCGCACGCTCGCGCCCCATGGCGGCGAGCTTGTCGGCGGCAAGCAGGCGCGGGTCGTCATATTTCCGCAATCCCCGCGGATCGGAATAGACGATGTGCTTGAGGTGAGGCGCGCGGTCGGCGAGCGCAAGCAGCTTGTCGACCTGCTCTTCGTCTTCGGCGAACACGAGCTTGGCTTGGCCATAGTTGAGGAGATAGGCGGCTTCCTCATCGAGCACGTCGCGATAGAGGCCAAGGCTCATGGCGCCGATCGCGTGGCTCGCAATTTCGGCCGCGACCCAGTCCGGCCGGTTGTCGCCGATGATGCCGACGATGTCGCCGCGGCTCAGCCCGAGTTCGACCAGGCCGAGCGCGAAGTCGTGGACGCGGGCCTGGTAGTCGTTCCAGGTGAAGACTTTCCAAAGGCCGAAATCCTTTTCGCGCAGCGCGATCTCGCCGCCGAATTCGGATGCGTTGAGGCGGAGCAACTTCGGATAGGTATCGGCCTGTGCGACGCGGCCGGCATAGTCCATCATGCCGCAGTCTCCGCCGGCGTCGGTGCCTCGTCGGGATCGACCAGCACCTCGTCCTCTTCGCCCAGATAGGCGCGCTTGACGTGGGGATCGGCCAGCACCGCGGCGGGATCGCCCTCGGCGATCTTGCGGCCGAAATCCAGCACCATGACCCGGTGCGAAATATCCATCACCACGCCCATGTCGTGCTCGATCATCATGACGGTCATGCCGAACTCCTCGTTGAGATCGACGACGTAGCGCGCCATGTCCTCCTTCTCCTCGAAATTCATGCCCGCCATCGGCTCATCGAGCAGGATCAGTTGCGGCTCCAGCGCCATGGCGCGCGCCAGCTCGACGCGTTTGCGCAGGCCGTAGGGAAGGGTGCCGGCGGTGGCCTTGCGCACCGACTGCAAATCGAGGAAATCGATGATCTCCTCGACCTTGCGACGATGTTCGAGTTCTTCACGCCTCGCGCCGGTCAGCCAGTACAGAGATCCCGTGATGAAATTGTTCTTCAGAAGGTGATGCCGCCCGACCATGATGTTGTCGAGCACGCTCATGTGGTGAAACAGCGCCAGATTCTGGAAGGTGCGGCCGATGCCGAGGCGTGGCCGCGCGTTCGGGTTCATCGCGGTGATATCCTGTCCGCGGTAGAACAATTGGCCTTCGGTCGGGGTGTAGCGGCCGGAGATGCAGTTGACGATCGAGGTCTTGCCGGCGCCGTTGGGGCCGATAATGGAATAAAGCTCGCCCGCCTTGACGCCGAAGCTGACATCGTTGAGCGCCCGCACGCCGCCAAAGCGCAACGATACCCCGCGTACTTCCAAAGCGTATTCCACGCATTCCCCTCCGTAAGCGCATGGCGCAAGATGTTGCGATTGCGAATGCGCGTCATTCAACCGGGACGCTTGCCGCGCTCTTTATCTGCCGTTTGTGGTCACGGCGGCGATCCTATATCGGCCCTGTGATGTAAGCCATTGCACTAAGGACGCCTCTTTGCCGCATCATCTGGCGCAGTTGGCCTCAAGCCTGGCCGGCGAGATGGCCCTCAATAGGGTAAAACGGTACTTTGAAATGTCCCGCGCCTGACAATTCGTCGGTAAATTTCTTAAAGCCGCGAGCCGCGCTTGGTGTAGGGGACGGGCAGCGGCGTTTGTTGCGCTGCACCATCAGTTCAGGCTTCTGATGGCGGGCGCGCAGGGTTGACAGGTCAACGGTTCATGATCGCTGCGGATCACCTCAAGCGCATCGCGGTCTGGTCGCGCGAACTGGACGAGCGAGAGATCGAGGTCGCCCGTGCCGGCATTGTCGAGAAATCTTTTTCCGCAAACGAATTCATCTTCATGCGCGGCGATCACTTCGATTACTGGACCGGCATCGTCAGCGGCTTGGCCCGGATGGGCATCGTTTCTCGTGGCGGCAAGGCCACGAGCTTTACCGGCTTGACGGCCGGCGCATGGTTTGGCGAGGGCACCGTGCTCAAGAACGAGGCGAGGCGTTATGATGTGGTGGCGCTCCGCGATACGCGGATCGCCATCATGGACCGCAATACGTTCTTTTGGCTGTTCGAACACAGCGCAGGCTTCAACCGCTTTTTGGTGCGGCAACTCAACGAACGCCTGGGGCAATTCATCGGTTTGCTCGAATATGGGAGGACGCTGGATGCCACCGCTCGCCTGGCGCGATGCATCGCATCGCTGTTCAATCCGATTCTTTACCCGGAGCTGACGCGTCATCTCGAGATCACGCAAGAAGAGATAGGCGCGCTGTCAGGCATCTCCCGGCAAAAGGCGAACCAGTGCCTGAAGCAACTGGAGAAGGAGGGGCTGCTCAGGCTCGAATATGGTGGCGTAACGATCGTCGATATCGAGCGTTTGCGGCGTTACGGCGAGTAGTGCCGGACGGATCGTCACACTTGCACGGATTGATCCCCGCTGCTTGAAGAAGTGCAGACTTCGTGCATCAGAGGCGGCAGGTCTGCTTTGACCCAACTCGGACATCGCCGGGAAAATATTTCACCGGGCCGCCCCCAACGCCTTCCGAGTATGGAGTTTACCGCTACACTGCGACAGCCTGATCCCCGGGGGTTGGCATGAAGCGGCGTGAGTTCATCATGCTTGTCGGCGGCGCGACAGCGGCTTGGCCGGCTGCGGCGCGGGCGCAACAGCCCGCCGGGATGCGGCGGATCGGCATGCTGATGGGCTACCGGGAGAGCGATCCGGCGGGGCAGTCTGAAATTGCAGCGTTTCGGGGGACGCTTGCGAAGTTGGGGTGGACGGAAGGCACCAATCTCCGGATCGAACTTCGGTGGGGCGCCGGTGATGCCGATAGGATCAGAACATTCGCAAAAGAGCTGGTCGATCTGCGGCCGGATGTTATCCTTAGTCAGGGGTCTGGACCGACCAGCGCCCTTGCCGGCGAGACGCGGACAATTCCCATCGTATTCGTGACCGTAGGCGATCCCACCGCCAGCGGTTTAGTCACGACCTTCGCACGTCCTGGCGGCAACATCACCGGTTTCGCGGTCGACGATGCCGCACAGGGCGGCAAATGGGTGGAGCTATTGAAGGAGATAGCGCCGGGCACGGTAAGTGTGGCGTTGCTGTGGAATCCGGCAACAGGTCCTTCGCCCCAACGATACATGCCTTTCATTCAAGCCGCCGCATCCTCACTTGCCGTCGAGGTGGGTGCCGCTCCAGTCCACGCGAAGGACGAAATTGAAGGCATCATTGCTGCGCAAGCGCGAGTTCCGGGTGGTGGTGTCATCGTGATGCCGGCCTCATTCAACACATTAAATCGCGACTTGATCATTGCGTTGGCAGCCCGCTACAAGGTTCCGGCGATCTATACCAATCCCTTTTTTGCGGAATCAGGCGGCTTGATCAGCTACGGTGCTAACTATGCCGAACAGTTCCGCCAGGTGGCAGTGTACATAGACCGCATCCTCAAGGGAGCGAAGCCTGCCGACCTCCCGGTGCAAGTGCCGACAAGGTTCGAACTGCTCATCAATCTCAAGACCGCCAAGGCGCTTGGCCTCACTGTCTCACCGACGCTACTCGGTCGCGCCGACGTGGTGATCGAATAGACCGCTCCACTTCCGCTGTTGTGCAGGTTTGAGACATGCCAGGTAGCCTGACGATTTCCGCTCTCCGGGGGTAGAACGGACCTCCCGCGATCTCTGCTTTCCCCACGCCGATGAGGTGTTCGAAGATGCTTGCTACCTGCGCTCCCCGGCAGCGAAGGCGGCTGCAGTCTTAGTAAAACAGGAGGTCGACCTTGAAGAAGGTGATGCCATTGATAGTCGCGTTGCTATGGGTTCATCCGGTAGTAGCCGAGCAGCTTCCGCTCTCTCCTGCCGGGGTGAAGACGCTCGCGCCGGACGGTGCGATCAAGCCGACGGGTACGTGGAGTCTCGGTACGCGCGCGGGCGACTTCGTCTTCGTCGCCGGAATGCGCGGGATCGATCCGAAAACGAACCAGCAGGTCGGGGGTGACGAGGCTCGTATCCGCCAGGCTTTCCTCAATATGAAGCTGATCGCCGAATCCGAAGGAGCAACGCTGCGCGACGCGGTTCGCCTCGTCGTCTACGTCACGGACATGTATCGCTTCCGCCCCGTGGTAAACAAGATCCAGGAAGAACTGTGGGGCGCTGGTCCCTATCCGCCGCGCACCATCGTCGAAGTTCATCGGCTGAATGGTGACGATATCTGCGAGGTTGAAGGCACTTTCTATGCGCCAAGCAGGAAATAGCTCATGATGGCGTGATTGCAAAAATCTCTCCGGAGGGGAATGTTTTCAAGCCAAGGGGGTCAACACGTTTGGCTGGAGGGCTCGCGGAAAACAAAGCAGGAGGCTCAAATGACCAAATCGTCGCTCAGATTTGTGACGCTGGGGACTTTCCTGGCGATGCTGATCGCTACGCTCGCATTCACGCCGGCATTTGCGATGGGAGGCGGTGGAGGAGGTGGTGGTGGTGGCGGCGGCGGCGGCGGTGGTCCTGGCGCCATAATGCACGTGGACCCTGCCGATCAGCCTTCGTCGCAACCGAGCCGGTCGGGTATCAAATCCACCCACAAGATCAAGAAGACCACCAGGCATTCGAGCATTCGACAACCCGGCACTTAGCCAGGGTTGCCGCACGGACGGTGCGATCAAGCCAGTGGGCACGCGACGGGCATACGGAGTCTCGGTTCGCGCGTGGGCGATTTCGTCTTCGTCGCCGGCAGGAAATAACTCGCAACGACTGCTCGAATGTGGCGGCGTGAAAAAATCGTTTTCGAGGGGAACATTTTCAAGCGAACGCGAGTCAACATGTCCAGCTGGAGGAATCGCCGCAGACGAAAGCAGGAGGCTCAAATGACCAAATTGGTGCTCAGGATTGTAACGCTGTGCATTTTCCTGACGGTGCTGATCGCCGCGCCGTCGTTCACTCCGGCCTTTGCGATGGGAGGCGGCGCGGGTGGAACCGGGTCTGGTGCATATCCTTCTTCCTTGACTCGCCTGGACCCCCCTGACCAGCCTTCGCCGCAACCGAGACGCGCGCACGTCAAATCCACCCACAAGATCAAGAAGACCACCATGCATTCCAGCATTCGACAGCCCGGCACTTAGAGCGTTTTCGAGCGAAAGCCTGCCCCGGACCTGATCCGGGGTGGATACGGGTTCGCGTGAAGAAAACGCGTCGTTTGGCCGCGCCGATCACTGCGCGCGCCGATCACACCCGTTCGCTATTTCAAAAACGCGTTTATTTTCTAAAACGTATTTTATTTGTGAAGGCGAAAAACGCGCCTATGTGAGCCGCGAAAGGAGAACGGCCATGACGAAATTCGGATTGATTGGAGCAGCTCTACTTTCGCTTGTGATGGCGACCCCCGCGACGGCAATGCACCGTCATTATCACCACTACGATTACCTCCATTCGCTCAAATATCACTTCGGCCCGACCTACGGAGCCTACAACTACTACCGCGGGTACGGCTTCGACCGCAGAAACACCTTTGACTAACTCGTCATAAGGGAGCCGTTGCCGCCCCCGGGCTTCGTTGCCGACGCCGAGCGCGCTCAAGTCAAGCGCGCGACTACCGCTATTGGCCCGCGCAATTGATTGGACTTATCGAGCTGCGCGGTTAGCATGAGCAACATTCCGCAATTCGAAGGAATAATCCCCAGGCCATGCTAAACGCGGTTGCCATCATCATACACGCCGTTGTGGGGTGGGGGCTTTGCGGCGCGACGGTCGGCGTCGGCCGCAAGATGACCACGCTGTACAATGCGCTCATTGCCCATGCGATCGCCGCGCCGATCATCTTCGGCGCCTTGTCCTTCGTCTATTTCCGGTGGTTTGGCGGCACGGGGCCGGCCGCGACGGCCGCGTTTTTCCTTGCCATCGTCGTCTTCCTCGACGCGTTTGTGGTCGCGCTGCTGGTCGAAAAGAGCTTCGACCCGCAGCGTTGTCGGCACATGGCTGCCGTTCGTGCTGATCTTCCTCGCTGTATGGGTTACCGGGACCGTGATGGCCGTTCCGTCTTGATCCGGGCGAGGCTTGCACCCGGTCAGGCGCTCAAACCTCGAGCCATTCCTTGCGCACCGTCTCATTGGCTGTGAGTTCGGCGGGTGTGCCCTCGAACACGATGCGGCCGTGGCCCATGACGTAGACGCGGTGCGATATCCGCATCGCGATTGAGAGCTTCTGCTCGACCAAGAGGATGGCGACGCCGCGCCTGGCGATTTCGGCGATGAGGTCGCCGACCTGTTGCACGATGAGAGGGGCGAGCCCCTCGGTCGGCTCGTCGATCATGATGAGTTCGGGGTCGCCCATCAGCGTGCGGCAGATCGTCAGCATCTGCTTCTCGCCGCCCGAAAGCACGCCGGCCGACGTGTCGGCCCGCTCGGCGAGATTCGGGAACATCTTGAGCATGTCCTCGAGCCGCCATTTGCCGGGATGCCTGGTGTCCTTGACGCCAAGCAGCAGGTTCTGCCGCACCGTCAGGCCGGGGAAAATGTCGCGATGCTCCGGAACGTAGCCAAGCCCGAGCCGCGCGATGCGGTAGCTCGGCAATCCCGCGATGTCGCTGCCATTGAACTTGATGGAGCCCTGCGGCGGCACTTCGCCCATGATCGCCTTCACCGTGGTCGAGCGGCCGACGCCGTTGCGCCCCAACAGGCTCACCACTTCGCCGGCGTCGATATGCATGTCGACGCCTTGCAGAATGTGGCTCTTGCCGTAATAGGCATGGAGACCTTCGACCTCCAGCATCATGCGGCTTCCTCGCCGAGATAGGCTTCGCGTACCTTTGGATTTCCGCGAATTTCCTGCGGTGTTCCCGAGGCGATGATCTGGCCGTAGACCAGGACCGAAATCCTGTCGGCCAGCCCAAACACCACGCTCATGTCGTGCTCGACGATCAGAAGCGTGCGGCCCTCGGTCAGCCGGCGGATCAGCGCCACGGCGCGTTCGGTTTCCGCACGGCTCATGCCCGCGGTCGGCTCGTCGAGCAGAATGACGTTGGCGCCGCCGGCGACCGTGATGCCGATTTCGAGCGCGCGCTGCTCGGCGTAGGTCAAGAGGCCCGCTGGCACGTCGCGCCGTGCGGTCAGGTTGATGTTGGCGAGAATTTTCGCGGTGCGTTCGCGCACCTCGGGCAAATTGTCGATATTCTTCCAGAACGCGTAGCGCTGGCCGGTCGACCACAGGACCGCGCAGCGCAGGTTCTCCCACACGCTCATATTGGCAAAGACGTTGGTGACCTGAAAGCTGCGCGACAGCCCGCGCCGGTTGATCTGATAGGGAGGCAGGCCCGAAATCTCCTCGCCGCGCAGTTTAACGCTGCCCGAGGTCGGCGCCATGTATCCGCTGATCAGGTTGAAGGTGGTCGATTTGCCCGCGCCGTTCGGACCAATCAGCGCGTGACGCTCGCCCTGCGCCACGCTCAGGCTGATATCCCTGAGAATGGCGATGTCGCCAAAACTCTTCTTGATGCCGTGCAGTTCGATCGCAGCGCTCATGCGGCAACGCCTTTTTCACGCGCGAGGCTGGTGGCGTCGTTCCAAGCGTGTCCGACCCAGGCCCAGGTCCTGCGCGCCACCAGAAAGCCGCCGATTAGGAGAACGACCGACATCGCCCAGACAGAGGGGCTCGCCGCGTCGAAGCCGACGCCGAACGCCTTGATGCGCGAATCGTCGCCCGGGTTGACCGTGTAGTGCACGATCGTTTCCACCGCGAGCACGAAACCCGCAAGCATCGCAAGCGTCGGCACCAGCGCGATGAGGTAGCTCGGCAGCACCTTCGGCAACGTACCGGCCCTCAAGAGGGGGCGATGCATCATCAACAGCCCGGTGATGCCGCCCGGCGCAAACATCACCACCGCTATGAAGATCAGTCCGAAATAGAGCTGCCACACCTGTGTCAGATCGCTCAAGCCGAGCGACACGAAGGTGACGAAGATCGCGCCGACGATGGGACCAATGAAGAAGCCGATGCCGCCGATATAGGTAGCGAACAGCACGGTTACCGACTGCGCCGCCCCGAGATAGGCGGAGTTCGCGATCTCGAAATTGATCGCAGCCAGCGCGCCGGCGATGCCGGCAAAGAAGCCGGAGAAGCAGAACGCAAGATACCGGATGACGTGCGGATTGTAGCCGACGAACTGGACGCGCTCAGGATTGTCGCGAACCGCGTTGCACATGCGGCCGAGCGGCGTGCGGGTCAGCGCATACATCGCGATCACCGCGATCAGAGTCCACGCCGCCACCAGATAATAGATCTGGATCTGCGGGCCGAAATTCCAGCCGAACACCTTTAGCAGTTTGGTGCGGTTGGCGGAGACGCCGGCTTCGCCGCCGAAGAAAGTCCGCAGGATCAGCGCGGACGAGGCAATCAGTTCGGCAACCCCGAGCGAAATCATGGCGAACGCCGTTCCGCTTCGCTGGGTGGACACCCAGCCGAGCAGCACGCCAAAAAACAGCCCGGTGATGCCGCCGATCAGGGGAACGACGGGGAGCGGGATCGGCAGCTTGTTGGCGCCGATGATGTTGATGGCGTGAATCACGAGAAAGCCGCCGAGGCCGTAATAGACGGCGGGCCCGAATGAGAGCATGCCGGTCTGGCCGAGCAGGATATTGTAGGACAGCGAGAAGATGATGGAGATACCGATCAGGCTGAACGTCGTCAGCGATCCCCCGGAGCCGAAAATATTGGGCAGCACCAGAAGTGCTGCCGCGGCCGCGACCCACATCCCGTAGAAGTTGAGCTTCTCGGCTGCGGTCGGCAGCGGCGGCGCCGCGCTGGAGGCGATATCGCTCATGTGTCGCGGGTCCCGAGCAGGCCCATCGGGCGAAAGACCAGGATCAGCACCAGCAGCACGTAAGGCACGATCGGCGCAATCTGCGCGATCGTGACGCTCCAGATGTCGGCAAGCCAGGTCGAGGCATAGTCGGGACTGAGTGGACCGAAGGCGCCCGAAAGCGAGCCGTTCATCGAGACCGCAAACGTCTGCACCAGGCCGATCAGCAGCGAAGCGACGAACGCTCCGGGCAGCGAGCCCAATCCCCCGACCACGACGACCACAAACAGGATCGGACCGAGCAGGCCTGCCATGTTCGATTGCGTCACGAGCGCAGGTCCTGCGATCACGCCCGCGACGGCGGCAAGCGCAGTGCCGACGCCGAACACCAGCATGAAGATGCGCCCGACATTGTGGCCGAGATGGGCCACCATGTGCGGATGGGTCAGCGCCGCCTGAACGATCAGGCCGATGCGCGTCTTCTTGAGGACGACCAGGAGGCCTACGAAGATCGAGATCGACACCAGCAACATGAACATCTTGTAGGCGGGATAGTTGGTGGAGAAGATCGTGAAGGCAGAGAAGTCAAGCGAGGGCGGGATTCGGAAATCAACCGGGCTCTTGCCCCAGATGATCTGCACGACTTCCTCGATCACAAATGCCAGCCCGAACGTGAACAGAAGTTCCGCGACGTGGCCGTTCCGGTGCACGCGGCGCAGCCCGAAGCGCTCGACGCCGGCGCCGATCGCGCCCGCAAGCAGTGGTGCGATCAACAGCGCCGGCCAGAAGCCGAGCCACCGGCTGGTCTGAAAACCGAAGAAGGCGCCAAGCATGTAGAAACTGGCATGCGCGAAATTGAGCACGCCGAGCATGCTGAAGATGACGGTCAGGCCGCTGGCCATCAGGAACAGCAACATGCCGAACAGGACGCCGTTGAGCGTGGAGATGACGATCAGTTCAAGCACGGCCCAACGTCTCCCAAGTGTGAGCGGCATTCGCCCCGGTAAGCAACGGAGCGAATGAGATTCGCGTTGGAAGGATCAGCTGGGTCGGTCCATCTTGCAGGTGGTCGGCAAGATCGTTTGTGGGGTTTCAATCTTACCAACGCCTTTCCAGCCCCAGCCGGTCTTTTCCTCGTCGAACGGTTCCCGTTCGCTGCGTTCGCCGAATGAAGCAATGTACATCGGCTGGAAGAACTGGTGGTCGTCCTTTCGCATGAAGCCTTTCCCGCCGTCGAACACGTCGAATTCCATGGCTTCCAACGCCGCCGCTACCTTTACCGGATCAAGCGACTTGGCCCTTTCCGCTGCAATAGCGAACATTCGCATTTGGTTTACGGCGCGCGGATAAAAGTTGGTCGGAACGTCCGAGTACCGCGCCCGCAGGGCCTTCTCGAATGCTTGCGACGGGGCATTGTCGATGTTCGCGTAGCCCTCGGTGATTTGAAAGACCTGATGGTTGAGGTTGGCCTGCTTGATTGCGGTCGGGCCGCCGGTACCGGCGGCATAATAGGTGTACCAGTTCACCTTCAGCCCGGCGTCGGCGGCTGCCTTCAACAGCAGCGCGAAATCCTGGCCCCAATTGCCGGTCACCACGGTGTCGGCGCCGGACGCCTTGATCTTGGCGATATAGGGCGCAAAATCGGTGATCTTCAAAAGCGGATGCAGTTCGTCGCCGACGATCTTGATGTCCGGCCGCTTGGCGGCCAGCATGGCCTTGGCCGAGGACCTGACGGATTCGCCGAACGAATAGTCCTGATTGATCAGGTAGACGTTTTTGATCGCCGGCACCGTCTTCATGTAGTTGGTGAGCGCTTCCATCTTGATGTCGGAATTGGCGTCCCAGCGGAAATGCCAGTAGCTGCACTTGGCGTTGGTGAGGACCGGGTCGACCGCGGCATAGTTGAAGTAGAGGACTTCCTTGCCGGGATTGCGCTCGTTGTACTTGGTCACGAAATCCGACAATGCGCCGGCGACCGAGGAACCATTGCCCTGGGTTATGTAGCGCACGCCGGCGTCGATCGCCTTCTGCGCCTGGATCAGGCTCTCTTGCGCATTGGTCTTGTTGTCGAGCGGAACGATCTCGACCTTCTTGCCCTGGATACCGCCCTTGGCGTTTACCTCATCGGCAAGGAACTGGAATATCTTGAGGCCGATTTCGCCGATGCTGGCGCCGCCGCCAGACAAGGGATCGATATAGCCGATCTTGAGCGTTTCCTCCGCCATCGCACCGGAGCAAAGCATCGGTAGCGCAAAGGCCGCGGCCATCATGGATTTACGCATGTTATTCCTCCCTGAGGTTGCTTCTTGTCGGCTGTTCTTTGAAGGGCCCGGCCGCCGGAACGGCTTCGGTTTCAGCGGGTGTCGCAGCCCGATTAACGATGATTGTGGGCCAACGCTTGCAAACCCGCAAGCCCGCTGACTGGATCGGCGGAAAAGGGCATTTTTGGACTCATTGCTTGGGGGAATGGGGTCATGGTAGGGGTTTGCGATAGCCCGGTTTGGCCCAGTGTCACGGGCGGGTCCAGCGCAATGTCTTTCGTCGCCGTTGTACTGCTTTGGGCAGTCCCGGCGCGCTGTCGGAGTGAAAATGGCGGTTCATGATTCGAAACGGCGCGTGGCGCTCATCACCGGCGTCACGGGACAAGATGGCGCCTATCTCGCGGAATATCTGCTCGGCCTCGGCTATACCGTGCACGGGATCAAGCGGCGGTCGTCTTCGTTCAATACCGCGCGCATCGATCATCTCTACGAGGATCCGCATAAGGGCAACGTGCCGTTCCTTCTGCACTATGGCGACATGACGGATTCGACCAATCTGATCCGGCTGATGCAGCAGATCAGGCCGACCGAGATCTACAATCTGGCGGCGCAGAGTCACGTCGGCGTCAGCTTCGAAAGCCCGGAATATACCGCCAATGCCGATGCGATCGGCGTGCTGCGGCTGCTCGAGGCCATCCGGATTCTCGGCATGGAGAAGGAGACGCGCTTCTACCAGGCCTCGACCTCGGAACTGTATGGACTGGTGCAGGAGGTGCCGCAGAAGGAAACCACGCCGTTCTATCCGCGCTCGCCTTATGGCGTCGCCAAGCTTTACGGCTACTGGATCACGGTGAACTACCGCGAAGCCTACGGCATGTTCGCCTCCAACGGCATCCTGTTCAACCATGAGAGCCCGATCCGTGGCGAGACCTTCGTGACACGCAAGATCACCCGCGGAATCGCCCGCATCGAGACCGGCCTGGAACAGACGCTCTATCTCGGCAATCTCGACGCCAAGCGCGACTGGGGCCATGCCAGGGATTACATCGAGGGCATGCACATGATCCTGCAAGCCGATGCGCCGGATGATTTCGTGCTGGCCACCGGCGAGACGCGCTCGGTGCGCGAATTCGTGGAGCTTGCCTTCGCCGAGGTCGGCCGCAGCATCGAGTGGCGCGGCGCGGGGATCGAGGAGACCGGCGTCGACAAGAAATCCGGCAGGACCCTGGTGCGGATCGATCCGACGTATTTTCGCCCCACCGAAGTCGACCTTCTGATCGGCGATGCCAGCAAGGCGCGGCAAAAGCTCGGCTGGAAGCCGAAGACGAGCTTCGCCGATCTCGTCAAGCAGATGGTGGCCGGCGATCTTGCGATCGCGCGCCTCGAGGTTGGCAATGGCAAGCGCCCCGTTTGATCTGAAGGGCAAGACGGTCTTTGTCGCCGGACACAAGGGCATGGTCGGCGGCGCGCTGGTGCGCCGGCTTGCGAGCGAAGACGTCGAACTGCTCACCGCGGGGCGCAGCGAGCTCGATCTGCGCGATCAGGCGGCGGTGTTCAACTGGTTCGCAGAGAGGCGCCCGCAGGCGGTGTTTCTGGCGGCGGCGAAAGTCGGCGGCATCGTCGCCAACAACACGCTGCGCGGCGAATTCATCTACGACAATCTGATCATCGCCGCCAATGTGATCCACGCCGCGCACATCAACGGCGCCGAGAAGCTGATGTTTCTCGGCTCCTCCTGCATCTATCCGAAACTCGCAGCCCAGCCGCTGCGCGAGGACTCGATGCTGACCGGGCCGCTGGAAGCGACGAACGAGCCCTATGCCATCGCCAAGATCGCCGGCATCAAGATGGTGGAGGCCTATCGCAGCCAATACGACTGCGACTTCATCAATGTGATGCCGACCAATTTGTACGGGCCGGGCGACAATTATCACCCGGAATACAGCCACGTCGTCGCCGCCCTGATCCGCAGGTTTCATGAGGCGAAGCTGTCCGGTGCGTCCGATGTCGTGGTGTGGGGCACCGGCACGCCGCGGCGGGAATTCCTCTATGTCGACGACCTCGCAGACGCCTGCATTTTCCTGATGAAGAACTATTCTGCTGGCGAACTCGTCAATATCGGCACCGGCGAGGACATCACGATTGCCGAATTCGCCCGCGTGGTCGCCGCCGTCGTCGGCTATGGCGGTACGATCAGCTACGACCCCTCGCGGCCCGACGGCACGCCACAAAAGCTGCTCGATGTCGGCCGGCTCGCCAAACTCGGCTGGCGCGCCCGCACTTCGCTCGAGGATGGCATCAAGCTCGCATATCGGGCGTATCTGAGCGAGACGAAGCAGGCGGCTGAGTGATTCTCGGCGGCCCCTCTACCGTCGTCGCGAGGAGCGGTAGCGACGAAGCAATCCGAAGGTCGTCATTCCGGGATGGTGCGTTAGCACCAGACCCGGAATCTCGAGATTCCGGGTTCGATGCTTCGCATCGCCCCGGAATGACGGTGAAAAAATTATCGCGCCGCCCCTCGCGGCGGATTTTTCCCGAGCGCCGCCGCCATCGCCGCGATCAGCGGCTTCATGAAGAAGGCGTCGTTGGCGGGATAAATATCCGTGCGCAGGCCGTGCGATTTGAGTTCGTCGGAAACGGCGGGGCCGACGGACGCGATCGGTGTCTTGGCAAGCCCCTCGCGCAAGCGCGCCTCCGCGCCTCTCGCCCGCGCCACTTCGATCAGGCGGCGAATCTGTCCGAGATTCGTCAACGCGATCGCATCGATCCGCCCCTCTGCCATCTCCTCGATCGCGGCGACGATGTTGGCGTCGGCCGCTTGCGCGTCGTAGACGTAAGGCACGACAAGATCGACCTTCCCGCCTTGTGTGGTGATGGCGCCGATCAGCGCGGAGTGGTCCTTGTCCGGGTAAAGCTGCAGGCCGACGCGATGGCCCATCAGATCAAGCCGCGCCAGTATTTCGGCGACGCCTTCGGAGGTCGGCTTCTCCGTCGTCACTTGCGGCTCCAGCCCGATTTCGCGCAGCGCCCGGCCGGGCTTGGGGCCGCGGGCGAATTTTCGGGCCTTGCCAAGGGCTCTGATAAATTCCTGTTCGGCGTTGATGCGGCAGGCGACCTTCAACAGGCGGCGCAGGCCTTCGCCCGTCATCAGCACCAGATCGTCGAAGGGTTTTTCGATGCAACGGGCAATCCAGGCCTCGACCGGCGCGGGGTCAGCCACATCGTGAATCGTAAACATCGGGCATTGCAGCACGTCCGCGCCTTGCTCGGCGAGCAGGCGGGAAAATTGCGCTTCCTCGCGCGTTTCCAGGATCAGGATGCGGTAGCCGTTCAGTCTTTCAGCCATGATCGTGTAACCATGATCGCGCAGCCGTTCCTTTACTCCAACTTCGAATGCCTTCCCTTTGTTCATCATGATCCCTTAGCCGGGATTGGCGCAAGGCCGTCGCGGATGATAGAGCAGGGCGGCCGTTATTGTTCCCTGCCGTTATTGTAATCGATCCCGCACATGCCCGATCATCAATTTGTACTGACGCTCTCCTGTCCGGATCGGCCCGGAATCGTGTCCGCGGTGTCGACGTTCCTTGCCCACAATGGGCAGAACATTCTCGACGCCCAGCAGTTCAACGACGTCGAGACCGGCCATTTCTTCATGCGCGTGGTGTTCAATGCCGCCGATCTCGCCGTCAATCTGTCGGCGCTGCAGACCGGTTTCACCGCGATCGCGAACCGCTTCGGCATGGAGTGGCAGATGCGCGATCGCGCCAGCCGCCGCCGGGTGATGCTGCTGGTCTCGAAATCCGACCATTGCCTTGCCGATATTCTCTATCGCTGGCGTACCGGCGAACTCGAGATGATCCCGACCGCGATCGTCTCCAATCATCCCCGCGAGACCTACGCCAGTCTCGATTTCGGCGACATCCCGTTTCACTATCTGCCGGTGACGAAGGAGACGAGGGCGGCGCAGGAGTCCGCGATCTTGGAACTGGTCGATCAGACCAGGACCGACCTCGTGGTGCTGGCGCGCTACATGCAGATACTGTCGGACGAGACGTCAGCTAAACTCTCCGGCCGCTGCATCAACATCCATCACTCGTTCCTGCCGGGCTTCAAGGGCGCGCGGCCCTATCATCAGGCGCATGCGCGCGGCGTCAAACTGATCGGCGCCACCGCCCATTATGTTACGAGCGACCTCGACGAAGGGCCGATCATCGATCAGGACGTCGAGCGCATCAGCCATCGCGATACGCCCGACGATCTCGTCCGCAAGGGCCGCGATATCGAGCGCCGCGTGCTGGCGCGCGCGGTGCGCCATCATCTTCAGGATCGCGTGATCCTCAATGGCCGCAAGACCGTGGTGTTCATGGATTAGGCGGCGTCGGTTTGCTAGCTGGAGCATGATGAGATTAGATTGAGGAGCAGCGGCAGCGGAGGTCTGCCCCTCTCCCGTTGGGAGAGGGCTGGGGTGAGGGATGACGGTCTCTCGATAGGGCAGTGCCCCCTCACCCGATTTGCTGCGCAAATCGACCTCTCCCCGCAGGGGAGAGGTGAGACGAACGAGCCGAGCGACGCGATTCACTCCAGAACCATCCCGTTCTGCAAACGAGATCGCGCGGTCGCCGCCGGCTATGCGTCGCGCTTGCGATGCGGATCGTGCTTCGAGAGCACGTCCTTGAGGTAATCCCGGCTTTTCCATTCGGGCGGCGGCGGCTCGTATCCGGGTCGAGGAACGAAGGGATTTGCCGGTATGGGCGCGGAGGCGCCCGTCAGGTCCGGAATGTAGCGCGGGCAGTTCGGGAAGATCTCGCATTTGACGCGCACGACGAGTTTTGCGCCATGGTGCTGGCGAAGCGTTTCGGCGCGATCGTCAATCGTTGCCTTGCCTCGGATGCGCGTGCGAAACGACTTGCCGTCGAAGCGCACGAACAACAGCCCGACGTTCGGGTTGCGGCGAATATTGCCGAGCGTGCGGTACATGTTGTTGCCATCGTATTCGGGGTACTCGAGCGTGTCGGGCCCGGTGATCCTGACGAAGCCGGGATCGCCCGAACGCATCGAACAATCGACATTATCTTGATAGCTCGTCGCGATGAAAAAGAATCGCGCCGCTTCGATGAGCGCGCGGTCCTGCTCCCAGAACTCGAAGTGGAGGCGATGCCTCTCGAGACCGTCGGCGACACGCCGGCCGTCGAAGCGGTCCTGCAGCTCGCGCATGCCGTCGTGGTAGAAGGGCGCGCGGTCGATCGGGTCGCTCATGTGGGTCTCCGCGGCTCACTTGCGGCATGCCTTGCTTCTTAGCAGACCACAGCCATTGGCGCGACGGGAGCAGTGTTTAATGAACCGGATCGAGCGATTGCGGTGACGGGGCGGGAGCCGCGGCATTGGCGTTGGCCGCAGGTTCGAGGCGCTTGCGCTCCTGTTCCTTCATGTAGGCATCGTATTCCGGGGTGCCGCGCCGCGGCGGCACGCCGGGCGGCAGGCCGCCGGCCCATTGCGGCAAATAATCGCTCATGCCGACCGAAAGCTTCTCGTTGATGGACGAGCAGCCGCCCAGGGCGAGGCCTGCGAGCATTAAAGCAAGCATCGCGGCGATATGGTGAACGCGGACTGGCATCGGCAGAACGTTAAAACTCTTCGCCTTTAAAAAAGATGGATTTAGGGCCGCGCGGCCCGGCCCGCTGGGACCGCCTGACTTCAGGGCATCCGGTAGCATGGATCATCAGGGGCCGTCCGGCTTCTTTGTTGACAAGACCATTTTCTTTGTACATTCGTACAAATGAAATCGACGATGCGGAGTAAGCGAAAACCCTATCACGCGGTACACAAGCTTGGCGCCACGGGTGAGCTACGTTGGCACGGTGCCAATCGTTGCCAACCATTGGCGATGAGAGAATGCGTGAGGAAACGCCTTTGAAGGGGAGTTGGCCTTTGAGGTATCAAGACACCTAAAGGCGGGCGCTGCATGGGAGCATCGCCACACCCGACGCGGCGCGGTTTATTAGGAGGCGCGCCGTTCGTTGAATTGACGACAGGCCACCGCGAGATGCCATCTCGCCACGGTACGGCCGCCAAAAAACAGGCTACGGTCAATGCCAGGCCGGCACTTCGAGCCAAATATCGATCAGGGAGATACGTTCATGTTTGTTCGCAGTCAATTTTTGCCGGCCGCAGGCGCCGTTGCCCTCGCAGGCGCGCTTGCCCTTGCGCCGGCGCGGGCCGAAGACCCCGTCAAGATCGGCCTGATCGTGCCGATGACCGGCGGTCAGGCCTCGACCGGCAAGCAGATCGACAATGCGGTCAAGCTGTACATGCGAGAGCACGGCGATACCGTTGCCGGAAGGAAGATCGAAGTCATCCTAAAGGACGACGCCACGCTTCCCGACAACACCAAGCGCCTCGCGCAGGAACTGATCGTCAACGACAAGGTGAATTTCATCGCCGGATTCGGCATCACCCCCTCGGCGCTTGCCGCAGCACCGCTCGCGACGCAGGCCAAGGTGCCTGAAATCGTGATGGCGGCCGGCACCTCGATCATCACCGAGCGCTCGCCCTATATCGTGCGCACCAGTTTCACGCTTGGGCAATCATCCACGATCATCGCGGACTGGGCGGTGAAGAACGGCATCAAGAAGGTCGCGACGCTCACCTCGGACTACGCGCCCGGCAACGACGCGTTGAATTTCTTCAAGCAGAACTTTACCGCCGGCGGCGGCGAGATCGTCGAAGAGGTCAAAGTGCCGCTCGCCAATCCCGACTTCGCGCCGTTCTTGCAGCGCATGAAGGATGCCAAGCCCGACGCCATGTTCGTGTTCGTGCCGGCGGGGCAGGGCGGCAGCTTCATGAAGCAATATGCCGAGCGCGGGCTCGACAAGGCGGGCATCAGGGTGATCGGCCCCGGCGACGTGACGGACGACGATCTCCTCAACAACATGGGCGATGCCGTGCTCGGCACCGTTACCGCGCATCTTTACTCGGCGAACCATCCGTCCGCGATGAACAAGGAATTCGTCGCCGCCTACAAGAAGGCGTACAACCAGCGCCCCGGCTTCATGGCGGTGGGCGGCTATGACGGTATTCACCTGATTTACGCGGCGCTGCAGAAGACCGGCGGCAAGACCGACGGCGACGCGCTGGTCGAGGCCATGAAGGGGATGAAGTGGGAAAGCCCGCGCGGCCCGATCTCGATCGATCCGGAAACCCGCGACATCGTGCAGAACATCTACATCCGCAAGGTCGAGAAGGTCGACGGCGAACTCTACAACGTCGAATTCGCGACCTTTGAGGGCGTCAAGGATCCCGGCAAGACCAAGAAGTGACGCGGAGCGCGTCATCCCGGGGCGCGGGCGAAGCCCGTGAACCCGGGATCCCGAAATTGTTGATCAAAGATTCCGGGTTCAGCGCTGACGCGCTGCCCCGGAACGACGACTGTCTCGCAAAGGTTCGCCCCGGCCCATGACCTCGCTGTTCACCATCCTGTTCGACGGTGTCGCCTATGGCATGTTGCTGTTCGTGCTCGCCTGTGGGCTGGCGGTCACCCTCGGATTGATGAACTTTGTCAATCTGGCGCACGGTGCGTTTGCGATGGCGGGCGGTTACGTCTGTGCGGTTCTGGTCAATCAATCCGGCTGGCCGTTCTTCGTCGCGCTCCCGCTTGCCTTTGTCGCAAGCGCGCTGATCGGGGCTGCGTTCGAGCGTGCGCTCTATCGTCACCTCTACACGCGAAGCCATCTCGATCAGGTTCTGTTCTCGATCGGCCTCGTCTTCATGTCGGTGGCGGCCGTCGACTACATGATGGGATCGTCGCGAATCTTCATCAAGCTTCCATCCGCCCTCGAGGGCCAGATCGATTTCTTCGGCGTCGGCATCGGGCGCTATCGGCTGATGATCATCGTGATCTGCGGCCTTCTGACATTGGGCCTGCAACTGATCCTGGCGCGCACCCGTTTCGGCAGCCGGCTGCGCGCCGCGGTCGATGATCCCCGCGCGGCGGTCGGGCTCGGCATCAACGTGCCGCAGGTGTTCGCCTTCACGTTCGCGTTTGGCTGCGGCCTTGCCGGCCTCGGCGGCGCGCTGAGCGCGGAGATCCTCGGGCTCGATCCGTATTTTCCGCTCAAGTTCATGATCTACTTCCTGATCGTGGTGACGGTCGGCGGCTCCTCCAGCATTACCGGGCCATTTCTGGCTTCGCTGCTGCTCGGAATCGGCGATGTCGCCGGCAAATATTACGTGCCGAAAATGGGGCCGTTCGTGATCTACACCATCATGATCGTGATCCTGATCTGGCGTCCGAACGGCTTGTTCGGCCGCACCGCTGCGCGTTGAGCGAGCGATGACCGCGCCATCCGATGTCGGATTCTACGCCGGACAGCACGCGCGATGGCACTGGGGCGAGATCGCGTTCTGGTGCCTGGCGCTGGCCTGCGCGTTCATATTTCCATCCCGTTTCCTGATCATGACTGAGATCGTGCGGCTTGCGCTGTTTGCGCTGTCGCTCGACCTGATCCTCGGCTATGCCGGCATCGTCTCGCTGGGACACGCGGCATTCTTCGGCGTCGGCGCCTATTGCGCGGGCCTGCTCGCGCTGTACGGCATCATCACCGAGCCCGTGGCGGCGCTGCTTGCGGCCGGACTCTTTGCGATGGTCGTGGGCTTTCTGACGAGCTTCCTGGTGATCCGGGGCGTCGACCTGACCCGGTTGATGGTGACGCTCGGGATCGCGCTTCTGCTGGAGGCGCTTGCCGAGCGCTATTCCAACATCACCGGCGGCACGGATGGCTTGCAGGGTATCGAGATCGCGCCGGTTCTGGGTCTGTTTACCTTCGACATTTTCGGCAAGGTCGGCTTCTTCTATTCGCTCGCCATATTGTTTGTGCTGTTCCTTTTGGCGCGGCGGATCGTGCATTCGCCGTTTGGTCTTTCGCTGCGCGCGATCAAGAACAACCCGCTGCGGGCGGCGGCTGTTGGCGTGCCGGTCAACCGCCGCCTGATCGCGGTCTATACGCTCGCCGCCTTCTATGCCGGCATTGCAGGCGCGCTGTTCACCCAAACCACGGCGCTGGCCTCGCTTGACGCGTTCGCCTTCGAACGTTCCGCCGACCTGATGCTGGTGCTGGTGATCGGCGGCACCGGCTATCTCTACGGCGGACTGATCGGCGCGGTGATATTCAAGATATTGCAGGAGTTCTTTTCCAACATCACGCCGGAATACTGGCAGTTCTGGATCGGCCTCGTCTTCGTCGCGATCGTGCTGGTCGGCCGCGCGCGCCTGCACAGGTGGGTCCTGTTTGTGCCGAACCTGATCTTCCGGCAGTTCGGCGGCGGCAAGGCCATCGTCACTATAACCGAGAGCGACGCATCATGAGCATCGCGCTGGAAACCAAGGGGCTGGAAAAGCAGTTCGGCGCGCTGAAAGTCACGCGCGACCTGTCGCTCAGGATCGAGCAGGGCGCTCGCCACGCGCTGATCGGCCCGAACGGTGCCGGCAAGACCACCGTGATCAATCTGTTGACCGGCGTGCTCAAGCCCGATGCCGGGCGCATTGTGCTGGAAGGAAACGACATCACTGATTTGCCGGTGCATGTCCGCGTGCTGCGCGGCCTGTCGCGCACCTTCCAGATCAATCAGCTCTATCCCGATTTGACGCCGATCGAGACCATCGGGCTTGCGGTGTCCGAGCGGCTCGGCCGTGGCGGCGACTGGTGGCGGGTGATGGGCACGCGCGACGACGTCAATTCCGAGATCACCGCCAATCTTGCCCGTTTCAATCTGCTCGACGCGATGAACCAGCCGACCGTGACGCTGCCTTATGGCAAGCAGCGGCTTCTGGAGATCGCGGTTGCGATCGCCGCCAAACCGCGCGTGCTGCTGCTCGACGAGCCTGCCGCCGGCGTCCCCGAAAGCGAACGCCATGACATTCTCGCGGCTGTATCGGCTTTGCCGCGCGACGTCACCGTGCTTCTGATCGAACACGACATGGACCTGGTATTTTCGTTCGCCGACCGGATTTCTGTGCTGGTCAGCGGCGCGTTGCTGGTCGAGGGCGCGCCGGACGAAGTCGCGCGCGACACCAGAGTCAAGGCGGTCTATCTCGGTGAGGCCGCCGATGGCTGATTTCCTTGCCATCGAGAATTTGCGCGCCGGCTACGGCGAGGCGGTGGTCCTGCCCGGCATGTCGCTGCGCCTGCCGGAGGGTGAGGTGCTGGCGCTGTTGGGGCGCAACGGCACCGGCAAGACCACGCTGATCAATTCGATCGTCGGAATCACCCGCCGCATCAGTGGCACGATTGCGCTCGATGGCCGCGACCTTACGGCGATGCGGCCCGACCAGCGGGCGCGGGCGGGCATCGGCTGGGTGCCGCAAGAGCGCAATATCTTCCGTTCGCTGACGGTGGAGGAGAACATGACTGCGGTCGCCCAGCCCGGGCCGTGGACAGTGGAAAAAGTCTACGAAATGTTTCCGCGGCTGAAGGAGCGCCGCAACAATTTCGGCAACCAGCTTTCCGGCGGCGAACAGCAGATGCTGGCGGTCGGCCGCGCGCTCACGCTCAACCCGAAAGTCCTGTTGCTGGACGAGCCGACCGAGGGGCTCGCCCCGATCATCGTCGAGGAACTGCTTAAAGCCCTCGGCGCCATCACCCGCGCCGGCGGCATCTGTTCCATCATCGTCGAGCAGAACGCGCAAAAGATTCTCGGGCTCGCCGACCGCGTTGTGATATTGGAACGCGGTGCGATCGTCCATGACGCGGCAAGTCACGCCTTGAAGGCCGATCCGGCGGTGCTGGAGCGCCATTTGGGTATGGCTGGTAAGTCGTGACGGTACCTCCGCTGTCATTGCCTGCGACAAACGCAGGGCGTTTGCGCAAGGGAGCGATAGCGACGAAGCAATCCATTTTCTTGGCGGCCATGGATTGCTTCGCTTGCGCTCGCAATGACGAGTCAAAAATGCTCTAATTTGCAAAATTGACAGATCCGCAGGAGTAACAGCCATGCAAAGAACGAGAGCCCCCTTCCGCGCCGACGAGGTCGGCAGCCTGTTGCGGCCACAGCAGATCAAGGAGGCGCGCGCCAGGCTCGAAAAGGGCGAGATTTCGGCGGAGGATTTGCGCAAGATCGAGGACATGGAGATCGAGAAGGTCGTGCACCGGCAGGCCTCGACCGGACTCAAACTCGCAACCGATGGCGAATTCCGCCGCTCGTGGTGGCATTTCGATTTCCTGTCGAAATTGACAGGCTGCGAATTGTTCCATCCCGAGGAGGGCATCCAGTTCGCAGGCGTTCAGACCCGGCACGACGCGGTGCGCGTGATCGGCAGACTGGATTTTCCCGACGATCACCCGATGCTTGCGCATTTCAAATTCCTGAAAAAGCAATGCGAGGTCGCCCATGTGATGCCGAAGATGACGATCCCGTCACCCTCGGTGCTGCACTTCCGCGGCGGCCGCAAGTCGATCTCGAAGGAGGTCTATCCCGACCTCGATGTTTTCTTCCAGGACCTCGCCAAAACCTATCGCAAGGCGGTGAAGGCTTTCTACGATGCCGGTTGCCGCTATCTGCAACTCGACGACACCGTGTGGGCTTACCTCTGCTCGCAGGATGAGCTCAAAAAGTTGCGGGCCCGGGGCGAGGCCGCCGACAATCTGCAGGAGACTTACGCCCGCGTGATCAATTACGCGATCGCAGAACGCCCCGCCGATATGACCATCACCACGCATGTCTGCCGCGGCAATTTCCGCTCCACCTGGATTTCCTCCGGCGGCTATGAGCCGGTGGCCGAGACCTTGCTCACGCGCACCAATTACGACGGCTATTTCCTCGAATATGATTCCGAGCGCGCCGGCGGCTTCGAGCCGCTACGTTTTCTGCCCAAGGGCAACAAGATCGTGGTGGTCGGGGTCGTCACCTCAAAGAGCGGTGCGCTCGAAAAGAAGGACGATATCAAGCGGCGGCTTGCGGAAGCAGCCAAATTCGCGTCCATTGAACAGCTCGCGCTGTCGCCGCAATGCGGCTTCGCCTCGACCGAGGAGGGCAACATCCTCACCGAGGAGGAACAATGGGCCAAACTTCGCCTCGTGGTCGAGGTCGCGCAGGAAGTGTGGGGGAAATAGGGCTTCGCGGCGCGCAGCTAAGACGGGAAAATACGGGTGAGGAATGACTTCGATAGCGCCAGGCAATATTTGGCGGCAACGCCTCATCTCGCCGCAAGATAAACTCGCCGACGAGCCACGTATGGATCGGAAAAAAGCAAGCAGCTCAGCGTCCCAACGACCTGTTCCTCTGCACGAACCAGTAGAGCAGTGCGCCGACGATGGCAAAAGCTATCAGATTGCCTGGCGGAACATCGTTCGTGAACTTGATGACGTTGCCCGCGACCGAAAGCACGAAGACGCCTGAATCCTGGCCGAGCACCAGATAGATCAGCATGATCCCGAGCACCGCGGCGAAGGCGAGCTCGACGAAATCCCACATATACTGCTTGGCTTTGGCAACAAAAGCGAGCATGGCTCCCCCCTCGCGTTTCGAGCAGTCGGCGGCTTGATCATTCCTGAGCTGACGTGTGGCAAATTGAAAACGGGTGGAGCGCAAGTGGCCCCACCCGAGCTACCTTCAAGCCTTGGCGCACGCGACGCGCCGTACCCTTGACGTTCGCGTTAGGCCATCTTGCGGTACGAAATCAGCCACAGGATGAAGCCCAACACCATCAGGCCGACCAGGCCGTTGGAGCCGAGATCCTTGACGAAAGCCACCAAGTTCGCGGTGACGTTGCCGATGAAGGGTGCGTTTGTGCCGACGAGTATCCCCACGACGACCCCGAGACCGATCAGCAGCAAGGCCACTTCCGTCAACGCACCTATCCAGTTCTTAATGTCATTGATAAAGCCCATGATAACCCCCTAAATCGCACGATGCGTGCAGCGCGAGGCTAGCCGCCATTTTGCGACAGTCAATGATTCCTCATCCGTTAGTCGAAGTTTGCAACAGGACTTCGTGGTGCATCGCAACGACATCCTTCTCGGTGTGCAATGCGAAATACGTCTTTGCTGTGCCTTACTTCGCCGCGAGATAGGCCTTGCCGAGCAGCGAGGAGTTTGACCGCGGCACCTGCTGATTCCTCGTCCCGGCAACGACTTCGGCGCGCACGCTGGTCAGCATCTGCTGCACCTCGAGCCCGGGCGCGCCGATGTGGCGCGATGCCGCGTTTGGCTATTGCTTCGCGCGGCGGGTGCGGACTTCGATTGATCCAGCGGCCATTTGGACGTCAAACCGCGATAGGAAACTCATCCCAAGTAACCCGTCGACGCCGACACCAAAACTCTTTTCATCGACGTTTGCGACCGTGACGGGGACGTTTGTCGCCTCAAGCTTGCCGAGGCGCACCTTGTCGGCTTTCGATAGCTTTGCCCTAACCAGCCCATTGGCCGTCGTCATGCCGATTTCGCTCGTTCCGGTCTGAGGTATTCTAGCGCGATCGGCGAAGGCCGACTTCAACGTGACATAGCTCGCCCCGGTGTCGAGAACGAACAGCCCGCGCACGCCGTTGACTTCCGCCTTGACTGTGACGACGTTTTTCTGCCCGCGCAGCGGATAGCTTTCCTTTTGGAATTCCTTCGACGAGACGCAGTGGCCCTGCGCCTCGTAGTCCGCGATTATCTTTTGGGTTCGGCTGGTATCGCGTGCCGCTGGATCGAACGAAACCCACATATTGATCGGGGTTGTTGCTTCGCAAAACCGGTTAAGGGCCGCGTAGACCTCCGCCATACGCAGGAATAGCCGGCTTGAAATGCCCCTTTTGTCCGCGCCGAATAGCTCGACGGCGTCGGCGTAATCGACAAGGGCCCTTTGAAAATCTCCAGCGCCCTGCAGCGCCACGCCGCGCAGATAGTGGGCGTCGTGATTCGACGGCGCCCGTCGCATGAATTCGTCCGCTACCTCGACGGCTCTGGGATAGTCCGTGAGCTTCAAATAGATATCGATGGAATGGTGCAGGGCGGTCAGCGGCGCCCCGCAATTCAGGACGAATTTGTAAAGGCCATCCGCCGCTTCCCGCCGAAACCCGAGCTTGTCGAGGGCGAGCGCAAGATCGCCAATGCTCTTTTGATCGCACGGCTCGCGCTTCAGTTCTTCGAGACGGAGCCAGACGTAGGGATCGCGCGCAGCTCTCAAAGGCAGCGCGCCAAGACGCTCGTAAACAGTCGCAAACACCTCATCTGGATTCTCATCCAGATAACCGGCGCTAACGTTGTTGGGGAACGCGATGAACAGTAACGCAATGAGACCGTATCGTTGCAGCATCAGTTTCCCATGGTTGCCAATGCATCTAGGGTATATCGGAAAGCGAAGGCAACATACCATTCGCCATTGGTGCATCAACCACCCCCCGTGGCGGCGCTAAAGCGGCCTTTGCAGGGCTACGCTTGTTGGGCAGATGGTGGTAGGACACGCTCGGCCCTACGCCGCTGCCCATCCCGCCGTCCCAAATCCGGCTTCCACCTTCCCAGATGAAAAACGACCAGCTCCTGAGCCAGATTTCGGAATTCTGCCGCCAGGCGGATATGGCGGAATCGACTTTCGGCCGGCGGGCGGTCAATGACGGCAAGCTGGTGCATCGTCTGCGCGAGGGTAAGCGGATCACCATCGACACGCTGGAGCGCATTCAGACCTATATCTCAGCCGCCATGCCGGGCGGGGTGCCGCCGCTAAGGGGCCTTGAGGTGCCGCCCGAAAAGCGCGATCCCCGCGGTAATTTCCGCTTCTTCGAGAACCGGCAGAAATACCTGCTGTTCGTCCACACCTGCAGCGAGAAGCGGGTGATCGCCAATCGCGTGGCGCTGGAATTCTCCAGCATCCATCCCCGCCCGCCGGCCTTGCGGGTGTTCGACGCCGGCGTCGGCGACGGCACCGTGCTGGCGCGGGTGATGCGCTCGATGCACACCCGCTTTCCCCATATGCCGTTCTACATCGCCGGCAAGGAACTCAGCCTGGAGGATGTTCGCCTCACGCTCGACAAGGTGGCCGACCGCCTGTTCGAGCACCCGGCGACCGTTTTTGTGCTGACAAACATGTATTACGCCGAGGCGCCCTGGCTGACGCCGGCTTCGCCCGCGGCGGCCGCGGGCATGATCTGGCATGAGGTGCCGCTCCGGGGGGCCTCCTCGGGGGATTTCGAGGCCCAGATCGCCGAATTAGGTCCGTTTCTGGAGCAAAACTGGCGGGCGAACGTCAGCCCACGCTCGGGCATGCCGGTCTACGAGCGGCCGGTGGCGATCGTGCTTTACCGGGAAGATCAGCGGTTTTTGCTGGATTCGATCATCCCGCGCGCCGGCCGCAGCGAGGCCAATTTCGACCTCGTCATCGCCTCCCAGCCCTACCGGGCCAAATCCTCGGTAAATTTCAGAGCCAAGCGGATCATCGCGCCCTTGGGGCGGGCGCTGCGGGCAGGGGGCCGGCTGATCGGAATCCACTCCCATGGCCAGGACCCCGGGTTAGAGATTATCCGGGCGGTCTGGCCCGGAGAAAATCCTTTCGCCGTAAGCCGTCATGAGCTATTGCGCGCGGTAAAATACGAGCTGGGCACGGCCGGGCGCGACCTCAATTTTAATGCTTATGCCGATAACCGTTCGATCTTCCGCTATGATATGGAAGCGCTGCCCAACGAGGTCACCGGCTCGATCGGAACCTCGACGGCCTTTGCAGCATGGAATGCAGCGGTGTATGTCGCTCAGATTGAAGACGACCGGTTGACGGAAATGACCCAAAGCGGCCGTTATCTCGATGCCGTCAGAGAGGTTCTGCGCAAGCACAACGGGCTCTGGTTCTACGACGAATCCTACGTCATTTCGCGCCGTCGCGACTGACAATTCAGGAAACATTTGAAAAGGGACCGCCGGGGTCCGGCGGAAAAGGGGCTATCTTGATGCGCGCGTCTTACTTGTTCACCTCAGAGTCGGTTTCCGAAGGCCATCCGGACAAGGTTTCGGACCAGATTTCGGACGCCATCCTTGACGCTTTCATCGAGAAGGACGTCAAGCTCGGCATTGCCGACGACAGCCTGGTCAACACCCGGCTCGGCTGCGAGACCCTGTGCACGACCAACAAGATCGTAATCGCCGGCGAAGGCCGCGGCCAGTTGTTCCGCATGATCAACGGCGTCTCCGTCGTCGACCGCGAGTTGATCTGCCATATCGCCCGCGACGTGGTCAGGGAAATCGGCTATGACCAGAACGGCTTCTCCTATCACGGCGCCGACGTCGAGGTGCTGCTGCACGGCCAGTCGCCAGACATCGCGATGGGCGTCGACGCCAAGAAAAAGAAGAACGGCGAAGAGGAGGGCGCCGGCGACCAGGGCATGATGTTCGGCTACGCCTGCACCGAGAGCGAGGTCTATCAAAAAGGCTCGTTCATGCCCGCGCCGATTTTCTTCGCGCACCGGATCCTGAAGGTCTTGTCGGAGAAGCGCCGCAACGGCCAGCTCGCCGATTTGCAGCCTGACGCCAAGAGCCAGGTCACCGTGAAATATGTCGAGGGCAAGCCGGTCGGCTGCACCAAGGTCGTGGTCTCGACCCAGCACAACGAAAAAAGCCGCAACAACAAGAAATACACGCCCGGCCTGATCAAGGAGATGATCTCGACGGCGGTGGAATCCGCGCTGCCGAAAGGCTGGATGCCGCGAAAATCCTCCGACTTCCTGGTCAACCCCACCGGCAACTTCGTAGTCGGCGGACCGGACGGCGATTGCGGCCTCACCGGGCGCAAGATCATCGTCGACACCTATGGCGGCTATGCCCCGCATGGCGGCGGCGCCTTCTCGGGCAAGGACCCGACCAAGGTCGATCGCTCGGCTGCCTACGCGGCGCGCTATCTCGCCAAGAACGTGGTGGCGGCGGGGCTCGCCGATCGCTGCACCATCCAGGTCGCCTACGCGATCGGGGTTGCCGATCCGATGTCGATCCTGGTGGACACCCACGGCACCGGAAAGGTCGACGAGAAGAAGCTCGAGAAGGTGCTGCCGGAAATGTTCCGCCTGACGCCGACCAACATTCGCCGCACGCTTAAGCTCAACCGTCCGATCTATCGCCGCACGGCGGCCTATGGCCACTTCGGCCGCGCGCCGGAAAAGGACGGCGGCTTCTCCTGGGAGCGAACCGACCTCGCCGACGCGCTCAAAAGCGCGGTGTGATTATTCTTGCCTCTCCCCGGCGGGGAGAGGCCGACGCCCCTTGGCGGCGGGTGAGGGGAGCCTCCGCATAATTCGCTGCCCATCATTCGCGGCGCCAGCCCCTCACCCCAACCCTCTCCCCGCAAGGGCGGGGCGAGGGAGCAGAAAGCGTCATAATGCGTCCAGTTTAGCGCCGTATCGATACGTCCGAATTCATCTGTTCAAGGAAATCACATGACCTCCGCCACCGCCAAGAAGCCCGCCTTTACCGACTACATCGTCAAGGACATTTCGCTCGCCGAATTCGGCCGCAAGGAGATCTCGTTGGCCGAGACCGAGATGCCCGGACTGATGGCCACGCGCGAGGAATATGGACCAAAGCAGCCGTTGAAGGGCGCGCGGATCGCAGGCTCGCTGCACATGACGATCCAGACCGCGGTGCTGATCGAAACGCTGGCGGCGCTCGGCGCTGAAATTCGCTGGGTCTCCTGCAACATCTATTCGACGCAGGATCACGCGGCGGCCGCAATCGCGGCGGCCGGCATCCCGGTATTCGCCGTGAAGGGCGAAACACTGAAGGATTATTGGGACTACACCGCCAAACTGTTCGACTGGCACGGCGGCGGCACGCCCAACATGATCCTGGATGACGGCGGCGACGCCACCATGCTGGTGCACAACGGCGTACGCGCCGAGAAGGGCGATGTGGCGTTCCTGGACAAGCCGGGATCGGAGGAAGAGGAAGTCTTCTTCGCGCTGATCAAGCGCCTTCTGAAGGAAAAGCCGAAGGGTTACTTCGCGGAGATCGCCAAGAACATCAAGGGCGTTTCGGAGGAGACGACGACGGGCGTGCACCGGCTCTATGAGATGGAGAAGAAGGGCACGCTGTTATTCCCTGCGATCAACGTCAATGACAGCGTGACCAAATCGAAGTTCGACAATCTCTATGGCTGCCGTGAATCGCTGGTCGATGGCATCCGCCGCGGCACCGACGTGATGATGTCGAGCAAGGTCGCGATGGTCGCGGGCTTCGGCGACGTCGGCAAGGGTTCTGCGGCGTCGCTCCGCCAGGCCGGTTGCCGCGTCATGGTATCCGAGGTCGATCCGATTTGCGCGCTGCAGGCGGCGATGGAAGGCTACGAAGTCGTCACCATGGAAGAGGCCGCCCCCCGCGCCGACATTTTCGTCACCGCAACCGGCAACAAGGATATCATCACCATCGAGCACATGCGCGTGATGAAGGATCGCGCCATCGTCTGCAACATCGGGCATTTCGACAACGAGATCCAGATCGCGCATTTGCGCAATCTGAAATGGACCAACATCAAGCCGCAGGTCGACGAGATCGAATTCCCCGATAAGCACCGCATCATCCTGTTGTCGGAGGGGCGCCTGGTGAATCTTGGCAACGCCATGGGCCATCCGTCTTTCGTGATGTCGGCCTCGTTCACCAACCAGACGCTGGCGCAGATCGAGCTGTTCGCCAACAACAGGGACGGCAAATTTGAAAAGAAGGTCTACGTGCTGCCGAAATCGCTCGACGAGAAGGTGGCGCGGCTGCATCTGGCCAAGATCGGCGTGAATCTGACCAAGCTGCGCCCAGACCAGGCGGAATATATCGGGGTCAAGCCGGAAGGCCCGTTCAAGGCGGATCATTACCGGTATTGAGGGAATCGCGTCGCGGTTGACAATTTCGTCATGCCCGGCCTTGTGCCGGGCATCCACGTCTTTACAGTCTATGTAAAAGGCAAACACGTGGATGGCCGGGCATAGGCGAGCGGAAGCGACGCCGTCCTCTGGACGGCTATAGCGCGGCCATGACGGCGATAAAGTTGGGCGGGCCATGGATACGACGAAACAAGGCGAGCACTTCGACGTCCTGATCGTCGGGGCCGGGCTGTCCGGCATTCGCGCGGGATATCACCTGCAGCAGAAATGTCCCGGCAAGAGCTACGTCATCCTCGAGGGCCGCGACTGCATCGGCGGCACCTGGGACCTGTTCCGCTATCAATGGGGGCATTTGCCGGCCACCGATCACCTATCCGAAGCACAACACTAGCGCTTCGAGACCAGAGAACTGTCGTGCGCTGCCTTTGCGCCCGCTCGTTGCGCTAAGCCGGCGATCAGACAGTCTAGTCCGAAGAGAAACCGCGCCTCGATATCTGCTTCAGTGAGAGCGTCGGCGAGTGCGACAATATTTGGAAAGGTTATCGGCGATAATCCCTGGAATTTCTTGCGGGTCGCGCCAAGCACCTTAGCTTTGGACGAGCCCTTGCTCTCCATGGCCGACAATGGTGCCGATCGGAAGATGACGAACCCTTGAATATAGACGTGGATAGCGTGCGAGGCGTAGGCAACCTCCCGCTTGCCGAGGCCGGCCTCGAGAAACGGCTTCAGACAACGTTCCATCCAGCGTAGCGCGTTCGGTCCGGTCAGAAAGCGGCCGGCAAGCAAACGGCTCGAGTCGCGTATGGACAAAAGACGCCGCATCATGTGCAGCGAACCCTGTCTGATATTTTCCTTCCAATCACCGGATTCGACGTAGTCCGCGCTGACGCGCGCCAGCAGTTCGTCAGCCAGAGCATCTTCCAGCTCTTCTTTCGTGGCGAAGTGCCAGTACAGCGAAGCTGATTTGACGCCGAGCCGGGCTGCCACATTGCGTATGGTCAGCCCCTCATAGCCGTCCTTTTCGAGGATGTGCTCGGCCGCTCGCACGATCTCGTCGCGCGTGAGGGCACGTTTTTTTACACTTGCTCGGCCGCTTCTCAAGATTCCACCTTGCTAATCTATCAATGATAGCCTAAACTATCATTGATAGTCAACCCCAATCGCTCCATGAGGGACTGGTCATGATGATTCGACGCAGAGCGCTGCTGGCGCTTGGCATGGTCTCGGCCGCGATATTGGCCACAAGGGCCGCCCGAACTAACGAGCTGACATCGCTTCGCCGCTTTGCTTTCTTGAGCCTGGCGCGGGTTGCACCATTGACGCAGGTCAACGTCTGGTCACTTCAGCGATGCAACATGATTGGTGTTGCGGGAGGGAAGTTGACGTGACAGCAGAAGCCGTCAGCCTGCGTAGATCATCTTTCAACCACGTTCCCGCATTGGGGTGGCATTCCGATCTGACGCTGCTTATTGCCTGGCGCAACCTCGTTCATGACGGCGTGCGCTTTGTGGTGACGCTCATCGGTATCGTCTTCTCGACGATCTTGATGGGGCTTGAACTCGGCATGCTGCTTAATTTCATGCACACGACGTCGACGATCGTCGATCATGCCGGTGCCGATCTCTGGATCACAGCGCATGGCGTGCGCTCGGTCGATTCCGCGACCCCGCTCGAAGAGCGGCGGCGGTTCCAGTCGCTCTCCGTCGACGGCGTTGATATCGCCGAGCCTTACTCGTTGCAATTCTTATTCTGGAAGAAACCCAATGGAGCTCGCGAAACCGTCGTCATCGTCGGCGTCGATCCGAATGCCGAGATGGGATTGCCCTGGGCGATGTTGCCCGGCCGGAGCGTTCACGACGCCCTGTCGACGCCGGACGGCGTGATCATCGATCGCAGTTACGCCGACAAGCTCGGGGTCGATGCCGTTGATCAACTCGTCGAGATCAATGATCACCGGGCGCGCATCACCGGCTTTACCGATGGTATCAGAACATTCACGCAATCGCCTTACGTTTTTACCTCGCTCCGGAACGCGAGGTTGCTCGGCAACCGCCCCGACAGCTACATAACGTATGTGCTGATCCGGCTCGCCCAGGGCCAGCCGGCAGACACCGTTGCCCGGGCCCTGTCTGCGCGCATGCCTGACGTGGACGTGCTGAGCTCGAGCGAATTCGCGAGCAAGAGCCGGACCTATTGGCTGTTCACGACCGGCGCGGGAACCACCCTGATCAGCTCATCCATCCTGGCGCTGCTGGTCGGCGTGGTGATCGTCGCGCAAACGCTATACGCAAGCACCATGGATCGGCTGCCCGAATACGCCACGATCCGCGCGATGGGCGGCCCGCGAGCCTATTTGTACAAGATCGTCATCAAGCAGGCCGTGTTGGGCGGGCTGTTGGGCTACCTGATTGGTATCGTCATCGTCGTTGTGCTCGCCCATCTCGCCCGCCACAGCAGCGCTTCCCCGGAAATCCCCTGGTGGCTGGCTTTGGGCATCGGAGCCATAACCGTGCTGATGTGTGTCGCAGCATCGATGGTGTCGATGAACAAAGTCACCTCGATCGATCCGGTAAAGGTGTTTCGATGAAGATTCCCGTCATCGCCGCCTCCGGCGTTACCCATGCGTTCGGCTCCGGTCCGACCGCCTTCACCGCTCTGCGATCGATTGGCCTTGAGGTTTTTCCCGGCGAAGTGCTGCTGCTGATGGGACCGTCCGGTAGCGGCAAAACGACGCTGGTTCACATCCTCGGCTGCCTGCTGCGCCCCACCGAAGGCACCGTCGCCCTGCACGGAGAGATCATCGGATCGCTCAGCGATGACACACTAGGTGCGCTGCGTCTGCGCAACTTCGGCTTTGTCTTCCAGGCGTACAACCTGTTTCCGATGCTGACTGCGACTGAAAACGTCATGGTGGCGCTCGACCTCATGGGCGTTAGTTCGCGCGCCGCCCGCAAACGCGCGCGCGAACTTCTGTCGCTGGTGGGTCTCGAACATCGCCTCGATGCTTATCCAAACGAGATGAGCAGCGGCCAGAAGCAGCGCGTCGCGATTGCCCGTGCGCTCGCCGGCGATCCAGAAATCCTGATCGCGGACGAGCCGACCGCTGCGCTCGATGCCGAAAACGGTTTCAAAGCTATGGAGCTTTTCTGCATGCTCGCGCATCGTCAAGGGCGCGCCGTCGTCATTGTTACGCACGATCCGCGAATCGTCCACCTCGCCGACCGGATCGTGCGTATCGAGGATGGACGCATCATTACAGGGCCGAACGTCGGGTCGGCCTCTCCGACAACTGCGACAGGAGCCGTACAATGACATTTCCACGGCGCAGCACCGCAGGCTTGGCCGCGTTCGGTCTTGTGACGATCTGCATATACCTGGGATCAGCCCAGTGGGCGGCAAGATTCGCGCAAGCATCTCCCGCTCGTGATCAGGTACCCGGCCATCACATGGTTGCGGCTCCTGGCCTTGTCGAGCCGATCGGCGAAGAGCGCGAGATCGGATCGCAGGTGATCGGTATCATCCGCGAAATGCGGATCGATGAAAACGACAGGGTGGTCGCAGGTCAAATCATTGCGGTCGTCGATAACAACGAGCAGCTTGCGAAGCTGGCGTCGGCACGAGCCGAGTTGGCCCAGCGGAAAGCCGAGCTCGAGCGGGTGATCAATGGCGCCCGCCCCGAGGAGCGGCTCGAAGCCCGCGCGGCAGTGACCGAGACGGAGGCCAATCTCGATCTTGCCCGCCGCGAATACGACCGAAAGGTGCCGCTTGTCAGGAGCGGCGCGTCCACACAGGCGGCCCTTGACCAGGCGACATCCACTCTTAATGCCACCGAAGCGCATCGCGTCGTGATGTCCGAGAGGTTGGCCGTGATGGAGGCGGGCTCGCGGATCGAAGATATCCAGGCGGCGCGCGCACTGGTCGGACTTGCCGACGCAAATGTAGCGCTGGCAGATGCGCTCCTCGACAAGACCTTCATCCGTTCTCCCGTCACCGGTAGCGTTCTGCGCAGATATCGCGCCGCGGGCGAGGCCGTCGGAAACATGCCCCCGACCCCCGTCGCGGTCGTCGGAGACCTCAGTCGCTTGCGGGTGCGCGCGGAGGTGGATGAGACGGACGTTGGCCGGGTCACCGCCGGACAGCGCGTCGAGGTGACCGCCGACGCCTATCCGGATCAAAAGTACGGCGGCACCGTCTTTCGTGTGTCGTCACGTCTCGGCGGCAAGGCGGTTCAAACAGGGCGCCCGGCCGACAAGGTAGACGCCAAGGTGCTTCAGGTGCTGATCGATCTCGACATTGGGACGGTGCTGCCGATCGGCCTTCGCGTCGACGCATATTTTCTGGGTGGGATCACCCAAGGCGATCCTCGCGAAGCCGTCAATTGATTCCAAGCCGGAAATCCGATCAGCAGGAGCGCCAACCGATAGTGCCGCTGGCACTACTACTGCCTGAAAATCCCGAACAGGCCGCCGGATTGCGGCGGGGGCGGCGGCTGCTGCTGGAATTGCGGTTGCGGCGGAGGCGACGGACGCTGCGCTTGCTTGGGCTGCGGCGGACGCTTCTGTCCCGGCGGCGGCCCTTCAACCGATTGCAGCTGTGACGGTACGTTTTTTCGCGCTTGCTCGGCTGTTTCTCAAGATTCCACCTTGCAAACCTATCAATGATAGCCTAGACTATCATTGATAGTTAATCGACCATTCGCGCCATGAGGGACTGGTCATGATGATTGGACGCAGAGCGCTGCTGACGCTTGGTATGGTCTCGGCCGCGATATTGGCCACAAGGGCCGCCCGAACCAACGAGCTGACGTCGCTTCGCCGATTTGCTTCCTTTCGATCGGCCTTGAAAGGCGATTTGATCCTTCCTTCAGATGCCGAATACGAGCGAGCGCGTCGCGTCGGGAGCTTCAACCCCACGACCGACAAGCACCCGGCGATGATTGCGCGCTGTGCCGACGCGAGCGACGTAATTCGCGCCATCGAATTCTCGGAGTACGCTTCGCTCGACGTCGCCGTGCGGTCGGGTGGAAACGACGTTCTCGGCGCATCCAGTTGCGATGGCGGCATGGTCATCGACGTTTCGCGCATGAAGCGCATCGAAATCGACACCAAAGCCGGGATCGCGCATGTTGGGGGAGGCGTTCGCGCTCGCGAGCTCAACATCGCGACCGAACCGTTTGGGCTGGCGCCGGTGTTGGCTTGCTATCCGGACCTGGGCATATCTGGAGTGACGCTTGGCGGCGGACTCGGTTGGCTATTGGGAACGCATGGCGCCGCATGCGATCATTTGCTGGGAGCCGACATCGTCTGCGCCGATGGGAGATTGTTGCGGGCGACCGCCGAGGAGAACCCCGATCTGTTCTGGGCCATCAGGGGCGGCGGCGGCAATTTCGGAATTGCCACCGGCCTGGACCTCGGTTTGGTTCCGTTGGACACGGTCCTTGGCGGCGCCTTCGTCCTTCGCGCCGATATTGCGAGTTTCCTCCGATTTTATCGCGACTTCATGCAGGACGCGCCGGATGCACTGACGGTGGAGCTAATGATTTTCACGCTCGACGCGCCGCTTGTCCTGGCATTCGTCTGCTGGAGTGGCGACCAGGTTCAGGGTGAGCGCACATTGCGGCCGCTTCGTACCTTCGCGCCGGCGCTTTTCGACTCGATTCGTCGGGTGCCTTATGCCCATCTGACGGACTCACCTGGAGTGCTAGCGCTTCTTCGAGCGGGCTTTGCCGCGATCGCGGAGCATCCAGGCCTTGTCATGAAAGCCATCGGTTCGATCGGCCGCTTGCAGCCGCAGAACTTCTTTTGGCGGGGCGGCTCGCTGGACAACCTCGACCAGAACACGATCGATCGACTGGCTGCCATCGTGCAATCCGCGCCGCGAGGCGGAAGCGTCGGGGTAGGTCACTACATGCATGGCGAGATTTGTCGAATCGGAAGCGAAACGTCATTCGTTCGGCGGCCTGGGCAATTCACCTACTTTGTCAGCGCGCGATGGAACGATTCGCAGCAGTCCGATCCGAACATGCAATGGGCGACGGCGTCGTATTCGCAGATGCGCCGTTTGTCACCCGGCGGTACTTACGTGAACTATCTCAGCGACGAGTCCGAGAGTGCCGTCAAGGAATCGTATGGCGAAAACTATGCGCGACTGCAGTCGGTAAAGCGGGCCTACGATCCGGCGAACATCTTTCATTTCAATCGAAACATTCATCCGTAGCGGCGGTTTTGGCGGTTGATTTTTCTTGAACTAGCGCGTTAATCAGACGATGGAAATGACCAAACAAAGCGAACACTTCGACGTCCTGATCGTCGGGGCCGGGCTGTCCGGCATCGGCGCGGGGTATCATTTGCAGCATAAATGCCCGGCCAAGAGTTTTGTCATCCTCGAGGGCCGCGACTGCATCGGCGGCACCTGGGACCTGTTCCGCTATCCCGGCATCCGTTCCGACAGCGACATGTTCACGCTCGGCTATTCTTTCAAGCCGTGGACCGAGGCGAAGGCGATCGCGGACGGGCCGCGGATTCTCAATTACGTCCGCGAGACCGCGACCGAGAACGGCATCGACAAGAAAATCCGCTTCCATCACAAGGTCAAACGCGCGTTGTGGTCGACGCGTGAGGCGCGCTGGACCGTGGAAGCCGAACGCACATCAGGCGAGGGCGCGACCGAAACGGTCCGCTTCACCTGCAACTTCCTGTTCTCGTGCTCCGGCTATTACCGGTACGAGGAAGGCTATACGCCGGAATTTTCGGGCCGCGGAAATTTCAAGGGCCTGATCGTCCATCCGCAGAAGTGGCCGGAAAATCTCGATTATGCCGGCAAGCGCGTGGTGGTGATCGGATCGGGCGCGACCGCCGTGACGCTGGTGCCGGCGATGGCCAAGACCGCAGGCCACGTCACCATGTTGCAGCGTTCGCCGACCTATGTGGTCGCGCGCCCGGGGCAGGATCAGCTTGCGATCAAGCTTAGGCGCAATCTTGGCGAAAAAATCGCCTATCATCTGATCCGCTGGCGCAACGTGCTGCTCGGCATGTATTTCTTCCAGCTCGCCAGGCGCAGGCCAGCGCGGATCAAGGAGCTGATCCTCGGCGGGGTCAGGATGGCGCTCGGTCCCGACTACGACGTCGCGACCCATTTCAACCCGCGCTACAATCCCTGGGATCAGCGCCTTTGTCTGGTGCCCGACGGCGACCTGTTCGACTCGATCAAGCAGGGTAGCGCTTCGGTCGTCACCAAGGAGATCGATACTTTCACCGAACGCGGCATCCGTCTGAAGGACGGCAGTGAGCTTGAAGCCGACATCATCGTGACCGCGACCGGACTTGTGTTGCAGGTGCTCGGCGGCATGGAAATCGTCGTCGACGGCCGTACGGTCGATTTTGCCAGGACGCTGAACTACAAGGGCATGATGTATTCGGACGTGCCCAATCTT
>Ga0070733_10000179_pt1 | contig 58596 bp, 58 predicted proteins | sample Coa_R1_9_FD_66450 | JGI IMG/M metagenome (GOLD analysis project Ga0070733, IMG submission 66450) | Surface soil microbial communities from Centralia Pennsylvania, which are recovering from an underground coalmine fire - Coalmine... | ecosystem: Environmental > Terrestrial > Soil > Unclassified ... | reverse complement strand
TCATCGCCCACCTTGCGCGCGAAGGCGTTGATGACCTCCGGATCGCCGATGTCCTGCTTCTGCGAAGTGAGTGAGAGCTGCAGGTGATTGCGCACCAGCCAGGCGACCAGACGCGCATCGTACGGCGACAGGCCCTGCTCCAGACAGAACGCCTCGGCGTCCACCGCGCCGAGTTCCGAGTGATCGCCGCCGCGCCCCTTGGCGATGTCGTGAAAGAGCGCGGCGAGATAGGCGACCTCACTGCGCGGCAGGGCTTGCATGACGCGCGACGCCTCGGGCAGCTCGTGGTCGTAGCGCGGGATGGCGAAGCGCCGCAGGTTGCCTACCACGAACAGCGTGTGCGCATCCACGGTGTAGGCGTGGAACAGGTCGTATTGCATGCGGCCGACGATGCGGCCGAAGGCGGGGATGTAGCGTCCGAGTACGCCGTAGTTATTCATGCGCCGCAGTTCGTGCGTCACCCCCACCGGTGAGCGCAGGATCTCGAGGAACAGGCGATGGTGGCGTGGGTTCTGGCGGAACTCCTCGTCGATGAGCCACAGGTTGCGGGTCACGGCGCGCATGGTCGGGGCGCGCACGCCGCGAATCTGCGGGTGCTGTTGCAAGAGCGCGAAGAGCTCGAGCAGGGCCGAGGGGCTGCGCGCGAAGACCTCGTCGTTGAGCGCTTCGAGCGAACCGTTGCGCACCTGGAAGCGCGCATTCAGCGGCCGCGGCGGCTCGCTTTCGGTCAGGATCGCTTCACGGAACAACTGCAGCAGGAGCTCGTTCAGCAGGCTCACGTCCATGACCGTGCGGTAGTAGCGCTGCATGAACTGCTCGACGCCCAGGGTGTAGGAGGCATCCTCGTAGCCGAAGCTCTTTGCCAGGCGCATCTGGTGATCGAACAGCAGCCGGTCCTCGCGCCGTCCGGTGAGGACGTGCAGCCCGAAGCGCACCTTCCACAGGAAGGCCTGCGCCTGCTTCAGCCGCCGCAGCTCCGCGCCGGTGAGAAACCCGTGCGTCGCCAGTTCATCGAGCGTCTGCGCTCCGAAGTGCCGCTTCGCAACCCAGGCGATGGTCTGGATGTCGCGCAGCCCGCCGGGGCCGGTCTTCACGTTCGGCTCGAGGTTGTAGGCCGTGTCGTTGGCCTTCAGGTGCCGCTCGGTCTGCTCGCGCACCTTGGCGTCGAAGAAGCGCCTGACCGGCCAGACCCGGTCCGCCGTGAGCGCGGCGTGCATCGCCGCGTACAAGGCCGCGTCCCCTGCGAGCAGGCGCGCCTCGAGCAGCGTCGTCATGACTCCTGCATCGGCCGCGCTCTCCGTCGCGCATTCCGCCACCGTGCGCACGCTGTGCCCGACCTCGAGCCCGATGTCCCACAGGAACGCGACCAGGTGTTCGGCGGCGGCGCGGCCGGCTTCGTCCGCGGGCTCGGGCGCGAGCAGCAGCACGTCCACGTCCGAGCACGGGTGCAGTTCCCCGCGCCCGTAGCCGCCGACTGCGACCAGCGCCCAGCCGGCGGCCGAGCCGCAGTGCAGGCGCCAGGCCTGGCGCAGCGCCGCATCGATGAGGGCTGAGCGCGCGTGTACCAGCTCCTCGACTGGCTCATCGGCGAGAAAACGTGCTTTCAGTTCCTCGCGCGCCACGGCCAGCAGCTCGCCCCAGGCCGCGCCGTCGCGCGCGGCGCCAAGCTGCGCGGGCAGGCGCGTGAGCAGCGGCCACGCGACCGAAGGCTCGTCCACTACTGCGGCGGCCCGGCGGGCAGGGTCAGAACATCCACGCCGGTGTCCGTTACCAGCACCGTGTGCTCCCACTGCGCCGACAACGAGTGATCCTTGGTGATGACGGTCCAGCCGTCCGGCAACAGCCGCACGTGGCGCTTGCCGGCGTTCACCATCGGCTCGATGGTGAAGGTCATGCCCGCCTGCAGTTCAAAGCCGGTGCCCGGCTCGCCGTAATGCAGCACCTGCGGATCCTCGTGGTACACGCGTCCGATGCCGTGGCCGCAGTACTCGCGCACCACCGAAAAATCGCGGGCCTCGACGAAGCTCTGGATGGCGTGCCCGATGTCCCCTAAGCGCGTGCCCGGGCGCACGGTTTGTATGCCGCGCCACATGGCCTCGAAGCAGGTCTCGGCCAGGCGCTGCGCGTGCGGCGGCGCCTGGCCGACGAAATACATGCGGCTGGTGTCGCCGTGAAAGCCGTCGCGGATCACCGTGACGTCGATGTTGACGATGTCGCCCGCCTTCAGGCGCTTGTCGTTCGGGATGCCATGGCAGACCACGTGATTGACCGAGGTGCAGATGGTCTTCGGGAAGCCGCGGTAGTTGAGGTTGGCGGGCAGGGCATGCTGCACTTTGACGATGTGGTCGTGGCACAGCTGGTCCAGCTGCTCGGTCGTGACCCCCGGCACGACGTGGGCCCCGATCATGTCGAGCACCTCGGCCGCGAGGCGCCCCGCGACCCGCATTTTGTCCTGTTCTTCCGGGGTCTTGATGGTGACGTGCATAGGGGGCGAGATGGGGCCAGGGGGCGGGGTGTGCAAGGGACACGCCCGGGCAGCGTAAGGCGTTGTTCCGACGAGGCCTTCATGGTATAAAGCGCGGCCTTTTTTGGCAACGCAACCCACACGCGCGTCGTTAACTCAGTGGCTGGGTGTCCCCGGTTCACATCAGGGATGGCCACGAGGATGCGCGGAGGCTTAACCCACAGAGGAGTTTTTCATGCCCGGCGTGTCCATGCGACAGATGCTGGAAGCGGGTGTCCATTTCGGACACCAGACCCGCTTCTGGAACCCGAAGATGGCTCCGTTCATCTTCGGTGAGCGCAACAGAATTCACATCATTAATTTAGAGAAGACGCAGCCGATGTACGCGGAGGCGGCGCACTTCATCAAGGGCGTGATTGCCGACGGCGGCACGGTGCTGTTCGTGGGCACCAAGCGCTCGGCGCGCGAGTCGGTGCAGAAGGAAGCGCAGCGCGCCTCTCAGCCGTTCGTGAACCAGCGCTGGCTCGGCGGCATGCTCACCAACTTCAAGACCATCCGCCAGTCCATCAAGCGGCTGGCGGAGATCACCGAGCTGGCCGCTTCCGGCGCGCTGGACAAACGCGGTAAGAAGGAGGCGACGCAGCTGCGGCGCGAGATGATCAAGCTCGAGAGAAGCCTCGGCGGCATCAAGGACATGGAGTCCCTGCCCGATGCCTTGTTTGTGATCGACGTCGGTCACGAGAACATAGCGATTCACGAGGCGAAGAAGCTCGGCATTCCGGTCGTGGCGATCGTCGACACCAACTGCTCGCCCGATGGCATCGAGTACGTGATCCCGGGCAACGATGACGCCATGCGCGCCATTCACCTGTACGCCGCCGGCATCGCCGACGCGGTGCTCGAGGGCAAGGAGTCCGTGCCGCAGGTGGCCGTTGGCGAGGACGAGTTCGTCGAGCTCGACGAGGCCGGTAACCCGCGCAAGAAACAGGCGCGCGGCCGGCAGCGTCCGCAGGCCAACGTGCGCAAGAAGGCTCCCGTACGGCGCCGCCCGGCAGCCGCGCAGGCGCAGGCGCCCGCTCAGGAGCAGGCCCCGGCCCCGACCGCCGACGCCGGCGTTGGCGTCGGCGTCGAGGACGATGATCTGGACATCGAGGAGCGCGCCGAGAGCCTGGTTCCCCCGGGCGTAGTACCGCCGCCGCCGGCGGCGGCGCGTCGCCCCGCCGACGGTGCGGGCCGCCGCAAGGGACGCGGCGACTGACATGAACATCACAGCAGACGCAGTCAAGCAGCTCCGCGAGCGCACCGGCGCGGGCATGATGGAATGCAAGAGGGCGCTGGTCGAGACCAAGGGCGACCTGGATGCGGCCGCCGAACTCATGCGTCGCCAGGGTCTCGCCAAGGCCGACAAGAAGGCCACGCGCGTCGCCGCCGAGGGCGTGGTGGTCGCCGGCAAGTCCGCCGATGAGCGGGCGGCTGCGATGGTGGAGATCAACTGCGAAACGGACTTCGTTGCGCGTGAGCAGGACTTCCGCGCCTTTGCACAGGCCGTGGCGCAGGCGGCGCTGACGCTGAAGCCCGCAACGCTCGCGGCGCTGGCGGCGGCCAGGCTGCCGAGCGGCGAGAGCATCGAGGAACGCCGCCGCGCGCTGATCGCCAAGATCGGCGAGAACATCAGCGTGCGACGTTTCGCGCTGCTGTCATCGCCGGAACATCTGGGCGCCTACGTGCACGGCACCCGCATCGGCGCCCTGGTCGCCGTCAGGGGCGGGCCGGCGACGCTCGCCTACGACCTGGCGATGCACGTGGCGGCGAGCAATCCGCGCTACCTGTCGCAGGCGCAGGTGCCGGCGGAGGTGGTGGCGAAGGAGCGCGAGATCCTCACCGAGCAGGCGCAGGCTGAGGGCAAGAAGCCCGAGATCGTCGCCCGGATGGTCGAGGGCCGGCTGCGCAAGGCCCTGAGCGAGATCACCCTGAGCGGCCAGCCGTTCGTGAAGGATCCGGACGTCACGATCGAGAAGCTCCTGAAGGACGCCAACGCCGAGGTGCTCGGGTTCGAGCGCTTCGAGGTCGGCGCCGGCATCGAGAAGAAGCACGACGATTTCGTCGCCGAGGTCATGGCCCAAGTTAAGAGTGCGACGCCTGCGGTCCGGCACTAAAGCGCGGCAGCAACAGGTGCGCTACAGGACGAAACCCCGCCGCGCGCGGGGTTTTTTCCATCGGCAGTCTTGAGGAAGACAAGATGACACAAGCCAAGGCGCACTACGCGCGTATCCTCGTCAAGCTCTCCGGGGAAGCCCTGATGGGCGGCGGGGACTACGGCATCGATCCGGCGGTGATCAAGCGCATCGGCGGGGAGCTGCAGGAGATCGTCACGATGGGTGTGCAGGTCGCCGCGGTCATCGGCGGCGGCAACATCTTTCGCGGCGCGGGATTGGCGCGCGCCGGCATGGATCGCGTCGCGGCGGATCACATGGGCATGCTCGCGACGGTGATGAACGCGCTCGCCATGCAGGACGCGCTCGAGGGGCTCGGGATGCACGCCCGCGTCATGTCGGCGATCCGCATCAACGAGGTCTGCGAGGATTACATCCGCCGGCGCGCCGTGCGCCACCTGGAAAAGGGGCGGGTGGTCATCTTCGCCGCCGGCACCGGCAACCCGTTCTTCACCACCGACACGGCGGCGGCGCTGCGCGCCATCGAGATCAGCGCCGACGTGCTGCTCAAGGCCACCAAGGTAAATGGCGTGTACTCAGACGACCCGGTGCGCAATCCCGCCGCGGTGCGCTACGCGCACCTGTCCTTCGACAGGGTGCTCACCGACAAGCTCAACGTGATGGATGCCACCGCCATCGTCATGTGCCGCGACAACCGCTTGCCTTTGCGCATCTTCAATCTCAACAATTCCGGCGATCTCACCCGCATAGTGCGCGGCGAAGAGGTGGGTACGGCGGTGACGTTCGAGTGAGCCGCGCGCGCGGCCTTTAGGAGTTGAACCATGCTCGAAGACCTCAAGAAAGACGCTATCACGCGCATGGGCAAGTGCGTGGCGACCTTCCAGTCGGATCTGAAGAAGCTGCGCACCGGGCGCGCCCATCCGAGCCTGGTCGAGCACCTGAAGGTGGACTACTACGGTTCAGAGGTACCCCTGCAACAGGTGGCGAGCATCGCCGTCGAGGACGGGCGCACGCTCGTGATCTCGCCGTGGGAAAAGACGGTGGTGCAGGCCATCGAGAAGGCGATCTTCAAGTCCGACCTCGGGCTCACGCCCATGACCGCCGGCACCGTGATCAGGATTCCCATGCCGCCGCTCACCGAGGAGCGGCGGCGCGAGATCACCAAGGTCTTGCGCCACGATGCCGAGAGCGCGCGCGTCGCGATTCGCAACGTGCGCCGCGATGTCATGAACGACATCAAGGAGCTGCTGAAGGAAAAGCTGGTCTCCCAGGATGACGAGCGGCGCGCCGAAGGCGAAGTGCAGAAGCTCACCGACAAGCACGTCGCCGACGTCGAGACGCTGCTCGCCGCCAAAGAGAAGGAGGTCATGCAGGTGTGATGGTCGCCGCCGCCGCCAACCCGCTTCCGCGGCACGTCGCGATCACCATGGACGGCAATGGCCGCTGGGCGAAGACGCGCGGACTTGCCCGCATCGCCGGACACAAGGCGGGACTTGAGCCCGTGCGCATGTGCATCAGTGAATGCGGCCAGCGCGGCATCGCCGCCCTTACCCTGTTCGCGTTCTCCAGCGAGAACTGGAATCGGCCCGCCGAGGAAGTCGGCAGCCTGATGGGCCTGTTCGTCGAGTCGCTCGAGCGCGAGATCACCGAGCTTCATGAGCAGGGCGTGCGCATGCGTTTCATCGGCGAGCGCAGGAATCTCCCGGTGCGCCTGCAGGCGCGCGTCGCCGCCGCCGAGCAGCGCACCCAGGGCAACTCAGGCCTCAAGCTGCAGGTCGCCGTGAGCTACGGTGGCCGCTGGGATATTGTTCAAGCGGCTCAAGCGCTTGCGAGAGAATGTTCGAGCGGCGCAATACGTCCGGAGGAGATCACGGAAGAGCGCTTCTCGCGGGCCCTCGCGCTCGCCGGCGTTCCGGATGCGGATCTGGTCATCCGCACCGGCGGCGAGCAGCGCATCAGCAACTTTCTGCTCTGGAATCTCGCCTACGCGGAGCTGTATTTCACGCCCAAACTGTGGCCGGACTTCGCACTTGCCGACCTCGAGCAGGCGCTTGCCTTTTTCAGCAACCGTGAGCGGCGCTTCGGCCAGACGTCCTCGCAACTCGCCGCTCCGGGCGGCGTTTCGTGACCGAGACCCTGCGGCAGCGAATCATCACCGCGGTCGTGCTGGCGGTGGTGCTGCTTGCGGTGCTGCTGTGGCTGCCGCCGTGGGCGACGCTGGTGGTGGTTACGCTGCTGGTGCTCGCCGGCGCGTGGGAGTGGTCGGCGTTTCTTCTCAAGGGACGCGCGCCGGCACTGCGGGCGGCATACGTGCTGCTGGTCGCGACGCTGCTTGGCGGTGCCTGGGAGATTTCCGCGACCGCGCAGGGACGCGACCTGGTCCTGGGTGTCGCGGTGCTCTGGTGGCTCGCCGCATTTGTGTGGATCGCGCTCGCGCCGCAGCGCGTCAGTCCGTGGGCCGCCGCCGCCGCGGGCTTGCTGGCGCTGGTTCCTGCGTGGCTCGCCCTGGTGCGGTTGCGGCTGGTGTTTCCCCACGGGGCGCAGTGGACGCTGTTCGTGCTGCTGCTGGTGTGGGTTGCGGATATTGGAGCGTTCTTCTGCGGGCGTCGTTTCGGGCGCATTCGCCTGGCGCCGGACGTGTCACCGGGCAAGACCTGGGAGGGCGTGCTCGGCGGCATCGCGGTGAGTGCGCTGGTGGCGCTCGGCGGGAGCCTGTGGTTCCGCGTACCGCTGCTCGTATTCCTGCCGCTGTGCCTGGCCGCGGTCGGCTTCTCGATCGTCGGCGATCTCACCGAGAGTCTGTTGAAGCGATCCGCTGGTGTGAAGGATAGCGGCACCATATTTCCCGGACACGGCGGCGTGATGGACCGGATCGACAGCCTGACCGGCGCGGCTCCGGTGCTGTTGCTGGGACTCACACTCATGGGAGTCGTCCCATGAGCGTGCCGGGCGTGGCGCAAATCGGAGTCGCGGTGCTCGGGTCCACGGGCTCCGTCGGCGTGAACACGCTGGATGTCATCGCGCGCCACCCCGGGCGTTTCACCCTGGTGGCGATCGCGGCCAACACCAACGCCACCAAGCTCGCGCAGCAGATCCTCAGCTTTCGTCCGGCCTATGCCGCCCTCGCCGACCCGCAGGCGCTGCCGCAGCTCAAGGAGCTGCTCGGCACGTCAGCGCCCGGGACGCGCCTGCTCGCAGGTCCCGGCGCGCTCGAGGAGTTGGCGCGACTGGCGCAGGTACAGTGCGTCATGGCGGCCGTCGTCGGCGCCGCCGGGCTCACCTCGACGCTCGCCGCCGCGGATGCGGGCAAGCGCCTGCTGCTCGCCAACAAGGAGTCGCTCGTCATGGCGGGTCCATTGCTGGTGGCGGCGATGAAGCGCTCGGGCGCGATGCTGCTGCCGATCGACAGCGAGCACAACGCCATCTTCCAGTGCCTGCCGGCAGGCACCGTCCCCGGGGTCCCGCCCGCGGGCCTGAAGCGCGTGCTGCTGACCGCCTCCGGCGGTCCGTTTCGCGATACGCCGCGCGCCGCGCTCGAGGCCGTGACCCCGGAGGCCGCCTGCGCGCACCCTAACTGGGTCATGGGCCGCAAGATATCGGTGGACTCCGCCACCTTGATGAACAAGGGACTGGAGCTGATCGAAGCGCGTGTGCTGTTTGGTCTGAGTGCTCAGCAGATCGAGATCCTGGTGCACCCGCAGAGCATCGTGCACTCCCTGGTCGAGTACGTCGACGGCTCGATGCTGGCGCAGCTGTCGGCGCCCGATATGCGCACGCCCATCGCGCACGCACTTGCGTGGCCCGAGAGGATCGACTCCGGTGTAGACTTCCTCGACCTGCTGAAGGTCGGGCGGCTGGATTTTGCGGCGCCCGACCTGGATAAGTTCCGCTGCCTCGCCCTGGCGCAGGCGGCGGCGCGCGCCGGCGGTCTGCACCCGGTGGTGCTCAACGCGGCCAATGAGGTTGCGGTGCAGGCCTTCCTCGAACGCAGATTGAACTTTCCCGGCATTGCGGCGGTCATTGAAGCCGTGATGGAGCGCTTCACGGGGGGAGCGCTCGGCGATCTGGCGGATGTGCTGGCCGCCGACGCGGAAGGCAGACGGCGCGCGCGTGAGCGGATTTCCGGCACCATAAGAAGCGAATCGGTAAGGGACGCTCACGCATGAATCTGCTCTGGTACACCCTGTGGTTCATGATCGCCGTCGGCCTGTTGGTCACGGTGCATGAGTTCGGGCACTACTGGGTCGCGCGCCGCCTGGGGTTCAAGGTGCTGCGCTTTTCCGTCGGTTTCGGGCGTCCGCTGCTGAAGCACATCGGTGGCCCCGATCGCATCGAGTACGTACTCGCCGTGCTGCCCCTCGGTGGCTACGTGAAACTCCTTGACGAGCGCGAAGGCGCGGTGGACCCGGCCGAGCTGCCGCGCTCCTTTACCCGTCGTCCGCACTGGCAACGCATTGTCGTGCTGCTCGCCGGACCCGCCTTCAACATCCTGTTCGCGGTACTGGTGCTGTGGGGCATGCTGTGGGCGAACGGCGTCACCGAAGTCAGACCGGTGGTCGGGGACGTGACGGCGGGCTCCGTGGCCGCGAGCGCCGGCCTGCGTTCCGGAGATGAGATCCGCGCCATCAACGGCACGCCCGTGGGCGGTGAACGGGACGTGGTGTTTGGGCTTTTGGACGCGGTGAGTTCGCGCGGCCAGGTCACCTTAAGCGTGCGCGGCAGCGGCGGTGACACCCGCGCGGCGGTGCTGAGCGTGCCGGACGCGGCGGAGCGCCGCCGCCTCACCGAGCCGTCGGAGCTGTTTCGCGGACTCGGGTTTGGTTTCTGGATGCCGCCCGTGCCCCCGGTGCTGGGCAAGGTCGTGCCCGGCGGACCGGCGCTGCGCGCGGGGCTCGCTGCCGGGGATCGCATCGTCGCGATCGACGGGGTGGCGATGAACGACTTTCGCGACCTGGTCGCCTACATCAGCGCACATCCGGGCGCGCGGGTGACGATTGCTTACACCCGCGCCGGTGTGGCGCGCAGCGTGCAGCTACAGGTGGCGAGCGACGAAGTCGGCGGCAAGCGCGTCGGACGCATCCACGTCGAGCCGCCGCCAGGCGAAAAACTCCCCGACCGCATGCTGGTGCACACCGACCTCAGCGCGACGGCGGCGCTGTCGCGCGCCACCCAGCAAGCCTGGAGCATGACGGTGCTGCAGGCGCGGCTCTTCGCCCGCATGGTGCAGGGGCGCGTGTCGCTGAAGAACCTGAGCGGCCCGTTGTCGATCGCCGAGTTCGCCGGCGAGTCGGCCGAGGCCGGGGTCGTGCCGTTCCTCGGCTTCCTGGTGTTGATCTCCCTGTCGCTCGGGTTTTTGAATCTCCTGCCGATTCCGATTCTCGACGGCGGACAGATCGTCTTTCAGGTGGCGGAGTGGCTCAAAGGCAGCCCGCTTTCCGAACGCACCCAGGCTTTCGGCCAGCAGGTGGGTATCGCGCTGCTCATCGTCCTGATGGGCGTCGCGCTGTACAACGATATTGCGCGCCAGTTTAGTTGAATAACGAGCACGGACCGTGGGTCCGAAAATTTTCCTGAAGGCGCAAGTCTTCAGTCCTCGAATAATGCAATGTGAGAGTTGAGGCGCGAAGGTGCGCGATGACAAAGAAACGGTTGGTTCAGGGATGAAGACGCGGCTGGTACTCGCGGGCGTGGTGCTCGCAGTCCACGCCGTGTGCTCGTGGGGGCAGGAGCCCGCGTCGGCGGCGGCGCCGGTGACCGCGCCGCCGCCGGTGGCGGAACCAGCCGCGACGGACTTCACCGTCTCCGACATCCATGTCGAGGGGCTGCAGCGGGTCTCCGAGGGCACGGTGTACAACTACCTGCCGGTGAACATCGGCGATCGCCTTTCGGCGGCGCGCGTGCGCGAGGCTATCCGCGCCCTGTACGCCACCGGCTTCTTCCGTGACGTGCAGTTGCGCCGTGACGGCAACACGCTGGTAGTGGTGGTAATCGAACGCCCCTCGATCGAGAGCTTCGAGATCACCGGCAACAAGGACATCAAGACCGAGGATCTGCAGAAGTCGCTGCGCGGCGTGGGACTTGCGACCGGCAAGACCTTCGACCGCAGCGTCCTCGATGACGTCACCCAGTACCTCACCGACCAGTACTTCGCCCGCGGCAAGTACGGCGTCAAGATCGAGACCAAGGTCGAGGAGGAAGCCGGCAACCGCGTCAAGATCAAGATCGACATCAAGGAAGGCGCGCGCGCCAAGATCCGCCAGATCAACATCGTCGGCAACACCAGGTTCCCGTCGAAGGACATCCTGCAGACGCTCGAGCTGCAGATGCCAAACTGGCTCTCCTGGTACAAGCAGGACGATCGCTATTCGCGCGAATCGCTGCAGGGCGACCTGGAAAAGGTGCGCAACTACTACATGGATCGTGGCTACGCGAATTTCCAGATCGACTCCACCCAGGTGGCGATCGCCCCCGAGAAAGAAGACATCTTCATCACCGTCAACATCGATCCAGGCCAGGTCTTCAAGCTCTCGCAGATCAAGCTCGCCGGCACATTCGTCGTGCCGCAGGCGGAGCTCGAGCGGCTGGTGCTGGTGCACCCGGGAGACATCTTCGACCGCAAGCTCATCACCGCCAGCCAGGACCTGATGCAGAACCGCATGGGGCGCGACGGCTACGCCTTCGCCAAGGTGGAGCCGGTGCCAACCTCGGATAACGCCAACCACACTGTGGCGCTGACGTTCTTCATCGATCCGGGTAGTCGCGTCTACGTCCGCAACATCACCTTCTCCGGCGTAAATCGCATCAACGACGAGGTGCTGCGGCGCGAGATGCGCCAACTCGAGGGCGGCTGGCTCTCGAACACCTCGCTCGAGCGTTCCAAGCAGCGCCTGCAGCGCCTGCCGTACGTGAAATCGGTGGAGTTCAAGACCAACCCCGTGGCCGGCTCCCCGGACCTCGTGGACGTTGACTACAAGATCGAAGAGGGTCCGGCGTCACAGCTCTCCGGCGGCATCGGCTACTCGGAGACCTACAAGTTCATGCTGAACGGCAGTTTCGCCGATGCCGACTTCCTCGGCAGCGGCCAGCGCATCGCCGTCAGTCTCAACGGCGGCGCCTTCAGCAAGGTCTATAGTGTCACGCAGACCAACCCCTACACCAGCGTCGACAATTTGCAGCGCTCAATCTCCGTGAGCTACAGCGCCTCCACGCAGTTCGTGTCGTCCTCGTCGAACTTCTCCTCACGCACCTTGAGCTTCGGTCCGACCTGGGCGTATCCGATCACCGAGTTCATGTACTTACGCTTCGGCGTGGCCTTCGACAGCTCCTCGCTCCTCACCAACTCGCTCTCCAGCGCCGAGCAGGCGCAGCAGTGGGTGCAGCAGAACGGTCGCTCCTATACCCGCCTCGCACACGACGATGCCAGCAACAACGAGTACGTGTTCTACGGCACGGACTTCAAGACCACGGAGGCTGTGATCGGCTGGGACTGGGACACCCGTAACCGCACGCTGTTCGCCGATCGCGGCATGCGCCAGACCATTTCCCTGTCCGCCACCGTGCCCGGCAGCAACGTGCAGTACTACATCGCCAACTACGCGTTCCTCAAGTACCTGCCGCTGTGGCACAACTGGAACCTGTCAATCCGCGCCGGGGTCGATTACGGCGCGCCGCTCGGAAATACCACCGCCATCCCCCCATACCGGGAGTTCTTCGGCGGCGGACCGGACACGACGCGCGGCTATCAGGAGAGCTTCATGGGTCCGAAGGATCAGTTCGGCAACCCCTACGGCGGCAATCTGCGGATTGTGAACCAGAACGAGCTGATATTCCCGCTGCCGGCCAAATGGGCGCAGACCGCACGCGTCAGCGCCTTCTTCGACATGGGCAACGTGTTCTCGACGGGCACCAAGCTGCAGTTCTTTGGTCCCGACGGGGTGACTCCCGCGGACTACCGCTTCAGCGCCAGCAACCTGAAGCGCTCGGTGGGCGTGGCGGTCGAGTGGCTGGCGCCGCTGGGCCTGTTCCGGTTCAGTTTCGGTGTGGCGCTGAACGCCAGGCGCGGCGATGGCATCACCACCTGGGGAGACCAAACGGAGGGGTTCCAGTTCTCGGTCGGCCAGGCTTTTTAGAAGTTAAAGAAGCCACGGGGGGCGTTGTACGCGATACTACGCGTTTGGCGCTCGGCCCTGTGGGTCCTGCGGCGCCCAGGGCATGCATATTCACTGGTTTTTTCATACGAGGTAGGTAGTTCCGTGAAGCGTCTGATCAGCAGCAAATTGGCGGTTTGTTTGATTGCAGCAAGTGGCGCGCTCGCCGCGCTGCCGGCCTGGGCGGAAACCAAGATCGGCGTCGTCGACCCGGCGCGGCTTCTGGAGGAGTCCCCGCAGGGCAAGGCGATTTCCGAGTCCCTGCGCTCGGAGTTCTCGCCGCGCGAACGCACCCTGCAGGCGCAGGGACAGGCCGTGAAGGCCAAGCAGGAAAAGCTGCAGAAGGACGGCGCCACCATGACCGAGGATCAGCGCGGTCGCGCCGAGAAGGACCTGCGCGACAGCGCGCGCGACTTCGAACGCTCCAAGGGCGAACTTCAGGACGACTTCACCGCGCGCCGCAACGAGGAGTTGTCGCGCTTGCAGCGCACGCTCGGCGAGGAGGTACGCACTTACGCCAAGGCGCAGAACTTCGACCTGATCCTGAGCGCCGAAGCCGCCATTTCCTACGCCCAGGCGATCGATGTGACCCCGGCGATCCTGGCGGCCCTGCAGGCGCGCGCCGGCGTGCCGGCGAGCGCACCGAAGCCCGCGGCGCCGGCCAAACCGCAGGCGAAATAGACCCCGGCGCACTAACGACGGGCCGCCTCTGCTGCGCAGGTAGTTCAAGGGTCATGGCGGTTTCGTTGGGGGAACTCGCGGTGCGCTTCGGCTGCGAGTTGCGCGGCGACCCGGCCACCCTGGTGGAGCGCGTGGCGACGCTGGCGAACGCGGATGAGCGTGCGCTGGCGTTTCTCGCCAACCCGCGCTACCGCGCGCAGCTGCACGGCACGCGCGCCGCGGCGGTGGTGCTGGATGCGCACAGCGCCAGCGACTGCCCGACGCAGGCCCTCGTCTGCGATAACCCGTACGCCGCTTACGCACGCATCGCCGCGGTCTTGCACCCCGGGCCGGCCCCGGTAGCGGGTGTGCACCCGACGGCGCTGGTAGCGCCGGGTGCGCACATCGACCCGTCCGCGCAGGTGGCCGCGCTCGCGAGCGTCGGCGCCGGCAGCAGCGTGGGGGCGCGCAGCTACGTCGGCCCGCACTGCCACCTCGACGCAGGCGTCACGCTGGCCGAGGACGTGCGTCTGGTGGCGCGCGTGACCTTGTGCCGCGGCGTGGTACTCGGGGCGCGCGTCATCGTGCACCCCGGGGTGGTGATCGGCAGTGACGGCTTCGGTTTTGCGAGCGAGCGCGGCGCATGGCTCAAGGTGCCGCAGCTGGGCGGCGTACGCATCGAGGCGGACGTGGAAATCGGCGCCAACACCACCATCGATCGCGGCGCGATCGAGGACACCGTGATCGAGGCGGGCGCGAAACTCGACAACCTCATCCAGGTCGGCCACAACGTGCGCATCGGCGCGCATAGCGCGCTCGCGGCCTGCGTAGGTATTTCAGGCAGCACCATCATCGGCAAACGCTGCCGGATCGGCGGCGCGGTCGGGATCGCCGGCCACCTCACCATCGCCGACGACGTGGTGATCACGGGCCTGTCGCTGGTGAGCCACTCGATCAGCCAGCCCGGCGTATACTCCGGCGCCATTCCGCTGGAGGAAGCCCGCGCCTGGCGTCGGCTGGTGGCGCGCTTTAAGAGGAGTGGCCGGCTCGAATCCCGTGTGCAGCGACTGGAGCGCGCCCGCGGCGTGAAGAGCGGACAGGACGAGGATCATGACTGAGCCGGTACAACTCGACATCGAAGCGATCCTCCGGCAGCTGCCGCACCGCTATCCCTTCCTGCTGGTTGACCGCGTGCTCGAGTGCCGCGCCGGCGAGAGCATCCGTGCGCTCAAGAACGTCACCTACAACGAACCATACTTTCCCGGCCACTTTCCCGGCCGTCCGGTCATGCCCGGCGTCATCATCATCGAGGCGCTGGCGCAAGCGGCCGGGATCCTGTGCTTCATCACCGCCGGTGCGATTCCCGATGAGCAGACGCGCTTTTATTTCGTCGGCATCGACAAGGCGCGCTTCAGGAAGCCGGTGATGCCTGGGGATCAGCTGATTCTCACCGCGACGCTGGAGCGCTCGCTGCGCGGCATCTGGAAATTCTCGACCGCGGCTTTTGTGGGCGACCAGGAAGTCGCGCACGCGGAAATGATGGTGGCGCCGGAGACAGCGAGGTGATCGACGCGCGCGCCGTCGTGTCGAGCGAGGCACAGCTCGCCGCCGACGTGAGCGTGGGTCCCTTCAGCATTATCGGTGCCGGGGTCACGATCGGACCGCGCACCGTGGTGGGTCCGCACGTCGTCATCAGCGGCCCGACCACGATCGGCGCCGACAACCGCGTCCACCCTTTCGCCTCCCTCGGGGATGCGCCGCAGGACAAGAAGTACCAGGGCGAGCCGACGCGCCTGGAAATCGGCGACCGCAACGTCTTCCGTGAGAACTGCACCGCCAACCGCGGCACGACCCACGACCGGGGCGTGACCCGCATCGGCAGCGATAATCTGTTCATGGCGTACTCGCACGTCGCCCACGACTGCATCGTGGGCAGCAACACCGTGTTCGCCAACTGCGCAGCCCTGGGCGGGCACGTCGAGGTGGGTGACTGGGCGATCCTGGGTGGGCTGACCGCGGTGCATCAGTTCACCAAGATCGGCGCGCACGCGTTTCTCGGCGGCGGCGCGATTGTCACGCGCGATGTACCGCCGTACGTCATGGCGGCCGGCAATCCGGCGGTGCCGCACGCGGTGAATTCTGAAGGCCTCAAGCGTCGCGGCTTCAGCGACGAGCAGATCCGCAACATCCGCGACGCCTATCGCGTGCTGTATCGCTCGGAGCTGAAGCTCAGTGATGCGCTGGCGCGCCTCGAGCCCCAGGCCGCGGCGCACCCCGAAATCCGCGCCTTCGTCGATTTCATTCACACCTCGACGCGCAGCATCGTGCGATGAGCGCTGCTGACATGCGGACCGCGCCCGCGCGGCCGCTGTCCGTGGGGCTGGTGGCGGGTGAGCATTCCGGGGACACCCTGGGCGCGGCACTGATCGGAGCGCTGCGTACGCGCGTGCCGGAAGTACGTTGCTTCGGCGTCGCCGGGCCGCAAATGGTCGCGGCCGGGTGCGAGGCGTGGGCGGGGGCCGAGGAACTCGCCGTGATGGGCCTCACCGAGGTGCTCACCCATCTGCCGCGCCTGCTGCGCTTGCGCGCTACGCTGGCGCGACGCTTCATCGAGGCGCGCCCTGATGTGTTCGTCGGCATCGATTCGCCGGAGTTCAACCTGCGGCTCGCGCGGCGCATCAGGGACGCCGGCATCCGCACCGTGCAATACGTGAGTCCGCAGGTGTGGGCCTGGCGCCAGGGACGCGTGCGTACCATCGGCCACAGCTGCGATCTCGTACTGTGCCTGCTGCCCTTCGAGACCGATTTTTATGCGCGGCACGGCGTGCGCGCCGAGTTCGTCGGCCATCCGCTCGCCGACCAGATTCCACTGAGCGTGGATCGCGGCGCCGCGCGGCGCGCGCTCGGGCTGGAAGCGCAGGCGCCATACATTGCCCTGCTGCCCGGCAGCCGCCTGGGCGAGGTGTCCCGACTTGCCGCGCCATTCGCCGCCGCCGCCGCGCACATTGCCGCCGCGCGTCCCGCCTATCGCTTCGTCGCGCCCATGGCGTCTGCGCCTGCGCGCGCGATGTTTGCGCAAGCGATCGGACGCCTTGCCGGAGCGCCCGGGATTCGTCTGCTCGACGGACAGGCGCAGCAGGCGCTCGCCGCGGCGGATGCGGCCGTGGTGGCTTCCGGGACCGCGACCCTGGAAGCGCTCCTGACGGGGCGGCCGATGGTGGTGGCGTACCGGGTGAGCGCCACCACTGCGTTTTTGCTGCGCACCGTGGGCCTGGTCAAAGTGCCGTACTTCTCGCAACCGAACCTGCTGGCCGGACGGCCGCTGGTGCCGGAATTCTTCCAGGAGGCGGTGACCGGCGCGGCTCTCGGGGATGCGCTCCTCGCCCAGCTCGAGGATCCGCAGCACGTCCGCGAGCTCCTCGGGGAGTTCACCCGGATTCACCAGCTGCTGCGCCGTGGCGGCGCCGATCGCGCCGCACAGGCGATCCTGGATTTGGCCCGCCGCACGGCCCAGGCAGCCTCATGAGGGCGGTGCTGGACCTGCAACGGGTCGCAGGCGTCGATGAAGCGGGGCGCGGTCCATTGGCCGGTCCGGTGGTCGCGGCGGCCGTGATCCTGCATCCCGGGCGGCGCATCCGCGGGCTGCGCGACTCGAAGGCGCTCACACCCACGCAGCGCGAGCATCTCGCGCCGCTCATCCGCGCGCGCGCACTCGCGTACGGTGTGGCCTGGGCCGATTGCGAGGAAATCGATGCGCTCAACATTCTCGAGGCGACCCTGCTCGCCATGCGCCGCGCGCTGCTGGCACTGCCGGTGTGGCCGACGCACGTGCAGGTCGATGGCAATCGCTGCCCGTGCATAGCCGACCTCGGCGCCGGCTGCACGCTGGAGGCGATCGTCGCCGGCGATGCACGCGTCGCCGCGATCAGCGCCGCGTCAATTCTCGCCAAGACCTGTCGCGACGCGATGATGCGCTCGCTCGATGGCTGTTACCCCGGATTCGCGCTCGCGGTCCACAAAGGCTATGGCACCCCGGCACACCTGGACGCCCTGCGCGAGCGGGCGCCCTCGCCACTGCACCGCCGCTCCTTCAGCCCGGTCCGCCAGGAACTGCCACCCTTGACAGGCTTGAGGCTTAAGCCTTAATTCGGCGCCGATGCCACCGGCCTTCGTTCACCTGCGTCTGCATACCGAGTACTCGCTTAACGATAGTGTCGTGCGGGTGCCTGAGCTCATCGCCGCGGTGGCCGCGGGTGGCATGCCGGCGGTCGCCGTCACCGATGAGGGCAATCTGTTCGCGATGGTGAAGTTCTATCGCGAGGCGCTCAAGGCGGGCGTGAAACCCCTGATCGGTGTGGACCTGCTGGTGGGCGAGGAGTCCGAGCGCCAGGCGCCGACGCGCCTTACGCTCCTGTGCCAGTCCCAGGCGGGTTACCGCAACCTCGCGCGCCTCGTCAGCCGCACCTACCTCGAGGGTCAGGGGCGGGGGGCACCGCGACTCGAGCGCAGCTGGCTGACGCGCGAGGCACTCGCGGGTCTGATCGCGCTTTCCGGCGGCACCGAGGGCGAGGTGGGCCGCGCGCTGATCAACGCCCGCCCCGAGGATGCGGCGCGCGCCCTGCAGGCGTGGCTCGAGCTCTTTCCGGGGCGCTTCTACCTCGAGGTGCAGCGCCTCGGACGGCCGTTCGAGGAAACCTACATCGCCGCCGCCGTGGCGCTCGGCGCGCAGCACGCCGTGCCGCTCGTGGCCACCAACGATGTGCGCTTCCTGAAACCGGCAGAGTTCGAAGCGCACGAAGCACGCGTGTGCATCCATGACGGAGCGCTGCTGGCGGATGCGACGCGCGTGCGCCGCTATTCGCGCCAGCAGTACCTGCGCAGTGCGCAGGAAATGGCAGCGCTGTTCGCAGACCTGCCCGAGGCGCTCGCCAACACGGTGCAGATCGCACGGCGCTGCAGCCTGACACTGGCCTTGGGGGAGGCGCGCCTGCCGCAGTACCCGCTGCCCGCGGGCGTGAGCACCGAGCAATACCTGCGCGAGGAGGCGGCGCGCGGTCTTGGGGAGCGCCTCGCCGCCACTGCCCGCGAGCCCGCCGGCTACCGGGAGCGACTCGGCACCGAGCTCGATGTCATCTGCCAGATGGGGTTCGCCGGCTACTTTCTGATCGTCGCTGACTTCATCCGCTGGGCACGCGAGAACGGGGTGCCGGTGGGGCCGGGCCGCGGTTCCGGCGCCGGGTCGCTGGTCGCCTACAGCCTGAGGATCACCGACCTTGACCCGCTGGAGCACGAGCTGCTGTTCGAGCGTTTCCTGAATCCGGAACGCGTCTCGATGCCCGATTTCGACATTGATTTCTGCATGGAAGGGCGCGACCGCGTCATCGGCTACGTGGCGCAGAAATACGGCCCCGAGCGCGTCTCGCAGATCATCACCTACGGCACCATGGCCGCCAAAGCGGTGGTGCGCGACGTCGGCCGGGTGCTCGGCATGAGCTACGGCTTCGTCGACCGCATCGCCAAGCTCGTGCCCTTTGAGCTCGGCATCACGCTCGAGGCGGCGCTGCAGAAGGAGCCGGAATTGCAGCGCCTCTACCAGGGCGAGGAGGAGGTCAGGAACCTGATTGACCTGGCGCGCTCACTCGAGGGCCTGACGCGCAACGCGGGCATGCACGCCGGAGGCGTCGTGATCGCGCCCTCGGTGCTGACCGACTTCACGCCGCTGTATCGGGACGCTTCCGGCGGTGCCGTCGTCACGCAGTTCGACAAGGATGACGTCGAGGCGGCGGGACTGGTGAAGTTCGACTTCCTCGGCCTGCGGACGCTGACCATCATCGAGCGCGCCGTCGCGCTCATCAATCGCGACCGCGCCGCCGGCAGCGCGCCGCTGAAGGTGAGCGCGCTGCCCATGGATGACGCGCCCACCTACGCCTTGCTGAAGGCCTGCCGCACCACCGCGGTATTCCAGCTCGAATCGCGCGGCATGAAGGACCTGGTGCGGCGGCTGCAGCCGGACCGCTTCGAGGAGATCGTGGCACTGGTGGCGCTGTTCCGCCCCGGACCGCTGCAGTCGGGCATGGTGGACGACTTCATCAACCGCAAGCACGGCCGGGGTGAGGGTCCGATCGATTACCTGCATCCGCGCCTCGAACCGATCCTCCGGCCCACCTATGGGGTGATTCTCTACCAGGAACAGGTGATGCAGATCGCGCAGGTGCTGGCCGGCTATACCCTCGGCGGCGCGGACCTCCTGCGCCGCGCCATGGGCAAGAAGAAGGCCGAGGAGATGGCGCAGCAGCGCTCGGTGTTCGTGCGCGGCGCGACCGAACGCGGTGTCCGCGAGCACGTCGCCGCGCACATTTTCGACCTGATGGAGAAGTTCGCCGGCTACGGCTTCAACAAGTCGCACTCCGCAGCCTACGCGTTGCTCTCTTACCAGACGGCGTACCTCAAGGCCCATCATCCGGCTGCCTTCATGGCCGCGGTGCTGTCGGCGGACATGGACAACACCGACAAGGTCGTGACGCTCATAAAGGAGTGCACCGACATGGACCTCGAGGTGCATCCCCCGGACGTCAACGGTTCCTACTACGAATTCGTCGCCAGCGACCCACGCCGTATCCGCTATGGGCTGGGGGCGGTGCGTGGCGTGGGGCAGGGCGCGGTCGAGGCGCTCATCGCCGAGCGCGAGGCCGGCGGCGCCTTTGTCAGCCTCGAGGACCTGTGCCGGCGGCTGGATCTGCAGAAGGTCAACCGGCGGGTGCTCGAGGCGCTGCTGCGTTCCGGCAGCCTCGATGGCCTGGGCGAAAACCGCGCGACCCTCATGGAGCGCCTGAGCGCCGCGATGCAGCTGGGAGATCAGAACACGCGCGCCCACGAGGCCGGACAGAACGATCTGTTCGGACTGGCGAGCGAGAGCGCCAGTCCTTCCCCGGTGCGCCGCGGCGCGCCGCTTGCCGAGTGGAGCCAGGCGGTGCGTCTTGCCGGGGAGCGCGAGACGCTGGGCCTGTACCTGACCGGTCATCCGCTCAACCGTTTCGAGCCGGCGCTCGCGCGCCTCGTGTCCCACCGCATCGGGGACCTGGTGGGCGAGCGACCGGTCGTGGGCCTGGAGCCGGGGCGCTTCGGCGGCGGCAAGGCGGTCACCGTTGCCGGCCTCGTCGATGAGGTGAAGAAACGCGGGCCGCGCGTGTTCGTGACGCTCGATGACCGCACCGGGCGGATCGAAGCGCTGTTGTTTGAGGAGACCTGGCAGAAGCACCGCGAGCTCATCACCAAGGACGCGCTGCTGCTGGTCGAGGGTCTCGTGCGGTTTGACGATTTCAGCGACGCCTGGCGGCTGTCGGTGCGGCGCGTGAGCGAGCTCGAAGAGGCGCGCTCGCGGTCGGCGCAACGCCTCGTGATCAGCGCCTCGTATACCGACGCGAGCGCCTTGTCGACTCGCCTGGCCGCCGTCCTCACGCCGTGGCGGGGCGGTCCGTGTCCCATCACCATCGAGTACCGCGGCGCGGATGCGAGCGGCGCGCTCTCGCTCGGTGCCGAATGGAGCGTGCGCGCCAGCACTGAGTTGCTCGAGGAACTGGAAGGGCTGTTCGGTGCCGGCTCGGTGGAGGTTGTCTACGGCGCGCCGCCAGCCCTGGCCGGCGCCTCATTCTCTGCCGACGGCAGGTAAGGTACCCTCGCGCCATGGCAGTCGCGTTCCTGGATTTCGAACAACCCATCGCCGAGCTCGAAGCTAAAATCGAGGAGCTGCGGCACGTGACTTCGGAGTCCGAAGTCAACATCCACGATGAGATCGCCCGCCTGCAGGCGAAGAGCCGGCAGCTGACCACCAGCATTTTCGCCAACCTTACGCCCTGGCAGATCACCCAGCTCGCGCGGCACCCGCACCGGCCCTACACGCTCGACTACGTGAGCGCCATCTGTTCCGAGTTCAGCGAGCTGCACGGGGATCGCATGTACGCGGATGACGGCGCGATCGTCGGCGGGCTGGCGCGCATCGATGAGCGCGCCGTGATGATCATCGGTCATCAAAAGGGGCGCGACACCAAGGAACGGGTGCGCCGCAACTACGGCATGCCGAAGCCCGAAGGCTATCGCAAGGCGCTGCGGTTGATGCGTCTCGCGGAGCGCTTCGCCTTGCCGCTGGTAACCCTGATCGATACCCAGGGCGCCTATCCGGGTGTGGGCGCCGAGGAACGCGGCCAGAGCGAGGCGATCGCGCGCAACCTGTTCGAGATGTCGGTGCTGCGCATCCCGATTGTAACCATTGTCACCGGCGAGGGCGGCTCGGGCGGGGCGCTCGGGATCGGCGTCTGCGACCGGCTGCTGATGCTGCAGTTCAGCACCTACTCGGTCATCTCACCGGAGGGCTGCGCCTCGATCCTGTGGAAGAGCCAGGACAAGAAGGAACTGGCCGCCGAGGCGTTGAATCTCACCGCCGATCGGTTGCTGAAACTCGGGCTGGTCGATGAAGTCATCGAGGAGCCCTTAGGGGGGGCGCATCGCGATGCGGCGGCGGTGGCGGTGAGTCTGAAGGCGGCGCTGGTGCGCCACCTCGACGAGCTCGATGCGATTCCGCGCGATCAGCTGCGCGCCGAGCGCGCCACCAAGATCGCCGGCTTCGGTGTGTACTCCGAAACGCCGGCTTAGAGCGTGGGCCGCACCCGGGGCAGTGCCACCAGCTTCAGCCCTGAGTGGCTTAAGGGGCAGCTCACACAGCTGTTGCCCGAGTTTCCCCGTGTCGCCTTGTGCGTGGCCTTCAGTGGCGGCGCGGATTCCACGGCACTGCTCGCCGCCGTGGCCGCGCTCGCCCCGGCACCTGCGCGCCTGCGCGCGCTGTACGTCGATCATCAGCTGCATCCGGATTCGGCGCGCTGGGGCCGGCACTGCCGCAAGGTGGCGGCCTCCCTCGGGGTGAAGTTGCAGGTGCGGCGCGTGCGCGTGGCGCGCGGCCGCGGCCAGTCGCTGGAAGCCGCGGCGCGCGAGGCGCGCTATGGGGCGCTCGGCGCGGCGCTTGCGAGCGGCGAGGCGCTGCTGAGCGCGCACCACGCGGACGATCAGCTCGAGACCGTGCTGCTGCAGCTCTTGCGCGGCGCCGGTGTCGCAGGACTCGCCGCCATGCCCGCGTGCGCGCCATTCGCGCGCGGCGTGCTGGTGCGGCCGCTCATCGACCTCCCGCGGGCACAGCTGCGCGCGTGGGCGCGCTCCCGCGGCCTTAAGTGGATCGAGGACCCGAGCAACGCCGACGAGCGCCTGGACCGTAACTACCTGCGGGCGCGGGTGCTGCCGCCGCTCCTTGCCCGCTGGCCGGCCGCCGCGGCCACGGTCGTGCGCGGCGCGCGCCAGGCCGCCGAGGCGCAACGCATCCTCGATGCGCTCGGCGCCGCCGACGTCGCCCGCGCAAGCCACGGCGTCATGCTCTCGGCGGCGGTGCTGCGGGCGCTGCCGGCCGAGCGCCGACGCAACGCCCTGCGCACCTGGATCACGCGCGCCGGACACCTCACCCCGAGTGCGCGCCGGCTGGGCGAGATCGCGGGCCCCTTGCTCGCGGCGCGCGCGGACGCGCATCCCCGGGTCGCCTTGGACGGGGCGATCATTGAGCGGCAGGGGGATCTGCTCGCCCTGCGCGCGCCCGCCACGGCGCTGCCACAGCGCACCCCGGCCCCAGTCCCGGTTGCCAAAAGCGCGCTCAACTGGCAGTGGCGCCGCGAACGGCACCGCGCGCTCGCCGGCGGTGCAGGGTCGCTGTCGCTGCAGGAGGACGCGCGCGGGCCGCTGGACCTGGATGCGCTGGCGGCGACCCTCATCGTGCGGGCGCGCCGCGGCGGCGAGCGGCTGCGGCCGGTGCGTGGCGGCGCCCGCCGCGTATTGAAGAGTCTCCTGCAGGAGGCCCGCGTACCGCTCGAGGAGCGTGCACGGATGCCGCTGGTATACGCCGGCCGGCGACTCGTCGCGGTGGCAGATCGCTGGCTTGACGAGTCGGTGCAGGCAAGTTCTGCGAGCCGGCGCCGCGCCCGCCTCGTGTGGAGCCGGGAGGTGTGCTAACCTGCTGGCCCGTCGTCTTTCGCCCTTCGTGGCGCCTGAATCTGTAGCGACGGGAACCCTCGATTTAAAATATGACGCGTTTTGTATTCGTCACCGGCGGCGTCGTGTCCTCATTGGGCAAGGGCATCGCGGCTGCATCTTTAGGCGCGATCCTCGAAGCCCGCGGGCTGAAGATCGCGATGGTCAAGCTCGATCCGTATATCAACGTGGATCCGGGCACCATGAGTCCGTTTCAGCACGGCGAGGTGTTCGTCACGCACGACGGCACCGAGAGCGACCTGGATCTGGGGCACTACGAACGCTTCGTGCGCACCACCACCGGGCACAACAGCAATTTCACGACCGGCCGTATCTACGAGCGCGTGATCGCCAAGGAGCGCCGCGGCGATTACCTCGGCGCCACCGTGCAGGTCATTCCGCACATCACCGATGAGATCAAGCGCAGCATCAAGCACGGCGCCGATGGCGCCGATGTGTGCATGGTCGAGATCGGCGGCACGGTCGGCGATATCGAGTCGCTGCCGTTCCTCGAGGCGATCCGCCAGCTCGGCGTCGAACTCGGCCGCAACAACTGCGTGTACATGCACCTCACCCTGGTGCCGATCGTGGGCGGCTCGGGCGAGATCAAGACCAAGCCCACCCAGCACTCGGTGAAGGAGCTGCGCGGCATCGGCATCCAGCCGGACGTGCTCTTGTGCCGCTGCAAGCTTCCACTGCCGGAAGAGCAGCGCCGCAAGATTGCGCTGTTCACCAACGTGGAGGAGCGTGCAGTCATCTCGGCGATCGATGCCGACGACATCTACAGGATTCCGATCCTGCTGCACGAGCAGGCGCTCGACGAGATCATCGTCGACAAACTGCGCCTGGAAGTGCCGCCCACGGATCTGGCCGAATGGCGCCAGGTGGTGAGCGCCAAGGCCAATCCCGACGGCCAGGTCGATATCGCGATGGTCGGCAAGTACGTGCAGATCCGCGACTCCTACCTGTCGCTGCACGAAGCGCTCATGCACGGCGGACTCAAGAGCCGCACGCGCGTCAACATCCATTACATCGAGTCCACCGACATCGAGCAGCACGGGGCGCAGCTGCTGAAGGGGCTGGACGCGATCCTGGTGCCCGGCGGCTTCGGCGAACGCGGCATCGAGGGCAAGATCCAGGCGGCGCGCTACGCGCGCGAGCATGGCGTGCCGTATCTTGGCATTTGTCTTGGCATGCAGGTGGCGATCGTCGAATTCGGCCGGCACGTGCAGTCGCTCACCGATGCCAACAGCACCGAGTTCAACCGCGCCACGCCACACCCGGTGATTGCGCTGATCTCCGAGTGGCGCGACCAGGTGCACGGCGTGCAGACCCGCGACGAGGCCGCGCCCAAGGGCGCGAGCATGCGCCTGGGAGCCCAGGAAGTGCTGCTCGGGGCGGGCACCCGGGCGCGCGAGATTTTCGGCCGCGATGTCATCATGGAACGTCATCGCCACCGCTACGAGTTCAACAACAACTACCTGGAGCGCTACCAGAAGTCCGGCATGCGCTTCTCGGGCTTCTCGCGCGATGGCCTGGTGGAAGTGATCGAATTGCCGGGCCATCCGTGGTTCGTGGCGACGCAGTTCCACCCGGAATTCACCTCCACGCCGCGCGACGGGCATCCGCTGTTCACCGGCTTCATCCGCGCCGCGCGCGCCCAGCGCGCGTCCGATTTGCCGCAGGCCGCCGGGGCCTGAAGCGCCGCCAGCGCGCCTGCCAGGCACAGCAGCCGTGAAGCTGACCGGACATGAAGTCGGTGCGCGGGAGCCCCTGTTCCTGATCGCAGGGCCGTGCGTCATCGAGAGCCCGACGCTCACGCAGGAGATTGCCGGGCGCTTAAAGGAGATCACCGCGCGCCTGGGTGTGCCTTACATTTTCAAGGCCTCCTACGACAAGGCGAACCGCTCCTCGCGCGCGAGCTTCCGTGGCCCTGGGATCGAGGCGGGACTCAAGGTGCTCGACGATGTGCGCCGCGCCATCGGCGTGCCGGTGCTTACCGATGTGCACGAGGACACCCCGCTCGCGGAGGTTGCCGCGGTGGTCGATGTGCTGCAGACGCCGGCCTTCCTGTGCCGGCAGACGAACTTCATTATCAGCGCCGCCTCCCAGGGCAAGCCGGTCAACATCAAGAAGGGCCAGTTCCTCTCGCCGTGGGAGATGAAGAACGTCGTCGACAAGGCGCGCTCGACCGGCAACGAACACATCCTGGTGTGCGAGCGCGGCTTCTGCTTCGGTTACAACAACCTGGTCTCCGACATGCGCTCGCTGTCGGTGCTGCGCGCGACCGGCGCCCCGGTGGTGTTCGATGCCACGCACTCGGTGCAGCTGCCCGGCGGGCAGGGCACCTCCTCCGGCGGGCAGCGTGAGTTCATCCCGGTGCTGGCGCGCGCCGCCGTCGCCGCGGGCATCGCCGGCATCTTCATGGAGACGCACCCGCGCCCGGAAGAAGCGCTGTCGGACGGTCCGAACGCCTGGCCGCTCGGGCGCATGGAGCCGCTGCTTGCGACCCTGGTCGAGCTCGACCGCGCCGTGAAGAAGTCCCCGTTCGAAGAATCACTGCTGTAAGGGAACCCACATCGATGAGCCGCATTACCGACGTCCGCGGACGCGAGATCATCGACTCGCGCGGCAATCCCACCGTCGAAGCGGACGTGCTGCTGGATTCAGGTGTACGCGGGCGGGCGGCGGTGCCTTCGGGCGCTTCCACCGGCACGCGCGAGGCCGTTGAGCTGCGCGATGGGGACGCCAGGCGCTACGGCGGCAAGGGCGTGCTCAAGGCCGTGGAGCACATCAACACGGTGCTCAAGCCGGCGCTGCTCGGCCGCGATCCGCGCGACCAGGCGGGGCTCGATGAGCGCCTGATCGAGCTCGACGGCACCGAGAACAAGGGGCGCCTGGGCGCGAACGCCCTGCTCGGCGTGTCGCTCGCCAACGCGCATGCGGCCGCCAACGATGCGCGCGCGCCCCTGTATCGCTGGCTCGGCGAGCTGCCCGGCGCCGCCCGCGAGCCGAAGATGCCGGTGCCGATGATGAACATCATCAACGGCGGCGCGCACGCGGATAACACCCTCGACATCCAGGAATTCATGATCCTGCCCGTGGGCGCGCCGAGTTTCCGCGAGGCGCTACGCTACGGCGCCGAGATCTTTCACACGCTGAAAAAGCTCCTGGCCGGGCGGGGACTGGCGACCGCGGTGGGGGACGAGGGCGGCTTTGCGCCCGACCTCGCAAGCAACGAGGCGGCGCTGGGGCTCATCCTGCAGGCGATCGAGAAGGCCGGCTACCGGGCGGGGGTCGATGTGTACCTGGGCCTGGACGTGGCCAGCTCGGAGTTCTTTCGCGACGGCCGCTACGAGCTCGAGTCCGAGAAGCGCAGCTTCTCGGCCGCCGAGTTTACGCTGTATCTTGCGGATCTTGCCCAGCGCTATCCCATCATCAGCATCGAGGATGGCATGAGCGAGGCGGACTGGGACGGGTGGGGCGCGCTCACGCGCGCGCTGGGGCAGAAGGTGCAGCTCGTCGGGGATGACGTGTTCGTGACCAACACGAAAATCCTGCAGGAAGCGATCGAGAAACACATCGCCAACGCCATTCTCATCAAGCCCAACCAGATCGGCACGCTCAGCGAAACGCTCGACTGCATCGCCCTGGCGGAGCGCGCGCGTTACGCCTCGGTGGTATCACACCGCTCGGGCGAAACCGAGGACAGCACCATCGCCGACATCGCGGTCGCGAGCGCCGCCACCCAGATCAAGACCGGCTCCCTGTCACGCTCGGATCGCATCGCCAAGTACAACCAGCTGCTGCGCATCGAGGCCGAGCTCGGCAACGTGCGCTATGCCGGGCGCGAAGCGTTTCCGATCAGGGTATGACCGTGAGCAGCGACTTTCCGGTCGTATTCGCGCTCTTCCCGCGTATCACCCAGCTGGATTTCACCGGTCCGCTGGAAGTGCTGGCGCGCCTGCCGGGGGCCTCAGTCGTGCTCGCAGCCGCCCAGGGCGGGAATCTCACCGCCGATGGCGGACTGGTCTTTGCGAACGTGCGGGCGCTGGATGAGGTAAAGGACTGCGCGCTCCTGTGCGTGCCGGGCGGCTTCGGCAGCACCGCCGCCATGGAGGATCCGGTTTACCTCGCGGCGCTGCGCCGCCTCGGATCACAGGCTCGCTACGTGACCTCGGTGTGCACCGGGTCGCTGCTGCTGGGTGCGGCGGGCATGCTGCGCGGCAAGCGGGCCGCCTGTCACTGGGCGTTTCGCGAGCTGCTGCCGCTCTTCGGCGCCATTCCGGATGAAGGGCGGGTGGTGCGCGACGGCAACATCATTACCGGCGGCGGAGTGACCGCCGGCATCGACATGGCACTCACCGTCGTGGCCGAGGTCGCCGGCCAGGGTGTGGCCGAGGCGGTGCAGCTCGCCATCGAATACGCGCCCGAGCCGCCGTTCCAGGCGGGCCGCCCGGAACTCGCATCTGCGTGCGTCGTGGCCGCAGTGCGCGGCCGCTTCGAGCGCTTGTGGCCCGAGCGCCTGGCCATTGCGCGCCGCGCGGCGGCGGCGCTCGAGGGCTGAGTGCGCGAGCGAACGTCCGCGCGGGCGAGCCCGCTGTCTGCTAGGCTCTCGGCCCCATGAAGTGGCTCGCCGCCGCCCTCGCTGTCGCCGTTCTCCTGCTGCAATACCGGATGTGGATCTCCGAGGACGGGGTGCGAGAGGTCGCGCGCCTGAAGCACGCCGTCGCGGCGCAGCGCGCCGAGAACGAGCAGCTTGCCGAGCGCAACCAGCAGCTGGCCGCGGAAGTACGCGATCTGAAGACCGGCATGGATGCGCTCGAAGAGCGCGCCCGCAGTGACCTGGGGATGATCGCGCGCAACGAGACGTTCTACCAGGTGGTTCCGGCGCGTCCGTCGGACACGAACGCCGCGCCGGCGACGCGCACCGCCGCGGCTCGCTGACACTCACGCCTGACCTGGCGGCCCGAAGCGGATGCGTTACTGGCTCGTCATGGCGGCCGCCGGTTCAGGTACCCGCTTCGGCGGCGACGCACCCAAGCAATACGCGCCGCTCGCCGGACGCACGGTGCTCGAGTGGGCCCTGGCGCCGTTTCTCGCCGATACGCGCTGCGCGCACATCGTGGTCGCCCTCGCGGCGCAGGATGGCGCCTTTGAACCTGTGACGCGGCGCCTGGGCGCGCAGCACGCGGCCCGGGTCTCATCAGTGGCCGGGGGCGCACAACGCAGCCAATCGGTGCGCAATGCCCTGGGTGCCCTTGCAAAGCGCGCCGCGGCTGATGACTGGGTGCTCGTGCACGATGCCGCAAGGCCCTGCCTCTCGGCGCGGGATCTTGAGCGGCTGTTGACGGGGGTGTCGAGCCACGCCGTCGGCGGCCTGCTCGCCGTGCCGGCGGCGGATACGCTCAAGCGCGCGCGCGGCGCGGGCGGCCCGGATGCGGTGGTCGCGGACACCGTGGAGCGCGCCGGGTTGTGGCGGGCGCTCACGCCGCAGATGTTCCGCTATGGGCGGCTGTGCGCGGCACTCGATGCCGCGCATGCAGCCGGACGCTGGCCGACGGACGAGGCACAGGCACTCGAGTGGCAAGGCGAGCAGCCGCTGCTTGTCGAAGGCGCGGCGACCAATTTCAAGATCACCACCGGCGCGGACCTGGCGCTGGCCGCGACCGTGCTGGGCGCGCGCGCCCGTGAGGGCGGTGAGCGCGAGGGAGCTGTCATGAGAATGGGTTCGGGGTTCGACGTCCACGCCTTTGGTCCGGGGGACTTCATCATGCTCGGGGGCGTGCGCGTCCCGCACTCGCACGGCGTGCGCGCGCACTCGGATGGGGACGTGGTGCTGCATGCCTTGTGTGATGCGCTGCTCGGCGCCGCGGGCCGCGGCGACATTGGCGAGCATTTCCCGGACACGGATCCGAAATGGCGCGGCGCCGACAGCGCCCGCTTCGTAGCCGCCGTGCTCGCCATGTTGGGTGCGCAACAGCTCACCGTGGTGAACGTCGACATCACGATCGTCGCGCAGGCGCCACGGGTCGCGCCATTTCGCGACGCGATGCGCCAGCGAATCGCGCAGTTACTCGCCGTCGCCGGGGAGCGCGTCAACATCAAGGCGACCACCACCGAGGGTCTGGGGTTCCTCGGGCGCTCCGAAGGCATTGCGGCGCAGGTGGTCGTGCTGCTCGCCGCCGCCCAGGCGTGAGCGGCCGCGCGCTGAGCGCCCGTGAGGCCGCGCTCACGCCGCCGCGTGCGTACGGGGAGCCCATGGCCACCGGGGTGCTGCGCGCGCAGCCTGAAGACTTCGTGGTCGAGGAGGATCTGGGCTTCGCGCCCGCAGGTCTTGGGCAGCACCTGCTGTTGAAGGTGCGCAAGCGCGATGCCAACACCCAGTGGGTGGCGCGCGAGCTGGCGACGATCGCCGGCTGCCGGGCATTCGAGGTGGGATTTGCCGGGCTCAAGGACCGGCGTGCCATTGCGGTGCAGTGGTTTTCGGTCCCGCGGCCGCGCACCGAGGTCAACTGGCTCAAGGTGCGAGGTGAGGATTTCGCCGTACTCGAGGCCCACGCGCACACCCGCAAACTGCCGCGCGGCGCGCTGGCCGGCAATCGCTTCACGGTAAGGGTGCGGGCCCCCGACGGCGACGGCGCGCGCTTCGGCACCGTTCTCGCACCGCGACTCGCAGAAATCACGCGCCGCGGCGTCCCGAACTACTTCGGTCCGCAGCGCTTCGGCCGTGACGGCGCGAACCTGCTCCGGGGCCGTGAAGGCCTGAGCAACCTGCGGCGCGAGGAGCGGGGCTTCCTGCTCTCCGCCGCGCGCAGCGTGGTGTTCAACGCTGTGCTTGCGGAACGCGTCGCCGACGGCAGCTGGGAGCACCTGGAGGCGGGTGATTTGGCCAACCTCGACGGGCGCGGGAGTGTATTCGCCGCCGACGCTGCCGAGCCGACGCTCACGCAGCGTTGCGAGCGGCTGGAGATTCATCCCACCGGACCCCTGTGGGGCGCGGGAAACCCGCCGACACGGGCGCGCGTCCTGGAACTGGAATCCCGAGTCGGCGCCCGGTTCGCGGAGGAAAGCGGGCTGTGTGCGGCGGCGGCCATGTCCCAGGAGCGCCGCAGCCTGCGCCTCGCCGTGCGTGAGCTTGAATCCGAGCCGGAGCCGGGCGCTTGCGTGCTGCGCTTCCGACTGGCGCGGGGCTGCTTTGCCACGGCCGTGCTCCGGGAGCTCATCGAGACGCTCCCGGCACAGGGCGAGGCCAGCGCGTTCGGGGATCTCTAAGGCGGTGACAGGAGTACGTACACGGCACCGCTCCCACCGTCCGCCTGCCGTGCGGACACGAACGCCAGCACGGCGCCCGTGTGGCGCAGGACCGTGTTGACGGTGGCCTTGAGCACCGGGCCGCGGGGACCCGAGCGCAGCCCCTTGCCGTGAACGACCCGCACGCACTGCACGTGCTGTTCGAGTGCGTTGATGAGAAAAAGCCGCAGGTCGTGCTTGGCTTCGAGGACCGTGAGGCCGTGCAGGTCGATCTCACGCTCCACCCGATATTCACCACGGCGCAGCTTACGCAGCACGGTGGCGTGCACCTGCGGGCGATGGAACGCCAGCTCCTCGCCGCTCAGGGCCGCCGGGTCCGCAGCTGCCGCCTCCAGACTCTCCCGCAGCACGGCGGCGCGGTCAGCGCGTGTGAAGCGCGCGCGCGGTCGCGGCCCGGGCGGTCGCGGCGGCGGCTCGCGCGCCCCGAGCGGCTTTACGCCGCGCACCGCCTCGCGAAACAGACGCGCTTCCTCGGTTTCCTCGTCCGGGTCGTCATCGCCGGGTAGAGTAGTCACGCTCGGCTCCGTTGCCAGTCCTTTCTCCAGTATAGTCACGCGCACTTTTTGCGCACCCGAACGCAAGCACACGTGAAGATCCTGGTCAGTAACGATGACGGTTTTCGCGCCGAGGGCATCCGACGCCTGCGTGAGGCCCTCATGACGCTCGCCGAGGTTACCGTGGTCGCGCCCGACCGTAACAAAAGCGGCGCCAGCAACTCCCTCACCCTCGATGTGCCGTTGCGCGTGTTCGAAGCCGAGCCGGGAGTGCATTTCGTGACCGGCACCCCCACCGACTGCGTGCACCTGGCGATCACGGGGCTTTTTGACTTCGAGCACGACATGGTGGTCTCAGGAGTGAACGACGGCCCGAACCTGGGCGATGACGTCCTGTATTCCGGCACCGTGGCGGCGGCCGTGGAGGGGCGTTTTCTCGGGCTGCCGACCATTGCAGTTTCGCTGTGTACCGGGGCGAGCGCCGGGGGTGGACACTTCGACACCGGCGCGGAAGTGGCACGTCTGCTGGTGGCGCAGCTTCTGAAAAAGCCATTGCAGGCGGCGCTGATACTCAACGTGAACGTCCCCGACATGCCGTTCAGGGAGCTGCGCGGCTTTCGCGTCAGCCGCCTGGGTTACCGCCACCGCTCTGAGCCGGTGGTGCGCGCGCACGATCCGCGCGGCCGGCCGGTGTACTGGGTCGGCCCCGCCGGAGCCGAGGAGGACGCGGGTCCTGGTACCGACTTTGCGACCGTTGCTGAAGGCTACGTCTCCGTGACCCCGCTGCAGGTCGACCTCACACGCCACGCGGCGCTGCCGGCGCTGCGCGCCTGGCTGGAGGGCATCGGTGGCTGACCAACGCCTCGCCGGCATCGGCATGACTTCGGCGCGCACGCGCGACCGCCTCGTGCAGCGACTGCGCGAGCAGGGCATTGCCAGCCTGGCGGTACTCGATCGCGTGCGCAATGTCCCGCGGCATATTTTCGTAGACGAGGCGCTCGGCAGCCGCGCCTATGAGGACACCGCGCTACCGATCGGATTTGGCCAGACCATCTCACAGCCCTACATCGTGGCGCGCATGACCGAGGCGCTCCTCGAAGCCGGAGTCCCCGACAACGTGCTCGAAGTGGGCACCGGTTGCGGCTACCAGACGGCCGTCCTCGCGCCGCTCGTTGCGCGGGTGAACACCATCGAGCGCATTGAACCGCTCCTCGCACGGGCTCGTCTGCGCCTGAAGGAACTCGGCATCCGCAACGTGCGCTTCCGGCACGGCGACGGGACCGTGGGCTGGAAGGCGCACGCACCCTTCGACGGGATTCTCGTCGCGGCCGCACCCCTTACCGTGCCCGAGGCGCTCATCAGGCAGCTGCGGATCGGCGGGCGCCTGATCGTGCCCGTGGGGCCGGAAGGTGAGCAGGAGTTAGTACGCTTCACGCGCCGCGATCAGCGCCTCGAGCGCGAATCACTGGGGTCCGTGGCCTTTGTGCCGCTCGTAGGCGGAATAACATGAGATATAACGTCAGTATTATCTTGTATAACATTGAATAAACAGAATATTAGCTCACTGTTTCCAGCCCACACTGCCAGCGTGTCACGAAAAAAACCCAGGTAGTTCAAGGACTCATGCGCACGATCGGCATGGCGCGCATAACCAGTGAGTGAGAAATTCCGTTGCCGCTCAAAGAGCTTGCGTGGGGTTCTGCTACGTGTTTAACATGCGCCCTGTCTCTTAACGACGACAGTCAAAGCGGAGGGCGATCGGCAGAGGACACAGGGAGGAGGGGAGTCGGAACAAGAGCAATAACGTTCATAAGAAAAAGAACAGTGCAATTGTTCGAGTCTGTCAGCTTCGAATGATTGTTGGTTGGTTGACCCTCCCCCTGTGTCTTCTGCAGATCGTCCTTCACTCCGCACGCACTAGCGCACGAACAGCGCCGCGGCCACCCGCCGCTCCTCCTGGACCAGAACATTGAACGTGCGGCATGCCGCACCGAGTTGCATCGCCTCGAGTCCCACCAGGCGCTGTGCGAAAAGCGCTCGCACCGCAGCAGGCGCAAATTGCTGCTGCGCACCCGTGCCGAGGATCACCAGCTCCGGCGTCAGTGCGAGGATCGCCTCGACGTGCGCGACCGTGAATTCCGCGAAGCTCTGTGGCGGCCACGCGGTGATGAGGGTCTCGGGGGTGACAATGCAGCTCGCGCGCACCAGCTCTTCACCGATGCGGATCCCGTCGGCCGAGTAACTGCGGACCAGGTTCGAGCGCGAACCGCCTTCGAGGGTGAACTTCATCAACGCTACGATAGCGCCCGTGCGCGAGCTCGTCATCGTGATTGCCGACCTGTACCTGCCGCGTGGCGAGGATGCGGACCGGGTGCGCGCCGGCATCGCGGCGGGGAGCGTTCCCGGGATCGAATTTGCCGCGCGCTTCGGTGAGCGTACACAGCTCGCGTATGGCTGGCGCGCGTGGCTCGCGCGCCGGTTCGGGCGCGCGGATCTCGCCAATGTCGCCCCCGCGCGCATCGCAGCGGCAATGTGCGCTGATGCGCCACAGGGTGCGGGCGGCGCGGCGGCCACCGCCTGGATCGCCACTCCGGTGCAGCTCGTCGCCGGTCTCACGCAAGTGCATCTGTCGGCGCAGAACATCCTGCCGCTGCCAGCGGCTGAACTCGCAAGCCTCGCCGCCAGCTTCAGGCGCGCGTTCGGCGGTTCGGGTCTTGCGCTGTATCCCTTGCCCTGTGGAGAGCTGCTGCTGTTCACTGCCGGCATGCCCGCGCTTGCCACACTCGAACCCGCGCGCGCCGTGGGTGCGGATCTGGCGCAGTCCCTGCCGCAGGGTCCACAGGCAGCACCGCTGCGCCGCCTCGGCGCGGAGATCGAAATGTGGCTGCACGGGGAAGCGGTGAACGCGGCGCGCGCGCGTCGCGGCGAGCCGCCGGTCACCTCGTTGTGGCTGTGGGGCAGCGCGGATGCACCCGACACACCGCCGCACGCCGCGGGAGGTGGTGTCGCGGCGCCGCGCACGGCGCGCGCCTTCGGCAGGGACGCGTGGCTCGAGGGTCTGTCGCGCATCCAGGGCAGCTCCTGCGAGGCGCTGCCGGCGCGGCTTCGCGTCGGGGCAGAGCCCGCGAACCTCGAAGTGTGGGTGCTGGAGGTGCGCCAGGAACTCGCCGCGGCGGGCGGTGGAGCTTCCATCGCCCACGCGCTGGCGCAGCTGGACGTGCGGTTCATCTCCCCGGCGCTCGAGGCCCTCAAGGGTGGTCTGGCCGGCTCGGTAACACTCATGGTGAATGACACCGGTGTGACGCTCACGCCGCGCAGCGGCCGCAGGTTCTGGCGGCGCGGGCGCCCTGGCGTCGGGGGTTTGCTGTGAAGGGGGCGGTGAGTCTGCGCGTCGTGCGACGCACCCCCGCGCAACTGGGTACCACCCTGGGCGGTCTGCACCCGGTGCTCGGGCGGGTGTACGCCGCGCGTGGCGTGCGCACGGCACAGGAGCTGGATAACTCGCTCGAGCGGCTGCTGCCGGTCGGCACGCTCGAAGGGATCCCCGCGGCGGTTGAGCTGTTGCTGCGCCATCGTGACGGGCGGGTGCTCGTCATCGGGGACTTCGACGCCGACGGCGCCACCAGCAGCGCGCTCATGGTGCGGGCGCTGGGCGGCGCCGGATTCACCGCGCCGGACTTCCTGGTGCCGAACCGCTTCCAGTTCGGTTACGGACTCACTCCCGAGATCGTGGCGCTGGCCGCGGATCGCGCACCGACGCTCATCGTCACGGTGGACAACGGCATCTCCAGCAACGCTGGTGTGGCGGCGGCGCGGGCGCGCGGCATCGACGTGCTCATCACCGATCATCATCTGCCCGGGGCGCAGCTCCCGGACGCGAGCGTAATCGTCAACCCCAACCTCGCGGGCAGCACTTTTGGCAGCCGCTCGCTGGCCGGTGTCGGCGTCGCGTTCTATCTGATGGCGGCCTTGCGGCGCACGCTCGATGCGCAGCAGCTGACTCCGCGCGGCGCGTCCGGTGTCGCCGAGCTCCTCGACCTGGTGGCGCTCGGGACCGTTGCCGACGTTGTGCCGCTCGATGCTAACAACCGGGTGCTGGTGTCGCAGGGCCTGAAGCGCATTCGCGCCGGACGCTGCGTGGCGGGAATCCGCGCGTTGCTCGAGCTCGCCGGTCGCCCGCCGGCGGATCTCACCGCCTCGGATCTCGCCTTTGGCGTTGCGCCTCGACTCAACGCCGCCGGGCGCATCGACGACATGGCCATCGGTATCCAGTGTCTGCTGGCGGATGACCCGGCCACCGCGGCGCGACTCGCGGCGCGCCTCGATGAACTGAACCAGGAGCGGCGCTCGATCGAAGCGAAGATGCAGCAGCAAGCGCTGGCGGCGGTGCGCGGACTCGCGGACCCGGCGCCCGGTGCGATACAGCGCAGCGGCGTGTGCCTGTTCGACCCAGGCTGGCACCAGGGCGTCGTGGGATTGGTGGCAAGCCGCGTGAAGGATCGTCTGCGACGCCCGGTGGTCGCCTTTGCCAGCGCCGACGAGAACACCCTGCGCGGTTCGGCGCGATCGGTCGCCGGGATTCATATCCGCGACGTGTTCGATTCGATCGCCGCGCGGCATCCGGATCTCATCAGCCGCTTCGGCGGCCACGCCATGGCGGCGGGGCTCACGCTCGAGCGCGAAAAGCTCGATCGCTTCGCGCGCGCCTTCGATGCGGAGGTCACGCGCTGGCTGGCGCACGCACCGGCCCCGGACGTGGTGGAGACCGACGGGGAACTCGCGCCGGCGGAGATTGCGCTCGACACCGCGCAGGCGTTGCGCGGCGGCGGCCCGTGGGGACATGCGTTTCCCGAACCGACCTTCGATGGCGAGTTCAGCATCCGCAGCGCCCGGGTCATCGGCGAGCGGCACCTGAAGATGTGGGTCGAGGTGCCCAAGAGCGGCCGCGCCTTCGATGCCATCGCCTTCAACCACATCGAACCGGGCGCGGATTTCGAGCCACCGGCGGGACTTATGCACCTCGTGTACCGGCTGGAAGTCAACGAGTACCAGGGCGAACGGCGCCTGCAGCTGCTGATCGAGCACCTGCTGCCGCTCACTCGCTAAGATTCCCGGCGCGGTGTTAGCATCGGTTATGGAAGTCAATCAGCTCAAACGCCAGCTCAAAGATCTCGGTGAACGCATCGCTTCACTTCGGGGGTTTCTTTGAGTACGACCGCAAGCAGGAACGACTCGAGGAAGTCGCCCGCGAGCTGGAGGATCCTGCCGTGTGGGCCAAGCCTGCGCGGGCGCAGGAACTCGGGCGCGAACGCGCCCGGCTGACGAGCGACGTCGGGGAGCTCGACCGCAGCACCAAGGCCATAGCCGACGCCGCCGAGCTGCTGGAACTCGCGCAAGTCGAGGGCGATGAGAACGCGGCGCGCGATATCGAGCGTGACGCCCACCTCCTGGAAGCGCAGGTGCGACGCCTCGAGTTCAAGCGCATGTTCCGCGGCGAGATGGACTCGCACAGCGCCTTTGTGGACATCCAGGCGGGCGCCGGCGGCACGGAGGCGCAGGACTGGGCGCAGATGCTGCTGCGCATGTACTTGAGATGGGGCGCGGCGCACGGCTTCACCTGCGAAGTCATCGATTCAAGTCCCGGCGAAGTAGCCGGGATAAAAAGTGCCAGCGTGGAAGTGGTGGGCGAGTACGCCTACGGATGGCTGCGAACCGAAACCGGCGTGCATCGCCTGGTGCGCAAGTCACCGTTCGACTCCGGCAACCGCCGTCATACCTCGTTCGCATCCGTATTCGTCTCGGCGGAGGTCGATGATGACATCCAGATCGAGATCAACCCGGCGGATCTCAAGGTCGATGTGTATCGCTCCTCGGGCGCCGGCGGCCAGCACGTCAACAAGACCGAATCCGCGGTGCGCATCACGCACCTGCCCAGCGGTATCGTGGCCGCCTGCCAGAACGAGCGCAGCCAGCACAAGAACCGCTCCACCGCCATGAAGATGCTCAAGGCCAAGCTCTACGAGCTGGAAGTGAACAAGCGCAACGCGGCGGCCAAGGTGCTGGAGGACTCCAAGTCGGATGTGAGCTGGGGACACCAGATCCGCTCCTACGTCCTCGACCAGTCGCGCATCAAGGACCTGCGCACCGGGGTGGAGGTGGGTAACACCGGCGCGGTGCTGGACGGAGCACTGGATCAGTTCCTGGAGGCATCGCTCAAGGCGGGCGTATAGCGCTATGAAAAAAGGTAACGACACGGGCGTCGCGGGCAGCGGCGATGGCGGCGACGAGAACAAGCTGATCGCCGAGCGGCGTGCCAAGCTCGCGCAGCTGCGCGCGCAGGGCGGCGCGTTTCCGAATGACTTTCGCCGCGACGCGCTCGCCGGGCAGCTGCACGACTCCTTTGGAGAGCGTCCGGCAGAGTGGCTCGATGCCAATCCGACGCGTGTGACAGTCGGCGGGCGCATGATGTTCAAGCGCGTCATGGGCAAGGCAAGTTTCGCCAAGATCGCCGACCGCACCGGCCAGATTCAGCTGTTCCTGCAGCAGGAGGCGCTCGGCGCCGCCTACGAGGCGTTCAAGGGCTGGGACGTCGGCGACCTGATCGGTGCGAGCGGGGTGCTGTTCCGCACCCGGACCGGCGAGCTGTCGGTGCGCGTGGCGGCGCTGCGCCTGCTGGCAAAGTCGCTGCGGCCGCTGCCGGACAAATGGCACGGACTTGCCGACACCGAGACGCGTTATCGCCAGCGCTACGTCGATCTGATTATGAGCGAGACCAGTCGCAATGTCTTCCGCGTTCGCACCCGCATCGTGCGCTATCTGCGCGACTTCCTCGATGCCCTGGATTTTCTGGAAGTCGAAACGCCGATGATGCAGCCGATCCCGGGCGGCGCGGCGGCGCGGCCCTTCCGCACGCACCACAACGCGCTCGATCTGGACATGTACCTGCGGATCGCTCCGGAGCTGTACCTGAAGCGCCTGATCGTCGGCGGCATCGAGCGCGTGTATGAAATCAACCGCAACTTCCGCAACGAAGGCCTGTCCACGCAACACAACCCCGAATTCACGATGCTCGAGCTGTATCTCGCGTATGCCGATTATCTTGATCTCATGGACTGGATCGAGAAGGCGATCCGCGGCCTTGCGGACACCCTCCACGGCACGCAGCAGCTGACCTACCAGGGTCGCAGCTTCGATCTGGCGCAGCCGTTTCGGCGCGTGACCGTCGAGCAGGCGCTCATCGAACACGATCCGGGCATCGACCCGTTGTCGCTGCGCGATCTGACCTACCTGCGCAAGCACTGTGAGCAGCTCGGCATCAAGGTCGCGGCGCACGACGGCCCCGGCAAGCTGCAGATCGAGCTGTTTGAAAAGACCGTCGAGAGCGCGCTGCTTGATCCCACCTTCGTGTATGCGTACCCGGCGGAGGTTTCGCCGCTGTCGCGCCCGAACGATGCGGATCCTTTCATTGCCGATCGCTTCGAGTTCTTTATCGGCGGACGCGAAATCGCCAACGGCTTCTCCGAGCTCAACGACCCGGAGGACCAGGCGGCGCGCTTCCGCGCGCAGGCGGCGCGCAAGGACCAGGGCGACGAGGAGGCGATGTTCTACGACGCCGATTACGTGCGGGCGCTCGAGTACGGCATGCCGCCCACGGCCGGGCTCGGTGTGGGGATCGACCGGCTGGTGATGTTCTTCACCGATTCGCCTTCGATCCGGGACGTGATCCTGTTTCCGCACCTGCGGCCGGAGGCCTGACGCGTGAGCATGGCGTGGTCCGGTCGGCTGCAGTCTCCGCGGCGCAGCGCCGCCCGTGCGGCGGCGCCGCTGCTCGCGTGCGCACTCGCCGCGACGGTGGCTCTTGGCGCGTGCGCGGCCTCGACTCCACGGTCCGCCGCGGCTGCCACCGTCGCGGCGGCGTTTGAGCATTACTGCAATTTCCTGCGCGCCATGGACCACGCCGGGATGGCGGCGATGTTCACCGCGGATGGCGAGATTGCCAACCCGGGGCAGGAGCCGATTCGGGGGCCCGCCGCGATCGACGCATTTCTCTCTGGCTTCTCCGGCTACCGGGTGCTCAGCTACACGAGCGAGGGCGTCAGCATCGTCGTGCGCGGCGACAGCGCGGAACTCGCCGGCATCTTTCACCAGCGCGTGCGCGTGCCGCAGGGAAATGTCGTCGAAGTCGCTGGCCACCTCGCCGTGCAATGGAGCCGCGATGGCACGCGAGGTTGGCTGATCCAACGGGCGGCGACGAGCCCGCTGTGAATGTACCCACGGCGTCGGCGCCGATCGGCGTGTTTGATTCGGGCGTGGGCGGCCTCACGGTCCTGCGAGCGCTGTGCACGCAGCTGCCCGGCGAATCCTTCGTGTACCTCGGCGACACCGCACGCCTGCCATATGGCACCAAGAGTGCGGCGACGGTGACGCGTTACTCCCTCAAGGCCGCCGAGGCGCTCGCCGCGTACGGCGTGAAGTGCCTGGTGGTCGCCTGCAACACGGTGTCGGCGTTTGCGCTGCCCGCGATCCGCGGACACATGGGTGCGGTGCCGGTGGTCGGTGTAATCGAACCGGGCGCGGAAGCCGCCTGCAGCGCTTCGCGGTCCGGTCACATCGCAGTCATCGCCACCGAAGGCACCGTGCGGCGCGGCGCCTACCAGGCGGCGATCCTCAGGCTGCGCAACCACGCGCGCGTCAGCGCCCAGCCGGCGGCGCTGCTGGTCGCGCTCGCCGAGGAGGGTGTCTGCAGCGGCGCGATAGCCGAGAGCATCGCGCGCCATTACCTGGCGCCGTTGTTCCGCGCGGATCTGCCGGGCTCGCCCCCGGACACGCTGGTGCTCGGCTGTACACACTTCCCGATGCTGAGCGAAGCCATCAGCGCCGTCCTGCCGTCGCAGGTCGCGGTGGTGGACTCCGCAACGACCACCGCCGCGCAGGTGTACTCAGTGCTGGCGACGGCCGGCTTGCTGAAGCCCGCGGGCAGCGCTGCGTGTGCCGGGGCGCCCGCCGTGCGCTTTCTCGCCACCGATGACGCGGGGCGCTTCGCGCGCGTGGGCAGCCGCTTCCTGCAGCGGCTGATCGCCGCCGCAGAAGTCGAGCTCATCGATCTGTAGCGCGGCGTTTGCGGCGCGCCCGAGCGGTCAACGCCGTACCCCCAGGCGACCAACAAAAAGCCGGGCAATGCCCGGCTTTCCGTGTTCGCAACCGACTGTGCTTGTCCTACTTCAGGACAAGTTCCTGTCCCGTCCACGAACCGAGAATGCGCCGAATCTTGCTACGGTCGGCGGCACCCTGATTGGACGCAGCCACCGAACCTTCCACCTGTTTCGCTATTTCATCCGCCTTGACGGTCGCGCCATCCAGGGCCGCCCAGTTCTTGTAGTGAGTCACCAGATAGATGTCCGGGTCATTCTCGCCGCGCGGCTGCACGGTGACTACGTGATAACTGATGATGTTACCGGCCTTTTTTGCGGCCTCCTGCTCGGCCTTCCAGGTTGTATCCAGATACTTGACGTAGTCGTCGAAGTGTCCGTATACCGTGCGGATTGCGGCTACGTTGACGACCGGTCCTTCGGTGTACGCATGATCATCGGCGAGCGCCGCAGCGCTGGCAAACGCGACGGCGACGCCGGCCACACATGCGGCGAGTTTATTTTTGACCAACATATATTCCCCTGGCTGGTACTGTTGAAATTCGGAGGGTGGGTCGGAGGTGACCCGGGGCGGCAGATACTAGACCAATTCTTCTCTCTGCGCCAACGCTGCCACGTGTGCCGGGCGCTCATTCCGGCAACGCGTAGGGCAGGGGCAGCAGCTGGGCCTCGACCGGCAATGTGCCCGGGACGTCGCGGGCGGGCTCCGGGTTCGGCGCGTCCGCCGCAGGCAGTGGCGCCACCGCCAGAAACTCACAGCGACCGTCAGCTGTCGGCACCGCCTCCACCACCCGAAAGGCGCGGCCATCGGCCAGCGCGCCACTGTCCCCGGCGTTGAGCGCGCGTGGTGCACGCGTCACAAAGCGCTGCATGCGTCGCTTCACCCGCCCCCGGTAGTGGGCGCGGGCGATCACTTCCTGGCCGGTGTAACAGCCCTTGTCGAACGCGATCGCACCGAGCACATCGAGGTTGAGCATTTGCGCGACGAATGCTTCCGAGGTTGCGGCGTACACCTGCGGCAAGCCGGCCGCGATCTGCAGGCGCTGCCAGGACTGCGGTTCGGCGGGCACGCACCCGGCCGGCAGCGCGGGCGGCGCACCGCGCGGTGCGACGAGCAGCCAGCGCGCCGGGGTCTCGCCAACGCACACCGCCAGGGTCTGCGCGACTCGCGCCACTGCGCCGCTGATCCGCGGCAGGAGCGGCGACGGCGGCAAGGCGCTGGAGTCGGACGCAAGCACGGCGGGCGTGATGCGCCATTCGCCGGATTCGTCGGCGAGCCTCACCTTGGCGCGCAGGATAAATTTGCTCAGCCGGTTCATGAGCGGCGCGATGAGCTCGCGGGGGAGAATCACAACCAGGTCGTCGCCGGCGATGTGCACCAGGCGCAGCAGCGCGAGCACGCGGCCCTGCGGGTTATGGTAGCCGGCCAGCAGGGAGCGTTCCGGTCCAAGCCGCGACACATCATTGGACAGCTGACCCTGGAGGAACTGCACCACATCCGTGCCGCGCGCCCGCAATACGCCCAGGGAGTCAGGTGAGGCTGGAATCGATTCGGCGTTCATGGAGTTCAAGCTCAGGACGTTGAATTCTGGCAGACTAAATGCATATGCCGCTCACCGCTCGCAAGAGCCCGACGACACTTAAGTCCACGTCCTCCGCCGATTCTCGTGTAGCCGCGCAAGACGCCGCGGCTGAGGCCGGGCCTCCCGGGGTGGCCACGCTGCCGCCGGAGATTGGCGGCACCGGGGGACCTGAGCCCACGCGCTTTGGCGATTGGGAAAAGAACGGCCGCTGCATCGATTTTTAGTCTATGCCAACGCGACCGCTATCACCGCACCTGTCGGTGTACAAGTTCAAGTACACCATGGTGACCTCCATCCTCAATCGTTTCGCGGGTGCAGCACTCTCGGCGGGCCTGTTGCTGCTCGTGTACTGGCTGTCGGCGGTCGCTGGCGGGGAGCGCAGCCAGGTGCGCGCCGGGCGAATCCTGTCGCTCCCGGTTGTGAAGCTCATCTACCTGGGACTCATCATCGCCTTCAGCTATCACCTCATCGCCGGTGTCCGGCATCTCATCTGGGATACCGGACGGGGACTGGAGCGCAACCAGGCGCGCAGGAGCGCCTGGGTCGTCGCCGCCGCCAGCCTCGCATTGGCGCTCGTCATCGTCTATTGCGCCTGGTTCGGCGCAGCGCACCCGCGATGAGTCTGCGCAGTCCCTTGGGTCAGGTGCTCGGCAGGGGTTCCGCGAAGCAGGGCGTGCATCACTGGTGGGTGCAGCGCCTGAGCTCCGTCGCGCTCGTGCCGTTGTCGATCTGGTTCCTGGTGTCGCTGCTGTCGCTGCCATCGCTCGATCACGGGGTCGTGAGCGCATGGATGGCCCAGACCTCGAGCGCGCTGCTGCTGATTCTCTTTGTGCTCACCGCCGCCTGGCACTCGCAACTCGGCCTGCAGGTGATCGTCGATGACTACGTGCACGGGATTGGAGCCAGGACCCTCACCCTGGTCGCGATCGCGTTTGCGCACGTGCTGCTCGCCTCCGCGGGCGTGTTCGCGGTGCTTAAGGTGGCCCTGCGGGGCGGCCAATGAGCGCCGCCGGGTTCATCGACCACAGTTACGATGTGATCGTGGTCGGCGCCGGCGGCGCGGGCCTGCGTGCCACGCTGGGGCTGGCGGAGAGCGGCCTGTCCACCGCCTGCATCAGCAAACTCTTTCCAACGCGCAGCCACACGGTGGCGGCGCAGGGCGGCATCAGCGCGGCGCTCGGCAACATGGGCGAGGACGACTGGCGCTGGCACATGTACGACACGGTCAAGGGCTCGGACTGGCTGGGCGACCAGGACGCGATCGAGCTCATGTGCAAGGAAGCGCCGGCGGCGGTCATCGAGCTCGAGCACTACGGCGTGCCGTTCTCGCGCACCGCGACCGGGCACATCTACCAGCGCCCCTTTGGCGGCATGACCACGCACTTCGGCAAGGGCATCGCGCAGCGCACCTGCGCGGCCGCGGACCGCACCGGGCACGCGATGCTGCATACGCTCTACCAGCAGTCCATTCGTCACGCCGCGACCTTCTTCGTCGAGTATTTCGCGATCGATCTGATCATGGAGGACGGGGTGTGCCGCGGGGTGGTGGCGCTGGATCTGACGGAAGGCACGCTGCATCGCTTCCGCGCCCACATGACCATCCTCGCGACCGGGGGCTACGGCCGCACATATTTCTCATGCACTTCGGCGCATTCGTGCACCGGTGATGGCAACGCCATGGTGCTGCGCGCCGGGCTGCCGCTGCAGGACATGGAGTTCGTGCAGTTTCATCCCACCGGCATCTACGGCGCCGGCTGCCTGATAACGGAAGGGGCGCGCGGCGAGGGCGGTTACCTCACCAACTCGCGCGGCGAGCGCTTCATGGAGCGTTATGCGCCGAACGCCAAGGACCTGGCCTCGCGCGACGTCGTGAGCCGCGCCATGACCGTCGAGGTGCGCGAGGGCCGTGGCGTCGGGGCCGAGCGCGACCACATCGATCTGCACCTGGAGCACCTGGGGCCCGCCGTCATCCATGAGCGCCTGCCCGGGATTGCGGAGACCGCGCGCATCTTTGCCGGTGTCGACGTGACCCGCGAGCCGATCCCGGTGCAGCCCACGGTGCACTACAACATGGGCGGCATTCCCTGCAACTATCATGGCGAGGTGGTGCGGCCGAAGGACGGGGATCCGGACAGCGTGGTGGCGGGTCTCATGGCGGTCGGCGAGGCCGCCTGCGTGTCGGTGCACGGCGCCAACCGCTTAGGCAGCAATTCGCTTCTGGATCTGGTGATTTTCGGGCGCGCAGCGGCGCGGCGCTGCGCGACCCTGATCACGCCCGGCGGCGACCACAAGCCCCTCGCCGCCGATGCCGGCGCGGCGGCGCGCGAGCGTCTCGAACGGCTGCGCGCCGCCAACGGCACACGCAGCACGGCGAGCATCCGGCTCGAGATGCAAAGGGTCATGCAGCTGGATGCGGCCGTGTTTCGCACCGGCGAGAGCCTGGCGCAGGGAATCGAGCGGCTTGGACAGACGTTTGCATCCTTCGCCGACGTGCATGTCGGCGACCGTTCGCTCATCTGGAACACCGATCTCATCGAGACCCTCGAGCTGGAGAACCTGCTGTTGCAGGCGACCGCCACCATTCATTCGGCCGCCAACCGCACCGAGAGCCGCGGCGCGCACGCGCGCGAGGATTTTCCGCAGCGCGATGATGTGAACTGGATGAAGCATACGCTGGTGTGGATCGAAGGCGCGAGCCAGGCGCGCTTCGACTACCGCCCGGTGCACCTCAACACCATGACCAGCGACGTCGAGTCGATCCCGCCCAAGGCACGGACCTACTGATGGCCGAATTCCGACTGCCTCTGAACTCGCGCCCCGTCAAGGGTGTGACCCACCGCGCTGCCGCGGGCGCCACCGCCGTGCGGGCGCTGCGCATCTACCGCTTCAATCCCGACTCGGGCGAGAACCCGCGGCTGGATACCTTCGAGCTCGATACCCGCAGCTGCGGACCGATGGTGCTCGATGCCCTGATCCAGATCAAAGCCGCCACCGATTCCACGCTGACTTTCCGGCGCTCCTGCCGCGAAGGCATTTGTGGCTCGTGCGCCATGAACATCAACGGTGTCAACCGCCTCGCTTGCACGACGCCCATGCAGGACCTGCAGGGCGACATCCGCATCTATCCGCTGCCGCACATGCCGGTGGTGAAGGACCTGGTGCCGGATCTCACACATTTCTATGCGCAGTACGCCGCCGTGAAACCCTGGCTGCAGACGCGCACGCCGGCGGCGCCGGATCGCGAGCGGCTGCAGTCCAAGGAAGAGCAGGAAAAAATCGACCGTCCGGCGGCCTGCATCCTGTGCGCGTGCTGCTCGACGGCCTGCCCGAGCTACTGGTGGAACAGCGAGCGGTTCCTGGGTCCCGCGGCGCTGCTCGCGGCCTATCGCTGGATCATCGACAGCCGCGATGAAGCCACCGGCGAGCGCCTCGATGAGCTCGAGGATCCGTTCCGGCTGTACCGCTGCCACACGATCATGAACTGCACCGACGTGTGCCCCAAGGACCTGAACCCCGCCCGGGCGATCGCCGAGATCAAAAAGATGCTGGTAGAGCGAGCCGGGTGAACACGCTGCCAACCCCGGATCCGGAAGGCGGGCGCCTCTTGTGGCATTGCCGCCGGGGAATGAAAGAGCTCGACATCGTGCTCGAGCGCTTCGTGCGCGCCCGCCTGGCCGTGGCATCGCGCGCCGAGCGCGGACTGCTCGCCGAGCTGCTCGCGCTGCCGGACCCGGAACTGGCGCGGTATCTGCTGGGCGGGGAGGCGCCGCGTGGCGCGCAACTGGCCACCCTGGTGACCCGCATCCGGTCTTATGTCGATTGAAAGACGCCGGGGCGCTATTCTGGCCGTCACGGCCGCGTTCTTAAGCCTACCGGTGCTGAACTTTCCCCACAGGATGCAGTCTATCCAGCGCACGGCGCAGGCCCTCTGCTGAGGAAGTTGGGGGGTATGGGGGCCGATGCAAGTGATCTGAGTCTGGTTCGCCGCGTACAGCGCGGCGACAAGGGGGCATTCGATGCGCTGGTGCTCAAGTACCAGCACAAACTCGTGAAGCTGGTCATGCGCTATGTGCGTAACCCGGCGGAGGCCGAGGACATTGCCCAGGAGGCCTTCATAAAGGCATACCGGGCCCTGCCGCAGTTTCGCGGTGACAGCGCTTTTTATACCTGGCTTTATCGAATTGCCATCAACACCGCCAAGAATGCCGTGGTTTCCCGTGACCGCAGTCCGGTTGAATATGATCTCGACCGCAAGAGCGAAGAGTCCAACGACATGCAGGGCCGTATGAAGGATTCGGAGACCCCGGAAGCCCTGGTGCTGACCGACGAGATCCGTTCGATCGTCAACACCGCCATCGATGCCCTGCCCGAGGACCTGCGTACCGCGATCGTGCTGCGCGAACTGGATGGACTGTCTTACGAGGAAATCGCCGCCGCCATGGATTGCCCGGTCGGCACCGTGCGCTCGCGGATTTTCCGCGCCCGCGAGGCGATCGATCAGCGACTGCGGGAAGTGTTTGAGGGCGGCCTGGGCCGCGCCGAGGAGCTGGGATGAACGAGGAACTGGATAGTCAGTTGTCGGCGATGTTCGACGACGAGCTGCCGGCTGCGGAGTGCGAGCTGCTGGCGCGGCGCCTGTCGCGCGACGAGCAGTTGAAGGCCCGCTGGGGGCGCTACGCCGTGATCGGCGCGACCATCCGCGCCGAGCGCGGCGTGCCTCTGAATGCGGCACTGGCGCGGAAAGTGAACGCCGCCATTCTCGCCGAGCCTGCCCTGGGGGCGGTCGCGACGCCGCAGCGCGCGCCGATCAGTGCTTGGCGATGGCGCAAGGGTGTGGCGGGTCTGGCGGTCGCGGCCGGAGTTGCGACCGTGTCCATTTTCTGGCTGCGTGGCCAGACACCGCTCGCTACGGGCCCCGTGGCCGCGCGCGTCGCGGCGCCGGTACAACAAGTCCTCGCCGCGACGCCGGTCGCGGCCAGCAGCGCGCCGGCGGGGCAAGCCGACAGCTACGTAGTGCCGCGCACGCCGGCCGGGCGCTCCGTGGTGGTCCCCATTACGGAGCTCGCCAACTATGTCGTGGCGCATAGCGCGGTTTCCTCACCCGTGGCGCGCCGCAATCTCCTGTCTGCATTTATGACGAGCGACCCCGGTGCCGCCGGCACCGAGGAACCGCTGGAAGCCGCGCGCAGCAATGCGCAGTAGCGAGAAGCTCGCCGTCGCGGCGCTCGCCTGGGCGCTCACGGCTGCCGCGCTGGCGGATGAGCCGAAGAACACGCCGGCGCAGTGGCTCGAGCGCATGAATCATGCCCTGACCACCCGCAACTACGACGGCACGTTTTCGCACTGGCAGGGCGGGCGCGTGGAGATGCTGCGCATCATTCACCGCGTGCAGGACGGCACTGTGTCCGAGCGGCTGGCATCCCTCGATGGCTCGGGGCGCGAGTTCATCCGCACCGGCGCGAACCTCGCCTGCTATCTGCCTGACAAGCGCACCGTGGTCGTGGAGCAAAGGCCGCCGCGCGAATCACTGGTGGGTTTCCCGGCGCTCAACGAGCAGGCTGCGAGTTTCTATGACATTCGCGAGGTGGCGCGCATGCGCTTGAATCGCCGTGATACTCATGTGATCACGGTTGCGCCGCGGGATGAGTTCCGCTACGGCTACCGCCTGTGGCTCGATGACTCCACCGCCATGCCGCTCAAGACCCAGTTGTGCGATGCGCATGGACATGTCATCGAGCAGGTCGTATTCGCCAGCCTCACCCTCAGCCCGCATATCCCCGATTCCGCCTTCAAGCCGGAAGTTTCAACCGAGGGCTTCCAGTGGCTGCGCAACGGACCTGACCCACAAGGCGCAGTCGCCGCTGCGCCCGCCTGGTATGCACTGCGGCTGCCCCCGGGCTTCCGGATGACGGTGCGCTCGGCCCAACGCCTGCCCGGAGCTGCCGGACCTGTGGATCACCTGGTGTTCACCGACGGGGTGGCATCCGTATCAGTGTTCGTCGAGCAACAGTTGCGCCCCAGCGCCGAGCAGGGGGCCGCAGCCCAGTCCGCGACGGTCGGCTCCTCGTCCACTTTCTCGACCGTCGTGGATGGCCACCGGGTCACTGCCGTGGGCGAGGTTCCGCCGGACACGGTGCGTTTCATCGCCTCGCAGGTGAAGGCTCAGGAAGAGCCGGCCGGTCTGCAGCGCCACTGAGGTGGCAGCGACAGCGCGGCTGACGGTTCTGCACCGTCACGATTGCGAGCTGTGTGATGAGATGCTCGCGGCGCTGGCGCGCCTGAAATCCGTCCTGCCGCTGCCGCCGATCGAAGTGATCGATGTGGATGCCAACCCGACGTTGAGGCGCCGCCACGGCCTCGACGTGCCGGTCCTGCTGATCGATGGAACGGTCGTTTGCCGTCATCGGCTCGACGAAAGCGAGCTGCGACGCCTGTTGCGTCACTATCCGGTCGCTTAAAACGGAAAAATCCCTATAATTCGCCCGCCGCTTGACCCCTGGCGCGGCAGAAAAGCGACAGGTCCTACGGCGGTTCATGCGGCTCATACGTAACTTTTCCATTATCGCGCACGTCGATCACGGCAAATCGACCCTCGCCGACCGGCTCATACAGCTGTGCGGGGGGCTGGCAGACCGCGAGATGCAGGCACAGGTGCTCGACTCCATGGCGCTGGAACGCGAGCGCGGAATCACCATCAAGGCGCAGAGCGTCACGCTCTACTACAACGCGCACGACGGGCAGCGCTACCAGCTGAACATGATCGACACTCCCGGACACGTCGACTTCTCCTACGAGGTCTCGCGCTCCCTCGCCGCCTGCGATGGCGCACTGCTGGTGGTGGATGCTTCCCAGGGCGTGGAGGCGCAGAGCGTCGCCAATTGCTACACCGCCATCGAGCAGGGGCTGGAAGTCCTGCCGGTGATCAACAAGATCGACCTGCCGTCCGCCGATGCCGAGCGCGTCATGCACGAGATCGAAGAGATCATCGGCATCGGCGCAACGGATGCCGCCCGGGTGAGCGCCAAGACCGGGGAGGGTGTTCCGGAACTGCTGGAGCAGCTCATCAGGCGCATCCCGGCGCCGCGCGGTGAGCCGCAAGGTCCGCTGCAGGCACTCATCATCGACTCCTGGTTCGACAACTACGTCGGGGTGGTGTCGCTCGTGCGGGTGATGAACGGCAGCCTTAAAACCGGCGACAAGATCCGCGTGGTGTCCACCGGCCGCAGCCATGTGGTCGACCGCCTCGGTCGCTTTACCCCGAAGCCGGTGGTGGAGCGGGAACTGGCCGCCGGCGATGTGGGTTTCATCGTGGCCGGCATCAAGGAAATCGACGGCGCCCCGGTGGGCGACACCATCACGCTCGAGAACCGGCCGGCAGCCTCGCTGCCGGGATTCAAGCAGATCAAGCCACGCGTGTTCGCGGGACTGTTTCCCGTGAATACCGACGACTACGAGAAATTTCGCGATGCGCTTGCGAAACTGCGTCTCAACGATTCGGCCCTGCACTACGAGCCGGAAGTTTCCACGGCCCTCGGCTTTGGCTTTCGCTGCGGCTTTCTGGGACTGCTGCACATGGATATCGTGCAGGAACGGCTGGAGCGCGAGTACCAGCTGACCCTGGTCACGGGCGCCCCCACGGTGGTGTACGAGGTGCTGCGCACCGACGGCAGCCTGCTGTACGTCGACAACCCGACCAAGCTGCCAGCCGTCAATGACATCGAGCAGATCCGCGAGCCGATCATCATCGCCAACATCCTGGTGCCGCCCGAGCACGTCGGCGCAGTGCTGAAGCTGTGCAACGACAAGCGCGGCACGCAGAAAAAAATGCTCTACCTGGGCAACCAGGTGTCGCTGCAGTACGAGCTGCCGCTCGCCGAGGTGGTGCTGGATTTCTTCGACCGCCTGAAGTCCTCGAGCCGCGGTTACGCATCCTTCGATTACGAATTCAGCCACTTTTCCGCTGCGCCGCTGGTTAAACTCGACATCCTCATCAACGATGAGCCGGTGGACGCGCTGTCGAGCATCGTGCACCGCGAAAACGCCTATCAGCACGGCCGCGAACTGGTCGACAAGATGCAGGAACTGATCCCGCGGCAGATGTTTGAAGTGGCGGTGCAGGCGGCCATCGGCAGCGCCGTGATCGCGCGCGCTTCGGTGAAGGCGCTGCGCAAGAACGTGCTCGCCAAGTGCTACGGCGGCGACGTCAGCCGCAAGCGCAAGCTCCTCGAGAAGCAGAAAGAGGGCAAGAAGCGCATGAAACAGCTCGGGCACGTGGAAATTCCGCAGGAGGCGTTTCTCGCCGTCCTGCAGGTCGGACGAAAACACTAACACTAACCCTCACCAAGGCCTCCCATGCTGCAGACCCTGATGCCGATCATCGTGCTACTTTCCTGGCTGGCGCTGCCGGTGACGCTCATCTGCGTCGTCGATGACTGGTTCCTGCGCCCGCGCCGCGCCGCCGGCGTGGCCGATACGCCGCTCATGAGCGTTCTGTACGGCAGCCTCGTGATCCTGATCGGGGCCGCGGTGCTGCGCCTGCTGCTCGCCGAGCGCCTGGATTTCAGCGCCGTGCTGCTGGCGATCACGGTGGTCACGGGGGTCTTCTGGGGGCTGGACATCGTGTTCCTCGCGCCACGACGCACCGCGGCGGCGCGCGCCGCCGGCCGCGATCCCGCGCTCACGCGTGAACCCGGCACGGTCGACTACGCGCGCAGCTTCTTCCCGGTGGCGCTGGTAGTGCTGGTGCTGCGCTCCTTCATCTTTGAGCCGTTCCGGATCCCGTCCGACTCCATGATGCCCACCCTCCTGGATGGCGACTTCATCATCGTCAACAAGTACGATTACGGCCTGCGCCTGCCGGTAATCAACCGCAAGATCATCGCGGTCGGGGAGCCACAGCGCGGGGATGTGGTGGTATTTCGCTGGCCGGTGGATCCATCCGTGAACTTCATCAAGCGCCTGGTCGGGCTGCCGGGCGATCATGTCGAGGTGCGCGACAACCACATCACCGTCAACGGCAAACCGGTGCTCGACGTGGACGGCGGCAAGTACAACGACGGCTGCTACGTGAACTTCACGCTCGCCCGGGAGCGTCTGGGCAAGCACGACCACACGGCCATATTCTGCCCGGTGGCGATCGACCGCCAGCCGCTGCTGCAGGGATGCAACCGCAGCACCGTGCGCGGCTTTGTGTGCGGCGAGGACGATGCACCGGGGGAGCGACGCGTGCCCTTGTTTGTCGGCGACGTGCCGGCGGGGCAATATCTGATGATGGGCGACAACCGCGACAACAGTGACGACGGGCGCTCCTGGGGCTTCGTCCCGGAGCAGAACCTGGTCGGCAAGGCGACGCGGATCTGGTTCAATTGGGATCCGCATCGTGCCGGCGGACCCATCTGGAAACGAATTGGCACCGCCATTCCTTAAGACTACGGCTCACCTGCGCCAAGGGGTTGCAAACGATGCGTAACAGACAACGCGGTGTCACGGCGATCGGCTGGCTGTTCCTGCTCACCCCGATCGCGCTCCTGGTTTATGTGGGCATTCGCGTGACGCCGTTGTACCTGAACTACATGAAGGTCACGCGGGCGCTCGATCAGGTGGCGAGCGATTACAAGGATGGCGGGGGCGACCCGACTACCATTCGCTCCGTGGTCGACAAGCACTTCGAGATCGACATGGTGGACTTCCCGACCACCAGGGACCTGAAGGTCACGCGTGACGGAACCGGTTGGGTCGTGGAGATGGCCTACGATGACGAGGTGCCGCTGTTCGCCAATATCTCGCTGCGCCTGACCTTCGACAAGAGGGTGCATGCGGGCGCTGCCGGCGGCGGCGGCGGTTAGCCCAGGGATCGCCTTGACGAGCGCCGACTGGCCGGCGCGCTGGCTGCGCGAGCGCTTAGGGTATGAGCCGCGCGATCCGGCGCTGTTTCGCGCCGCGCTGACCCATCGCAGCGCCTCGGGTCCCAACAACGAGCGGCTCGAGTTCCTCGGCGATGCGGTTCTCAACCTCGTGGTTGCCCGGCACCTGTATGGGTGCTTCCCGGACGCCACGGAAGGGGACCTGAGCCGTTTGCGCTCCCGGGTGGTCAGCCGCGAACCGCTGGCCGATGTGGCTGCGGACTTGACTCTCGGCGCTACCCTGCAACTGGGGTCCGGCGAGCTCAAGAGCGGAGGTTTCCGGCGCCAATCCATCCTCGCCGACGCGCTGGAGGCGGTGTTTGGCGCGCTCTACCTTGACGGCGGGCTGGAGGCGGCCACGGCGGTGATCGTGCGGTTGTTTGCGTCGCGCATTGCTGCGCTGCCGGAAGCCGAGACGCTCAAGGATGCGAAGACCCGCTTGCAGGAGTACCTGCAGTCGCGCAGCCTCAGCCTGCCGCATTACGCCGTAACCCATGTCGGAGGCCAGGACCATGCGCAGACCTTCGAGGTGAGTTGTGAGGTTGCCGCGCTCGGCTTGGCCGTGCGCGGCCGCGGCTCGAGTCGCCGGCGCGCCGAGCAACAGGCCGCCGAGCGTATGCTCATACAGATCGAAACTTAGGGCCGCACCGGACCGACCGCTTTGACCACCCCTGCCGCGCCACAATTTCGCTGCGGATTCGCCGCGCTGGTCGGGCGGCCGAACGTGGGCAAGTCCACGCTCCTGAACGCGCTCGTCGGGGAGAAACTATCCATCGTGACGCCGCGGCCGCAGACCACCCGCCACCGCATCCTCGGTGTCCTGACGCAGGAGCACGCGCAGATCGCGTTCGTGGACACCCCGGGGCTGCACCGCGCCGCGAGCCGCGCGCTCAACAAGGCCATGAACCGCACCGCCGCCGCCGCGCTCGATGCTGCGGACGTCGTGGTGCTGGTGGTGGAGGCGGGGCACTGGACGGGTGAGGACGAGCTGGTGCTCGAGCGCATCGCGCGCGCCGGGCACGCCGCCCTCGCGGTGGCGAACAAGATCGACCGGCTGCGGCCGCGCGAGAAGCTGCTGCCCTATCTTGCGCAGCTCGCGGCGCGCCACGCCTTTCGCGCCATCGTGCCGGTCTCGGCGCTGAAGGAAGACAACATCGACGCTCTGCGGCGCACCATCGTGGCGGAGCTGCCGGTCTCTGCGGCCCTGTTTCCGGATGGTGAGCTCACCGATCGTGGCCTGTCGTTCCGGATCGCGGAGATGATCCGCGAGAAGCTCACCCTGGAGCTGAACCAGGAGGTGCCGTATGGCATTGCAGTGGAGGTAGAGCAACTGACGGCAGAGGAGCAGCTGCTGGTCGTTGACGCCTCGATCTGGGTGGATCGGGAGGGCCAGAAGCCGATCGTGATCGGACCCAAGGGCGAGCGCCTGAAGCGTGTCGGCCGCTCGGCGCGCCTGGCACTCAACGGGATTCTCGGCAGGCGCCTGCACCTGAACCTGTGGGTGAAGGTGCGCGAGAACTGGGCGGACAACGTCCGGGCGCTGAAGGAACTGGGACTCGAATGACGCGCAACCCACACCGTGTGCAGCTCACCGCGGGCTACCTCCTGCACCATCATCCGTGGCGCGACAGCAGCCGCATCCTCGAGGTCTTTGCCCGCGAGCACGGACGGCTGACGGTGTTCGCGCGTGGCGTGCGTGGTCCGACCGCCAGGCTCGCCCCCGTCCTGCAACCCTTCCAGCTGCTGCTGTTGTCCTGGAGCGGACGCGGCGAGGCCCCGCAGCTGACCGGGGCTGAGCGCGCGCAGCACTCCGCGGCGCTGCCGCGGGCTTGCCTGCTGGCTTGCTTTTACCTGAACGAACTGCTGCTGCGGCTGACGACGCGCCACGATCCGCTGCCGCAGCTGTTCGACAATTACCATGCCACGCTGGAGGCCTTACGCGGCGGCGCGCCGCTTGCGCCCGCACTGCGGGTGTTCGAGAAGCGCCTGCTCGAGGTGCTCGGCTACGGACTGAATCTTGCCACCGAGGCACACTCGGGCGTGCGCCTGGAAGTGGACCGCTGCTATCAGTTTCGCCCCGCGCTCGGCTTCGTGGCGGCGCCCAGCGGCAGCGCCGGCGCGCTCGCCGGGAGTTCACTCGTGAATCTGGCCCGGGAAACCTTAAGCGATGCGCGCGAGCTCGAGGACGCACGGCACGTGCTGCAGGCGGCGCTCGGGGTGTGCCTCGAGGGGCGTCCCTTAAGCACCCGCAGCGTGGCGAAGTCAGTGCTGCGCAAGGCGGCGCGATGAGTAATGCCGATATCGCCCTCGGGGTGAACATCGACCATGTGGCGACGCTGCGCCAGGCGCGCGGCGGGCGCTTCCCGGATCCGGTGCACGCGGCGCTGGCGGCGGAGAGCGCCGGCGCCGACAGCATTACGCTGCACCTGCGCGAGGACCGTCGTCACATCCAGGATCACGATGTGCGCTCGCTGCGCGAGCTGTCGCAGACGCGCATGAACCTCGAGATGGCGGTGACCGAGGAGATGCTGGCGATCGCTGCCGAGGTGCGGCCGGCGGACTGCTGCCTGGTACCCGAGCGGCGCCAGGAACTCACCACCGAGGGTGGTCTCGACGTCGCCGGCCAGGAGGCGCGCGTACAGGAGGCGGTGGCGAGGCTCAGGTCCCGCGGCATCCGGGTCGCGCTGTTCATTGATCCGCAGGCGAAGCAGATCGAGGCCGCGGCACGCGTCGGCGCGCCGGTGGTCGAGCTGCACACCGGCGCCTGGGCGCACGCCAGCGGTGCCGGGCAGGCGAGCGAGCTCGAGCGGCTGCACAGCGGTGCGCGCCTGGCAGCGGGTTTTGGACTCACGGTGCACGCCGGTCACGGACTGAACTATCACAACGTACAGCCGGTGGCGGCCATCAGCCAGATCGTTGAACTCAACATCGGCCACGCCCTGATCTCGCACGCGGTCTTTGTCGGACTCGCCGCCGCGGTGCGCGAGATGCGGGCGCTGATGCGTGCGGCGCGCGCATGATTTTCGGTATCGGCGTGGATGTGCTGGAGACGCGGCGCATCGCCGCGACCCTCGAGCGCTTCGGCGCACGCTTCATCGAGCACCTGCTGATGCCAGCCGAGCAGGAGCAGCTGAGGAAAACCGCGCGCCCCGAGCGTTTCGTGGCCATGCGCTTCGCCGCCAAGGAGGCGATCGTCAAGGCCCTGGGGACGGGGTTTACACACGGCATCTGGATCCGCGACGTGGGCGTGGTGCAAAACTCCTGGGGCAAGCCCGAAGTGGTGTATTCGCAGCGCGGCGAGCGCGTGCGCGCCGGGCTCGGTGTGGGTGAGGGTCATGTCACCCTCACCGATGAAGCGGGGCTCGTGGTCGCGGTCGCCGTGCTGATGAAAGCGCCATGAACACGCTCGTGTTCGACATCGAGACGATACCGGACGTGGAGCTCGGGCGGCGCCTGTACGGACTGCAGGGGCTCGCGGACCAGCAGGTCGCGAAGGCGATGTTCGCGCTGCGCCGCCAGGACAGCGGCGGCGACTTCCTGCCGCTCGAGCAGCACCGCGTCATCGCCATTTCCTGTGCGCTGCGCAGTCGCGAGGGCCTGAAGCTGTGGAGCCTGGGGGAGCCGGCCGCGGCGGAAGGCGATCTGGTGCAGCGGTTCTTTGATGGCATCGAGAAGTTCTCACCGGACCTGGTGTCGTGGAACGGCTCGGGGTTCGACCTGCCGGTTCTGACTTACCGCGCGCTGCGCGCGGGCGTGCACGCGCCGCGCTTCTGGGAGACCGGGGACGAGGATACGGCCTTCCGCTACAACAACTATCTCAACCGCTACCACGCGCGGCATACGGATCTCATGGACGTGTTGTCGGGCTTCCAGAGCCGCGGACGCGTGTCGCTGGCGAATATGGCGTGCCTGCTCGGGCTGCCCGGCAAGCTGGGCTTCGACGGCAGCCAGGTTTGGGATGCGTTTCAGGCGGGCGATGTCGAGGGCATTCGCCGCTATTGCGAGACCGATGTACTGAACACCTGGCTCGTCTACCTGCGTTTCGAGATGCTGCGTGGACGAGTGTCCCCGGCTGAGCACGCGCAGGAAATCGAACTCGTGAAGGCGCTGCTGCGCTCGGGCAAGGAGCCGCATTACGCGCAGTTCCTCGCCGCCTGGGAGACTCCCTCGTGAACGCGGCCGCGGCAGCGGACGCCGCCGGGGAGCTCGCCACGGTGGACGGCCTCACCCACGAGGGCGAAGGCGTGGTGCACGCCGGTAAGACCGTGTTCGTGGCCGGCGCGCTGCCGGGTGAGCGCATCCGCTTGCGGCGCACGCGCCGGCACCGTCAGCACGACGACGGTGAGCTCATCGAGGTGCTGCAACCATCGCCGGTGAGGGTGACGCCGCGCTGCGCGCATTTCGGCGTGTGCGGCGGCTGCGCCCTGCAACATCTCGCGCCCGAGGCGCAGCTGGCCGCGAAGCAGCAGCAGCTGCAGGACAGCCTCGAGCGGGTTGCGAAAGTGACGCCCGCCCGGTGGCTGGCGCCGCTCGCCGGTCCCGCCTGGGGCTATCGCCGCCGCGCGCGCCTGGGGGCGAAGTTCGTGCGCAGGAAGGAGCGCGTACTGGTGGGATTTCGCGAGCGCGCGGCGCCCTATGTTGCGCAGCTCGCCAATTGCGAGGTGCTGACGAAACCAGCCGGGGACCTGATCGCGCCACTGGCGGCGATGTTGACCGGCCTGACGATCCGCGAGCACCTGCCGCAGATCGAGGTCGCGGTCGCCGACAACCTCACCGCGCTGGTGCTGCGCGTCCTGAAGACCCCGCCGGCCGAGGATCTTGAACGGCTGAGCGAGTTCGCCACCGCGTACCAGGTGCGGTTCTACCTGCAACCCGGGGGGCTGGATTCCATGCGGCCGCTGGGGCCTGCCGGCGAAGCGTTGCGCTATGGCCTGCCGCATTTTGATCTGCAGCTTGAATTCGAGCCCACTGATTTCATTCAGGTGAACGGCGCCGTCAACGAGGCGCTCGTGTCGCGGGCGCTCGAATTGCTCGCGCCCGAGGCGGATTCCCGGGTGCTGGATCTTTTCTGCGGCCTCGGCAACTTCAGCCTGGCGCTCGCCCGGCACGCCGCGCAGGTCGTCGGGGTTGAAGGCGAGGACGCGCTGATCGCGCGTGCCCGCGGCAACGCCCATCTCAACGGCATCACCAACGCCGAGTTCCATGCCAGCAACCTGGCCGTGGCGCCGGTGGCGCGCAGCTGCGGGTGGCTGCGCCAGCCATACAGCCACGTGCTCCTCGACCCGCCGCGCACCGGTGCGCGCGAAGTGTTGGCGGCGGTGGCGGCGCTCGCGCCGCGGCGAGTGCTGTATATTTCCTGCCACCCGGGGAGCCTTGCCCGGGACCTGGGGGTGTTGGTGCACGAGCACGGCTTAACTCTGGAAGCGGCCGGCGTGGTCGACATGTTTCCGCACACCGCGCACGTGGAATCCGTCGCGCTCCTGTCGGGCCCGGGGCGCACGGCAGCTGTTGCATGAGCCTGGGCCCTTTGATGATCGACCTCGCGGGAACCACGGTTACCGCCGAGGAACGCGAGCTGCTGCGGCATCCGCTGGTGGGTGGGGTGATCCTCTTCACCCGCAACTACTCGGGTCCGGATGAACTCACCGCGCTGGTGCGCGCCATTCATACCGCCCGCACCCCGGCGCTGATCGTCGCCGTGGACCAGGAGGGCGGTCGTGTGCAGCGCTTCCGCCCGGGGTTCTCGCTGCTGCCGCCGGCGCGGCGCATCGGCCATGAGTTCGATCTCAATGCCCGCGCGGGACTTAACCTCGCGCGCTCGCTCGGCTGGCTGATGGCGGCGGAGCTGCGCGCCCATGGTGTGGATATCTCGTTCGCGCCCTGTGTTGACCTGGATTACGGCCTGAGCGAGGTGGTCGGCGACCGGGCGTTTCATGCCTCGTCCGAGGCCGTGGGGCAGCTCGCTGGCGCCTGGATGCACGGCATGCGCGATGCCGGCATGGCGGCGACCGCCAAACACTTCCCGGGCCACGGGGCGGTCGTGGCGGATTCGCACCTGACGCTGCCGGTAGACCGTCGCTCCCTGGCTGACCTGGCCCCCGACCTGGCCCCCTACCGGCGCCTCATAGCCAACGGCCTACCGGCCGTCATGGCCGCCCATGTGTTGTTTCCGGCGGTGGATCCGGCCCCGGCGAGCCTGTCCAGCCGCTGGATTCGAGACGTGCTGCGCGGAGAGCTGCTGTTCCAGGGGGTAGTGTTTGCCGATGATCTGTCCATGGGAGGGGCGGCTGCAGCCTACGGGGACGTGGTAACCCGGGCGCGGCAGGCCCTGTCGGCGGGCTGCGACATGCTACCGGTCTGTAACAATCGCGCGGGCGTCATCGAGCTGCTGGATCACCTGGATGTGGAGCCGCAGCCGGCCTCCAGCCTGCGCCTCGTGCGGCTGCACGGCCGCGCCAGCCTCGACCGTTCGCAGCTCGAGGCCAGCGCCGAATGGCAGCGGGCCCGGGAGCTGCTGGCGCAGAGTGCCGCGCCGCCCGCGCTGACACTCGACGCGGAAACCAACACGTGAATAACTGGTCGGCCGAAGCGTGGCGGAGCCTGGTGGAGAGCGCCCCCGAGGGCATCGTGATCTGCGATGCCACGGC